>OLNF01004178.1_pt1 | contig 9985 bp, 9 predicted proteins | sample 1673061 | NCBI WGS metagenome assembly OLNF01 (sample SAMEA3136751, study PRJEB25190) | human gut metagenome | reverse complement strand
GGTGAGCGCCATGTGCGCATAGAAATCTCTGATTTCGTTATACGCACTTTTGTCCTAATGACATTCTATCGCAAAACAAGCTTGATTTCAATGTCTATTCCTATTTTATGTGCATTTGCACGTTTTTATGTAATATGGTCTAATAAATTTAATAATATTTTTGATTATGGTGTCTAAAATAGAAGAACGCAATCGTGAGGGGGTGCGGACAAAAACCTGGACACATATAGAGATCTGAAAGGAGACATTGATGTATTCAGAAGAACAGAAGGCAAAGGCGCTATGTATTTATCATCGGATAGGATCTGTTACAGATACAGTGCGTCGACTTGGTTATCCCAGCAGAGAACACCTGTATACCTGGATTCGTAACGAAGGAACAACAAAAGAAAAACGAAAGAGGCTTAATCTTAAAAACACCACCGAACATCCCCGAAACCCTCCAGCGGAGTTTAAGTTTGAAGTGCTTCGTCGTTGTTTTGAGAATGGAGAAAGTGTAAAATCATTATCAGAGGAGATTGGATACAGCCGAGCCAGCATATATACATGGCGAAAGCGATATCTTCAAGGAGGTGTAGCTTCTCTGATGAACACGAAAAATATCAAACCGGAAAAATTACCGGATATGGAGGAAAAGATATCTTCCGAAGAAATCGAATCACTCAGAAAACAGATGTACGAGCTTCAATTGGAAGTAGATATCTTAAAGGAGACAATCAACGTATTAAAAAAAGACCCCGGCGTCGACTGGAAGAACCTGAAGAACAGGGAGAAGGTAGCGGTGATCGACGCCATGAAAGAGAAGTATCCGCTACCGGCCCTGCTTCGAAAGATGAAACTGTCAAGGAGTAGTTACTACTATCAAATAAAGGTTCTTGCAACAGAAGATAAATATAAGTATCTACGCCATGAAGTTGCTCGGATATTCCTTGAAAGCAAAGCTCGATATGGATATCGCAGGATACATGTAGAGCTTAAGAGGATGCCACTATCGCTGGCCGGGTTGGATTGAGAAGATGGAGATAAACGGATATACCAGATCCATGTCACAGAAAGGGTGCTCTCCAGATAATGCTGCTTGTGAAGGTTTATTTGGACGAATAAAAAATGAGTTCTTCTACAATCAGGACTGGAAGGATGTGACCATAGAGGAATTCTCACATGAGTTAGATCTGTATCTTCATTGGTACAATGAAAAAAGAATCAAGAAATCGTTAGGGTATTTGAGCCCTGTGGAGTACAGGCGATCTCTTGGATTGGTTACCTAGACTATTCAAGAAAACGTCCGCACCCCCTTGTGCAAATAGCTCCTTTCCTGTACCACTTTCACCATTTATTAAGATTGTATAATCAGTCAGTGCAACCTGTTTTGCCAGCTTCACAGTCTTTTCCATTATTTCACTTTTATAGATAATGTCATCAAAAGAATATTTTGCTACAAAGCCACGTTTCATAAGTTGTTTATTTAAGTCAATCTCAAGATTTTTTATATCAGTTTCTGTGCTAAAGCGAAGTGAATACCCTATTATCTGTTCTACAACCCTTATGGCCGTTTTTGTAACCATATAGTTTATATCGTTAAATTTAACAAGCTTGTTTACATAATCATTGGTAGTAAAGATTTCCACAAGCACATTTTCAAATATTTCTTTCAAAGATGCCTGACTATTTTCAGTAAGCTTAAACGCAATGTCGGCTTTATCGTTATAGTGCACAATGCTATAGTTGTTGTCAACTATGATTATGGACTCCCTTGACTCCTGTATCGTCTGCTTCAGCATCTGCTCCTTGATACTGTCTGCTATATATCTTTGTCCCATGCTTCCCGTAGTTCTCCTTATATAAGAAAGCAGATTTTTCGTGACTTCACGGTTGTTTAAATTAAGCTTATTTATAATAGTCACAAAGGTATTTGTATCAATACATCTGTTTTCTACATCAATGATGCGATTGATATACTCCGGTACCATCTCTTTTTCTGCAGGTGTGATTGCAACCCTGATATGGTCATATTTTCCATCATCTTCTTTTTCAATATATGGAACAAGGTTAAGGTGATTTAACCCAAGTTCATAAAGACTGTTTGTAGTCTGTATAGTGCTCTCTTCCGAATCACTTACTACAAGTACATCTGTCCCCGCCTGAAGTGAATATACCTCGTCAAGGTATTTTCTTTCAAAGGTCCGTGCCATCACAATAACCTTGTCAATAGAAGAAATGTATTGCTTCATGGGGTATACTCTTTCTTTATAAAGAACAAGATATAAATCCCCATCATCTATATCACCTTTTCTTATTTCATCAAGAAAACATATTTTGACATTTACATACTCTTCAAACACAAATTTTAAATCATCAAGTAAATTGGTGCAGGTATCAACCTTATCTCTGTTATTAAAAACAATATATATGGTTCTCATCCTGTTATTCCTTTATTTTATACTGTATTTTATCCTCATAGCTCTTTATTAAGGTAAACTTTTATCCCATTATTATAGGATAACTATCCTATTTTTTCAAGCCTAAGTGCTCTTGTTTTAAACTTTGTTAAAAATTTTAAGGTATTTTTATATAAAATTCATATGTAAACCACGAATTTTATGTTGGCATAAAATTTGCTATATATAATTTCAAAGCGCGCGAATATAAAATAATGTAAAAAAGGAGAACGATTATGTTTGCAATCTTCGAAAACATTACAGTCTGGTTATGGGGATTACCTCTATTAATCACAATTTTAGCAACTGGTATTTTCTTAACGATAAGGTCTGGATTCTTCCAGTTCTGCCACTTTGGTTATATCCTCAAAAATATGTTTAAAAGGAAAGCCGTGATGGTTCTGGTGATGACGGAAAAGCTTTAACACCTTTTCAGGCTATTTCAATCGCTATCGGTGGTACCATTTGGGTATCCAACATGTCTGGGGTAGCAACTGCCATTGCAGTAGGTGGTCCTGTAGGTGCCAGTGTTGCAACAGCTATGAGATTGGGATTTGCAAGATCCGTATATTCCAACGAAGCTGGCTGGTTCACATACTATAGTGTTATACTTAAGCACTGGCTTGGAAACAACAAAAAGGTACTAAAGGTTGCTGAAAAGATATTTATTCTTGGTACACCTGCACAGCTTTGGACAATATGCGACTTTACTACAATCATACCTACTTTCGTGAACGTAATCACTTTATTCATGCTGAGTGGTACTTTCGTTAAACTTTTAAAAGACTATAAAGCTCGTTGCATGGGCATAGGACAGATAGATCCTGACGTAGATTTATTCTACGAAGAAAAAAAAGAAAATAAATAAGTTGAGGAATAAGAATTAAGATGGATAAAATTTTTTATAACGCAAAAGTTAGAACTTTAGACGAAAATAACAGTGTTGCTGAAGCTATAGGCATCAAAGATGGGAAAATCGCATTTATTGGAACCAACGAACAGGCACACAGTATGATATGCGGTGATAAAACAGACTTAGGCGGCAGGTTGGTTCTTCCTGGCTTTGTAGATTCACACCTTCATATGCTTCACTATGCTTTTGTAGAAAAGTCCGTTAAGCTCTTTAACTGCAGGAGTGTTGAAGAATGCTTGAACCTTGCCAAAGAGAGACTTGATTCAAACAAAGAAGCTCCTCTTTCCTGGTTGTTCTGCCGTGGCTGGAATCACGAAAACTTTGATTCTCCTCGCTATCCACACAAAGATGAGCTTGATGCTCTTTCCACAGATATTCCTATCATTATGGTAAGAGTTTGTGGACATGTTGCAGTCTGCAACAGTCGTGGGCTTGAGTTGCTCAAACAGATTCCACAGTTTCCTGAAATCGAAAGGGATGTGGATTTAGAAACAGGACTTCTTAAGGAAAATGCAGTACAGTTTTACTATTCAGTACTTGAAGCACCTTCACAGTCTGAAGTTGAAGGCTTTATCAAGTACGGTATGACTAAACTTAACGAAGGTGGATTTACAGGCATCCAGTCTGATGATTTAGCTTCTCTTCCCGGCAAAAACTGGCGAAGAATCATTGACTCATTTACAGCTCTTGACAAAAGAGGTGAAATGCACCTCAGAGTATATGAACAGTGCCTTTTTGAAATATTAGATGATGCTAAGGCTTTTGTTAATGAAGGCTTCCACACAGGACGTACAAGTGGTTTCTTCACTATAGGTCCAATGAAAATGCTGCAAGATGGTGCACTGGGTGCAAGAACTGCTGCACTGAATGAACCATATGAAGGAGACGGTGACAATATAGGCATCAGCATCTATACTCAGGATGAGTTGAATGACATCATTGCTTTTCATGATAAGCACCATATGCAGGTCGCGGTTCACTGTATTGGGGATCGTGCGATGGATATGGTTATTGAAGCGATTGAAAAATCTCCTTACCGTCAGGAAAACCCTAAAAACAGACATGGGATTGTGCATGCTCAGATTACAAACCAGCGTATTTTGGAAAATATGAAGAAAAACGATATATTGGCATACATACAGCCCATTTTTGTAGATTTAGACATGGATATCGTTGAGTCCAGAATCGGTGCTCATCGTATGGACAAGGTTTATGCATGGAAAACCATGTTAGATATGGGTATACACGCTTCTGGCGGCTCAGATGCCCCTGTTGTAGATTTTAACGTAATGGAAAATATATATTCTGCTGTTACTAGGAAAAATCTCAAGGGACTCCCTGAGGGAGGATGGATACCGTCAGAGAAGATGACTGTAGACGAAGCTGTCAAGCTTTTTACTAAATATGCGGCATACGCTTCATATTCAGAACATGAAAACGGTACACTTGAAGTCGGCAAATGGGCTGATTTAGCTGTTATTGAAAAAGATATTTACGAAATCAGTCCTGAGCTTATAAAAGAAACAAGGATTGATATGACCATCCTTGCGGGCAAGACTGTTTACACAAGAATATAAAAACTTCACTTTTTGATTGAATGAACGTAAACGGTAAGCCATCCGTGCATTGAAATAATTGACGCCGCAGATTTTACTCCGCGGCGTTTGTTCGTTTTTATGTTTTTTTTCTGCAGATGTCAGGCAGATTATCTGACCATGGTAGCAAGTCATCTAAAAATTCCATTCTTGTATCATCCATATGTTTTGGTATTTCAGTTAGAATATGGCTAAAATACTGATAAATGTTCAATCCGTTTGCTTTAGCGGTTTCTACTACTGTTATTACCCGGTTAGCCATTGTCTGCCTTGAAATGTTCACATCATTTCTTGCGTATTCCTGTTCTTGTCTGTACAGTGGAATGGCATTTGTATACTTTCCATTGATTACAGCTGCAACAAGTGATGGTGTTGCAATGCTGTTATTAAGCATTTTACGCTTTAAAAATTTTATCAGTAATAAAGTGCAGAATGATGTTTGGATTGCTGTTTTTATGCAACTATTTCTTGTTGCTCTTGACAAAATCATTTTTAGAGATTAAAATTATAACAGTGTTATATAGCACTGTTATATAGGAGGTGTGCAAAATAAACGGAAATGGAACGACTTTAGAAAATATCCACCGGGCAGCGAAAGCGGAATTTTTAGAAAAAGGATATAAAGACGCTTCTCTGCGGAATATTGTGAAATCCGTGGGAATGACTACCGGAGCCTTTTACGGATATTACAAAAGCAAAGAAGAACTTTTTGAAGCCATCGTTGGTGAACATTATGAATATATTCGTAACCGTTTTATAAAAGCACAGCAGGAGTTCGCCGAACTACCAGCTGCCCAGCAGCCGGAAGTCATGAGTGATATTTCGGGAATCTGCATGTACGATATTCTCTATTATGCGTACGAACATTTAGAGGAATGTAAACTGATCCTCTGCTGTTCGGAAGGGACAAAATTTGCCGGGCTAATTGATGAAATGGTGGAGATTGAGGTAGATGGGACGCATGCCTATCAGGATGTCTTAAGGCAGCTTGGACGGCCCTCTCCGCATATCGATCCTTCGCTGGAGCATATTCTGATCACCGGAATGTTTCATACTTTTTTTGAATTGATCATCCACGAAATGCCGCTCAAAGATGCCGAAAACTACGTCAGAGAAATGCGCGCCTTTTATACAGCGGGATGGATGAAAATTATGGGGCAGTAATGCCTTATAATTTTTGCCTGTAAGTTAGCCGTAACTAACCTAAATTCGGATATTGTAAGAACATAGACGTGTTCTCTTTATCATAAACACAAAGAAAAGGAGGAATTTTTTTGAAAAAACAATCCAATTTATCACGCCTGTTAGAAATTGCAGGCAGCCATAAGTACCTGACCTATGCTTCCTGGGTGCTTTCTGCCATCAGTGCCCTGATTGCTCTGGTGCCATTCTATTACATCTGGAAAATGATCAAGGAAGTACTGGAGGTGGCGCCAGATTTTGGCCAGGCACAGAACCTGACTGGAAATGGCTGGATGGCAGTATTGTTTGCGGTTATAGCGGTGCTTGTCTACATAGCCGGGCTGATGTGTTCCCATTTAGGGGCATTTCGTATTGCCACAAACCTGCGTATCCAGACCATGGAGCATATTGTTAAGCTTCCTCTTGGGTTTGCCGAGAGTTTTGGCAGCGGAAAACTGCGCAAGATTGTCAACGAATCCAGCGCAGCCACCGAAACCTATCTCGCTCATCAGCTTCCCGACAGAGCCAATGCCATTGCAACCCCCTGCGGTCTTTTGGTGCTGTTGTTCGTGTTTGACTGGAGACTGGGACTGTTGAGCCTTGTTCCGGTTGTGCTGGGCTTTCTGATTATGATGGCAATGACCGGAAAGCAGATGCAGGAAAAGATGAAAGAATACCAGAATGCGCTGGATGATATGTCCAATGAAGCGGTAGAGTATGTCCGTGGGATTCCGGTGGTAAAAACCTTTGGTCAGACGATCTTTTCCTTTAAGAAGTTTAAAGACTCCATTGACCGCTATAAAGTATGGGTGATCGCCTATACCAAGCAGCTTCGGACACCGATGATGTTCTATACAGCTGCGATCAACGGAGTTTTTGCCACACTGATCGCCGGAGGACTGTTGCTGACACAAGACGGTGTGACTTCCGGTTTCTTACTGGATCTCATTTTCTATATTATCATTACACCGGTTATTTCTGTTACACTGACACGCATCATGTTCCAAAGTGAAAATGCCATGATCGTAGATGACGCTTTACAGAGAATTGACAGCGTTTTGCATTTGAAGCCTCTGGAGGAAACCAAACACCCAATGCATCCGCAAAATGCTTCCGTGGAACTGAAATCGGTTCATTTCAGCTATGATGGAGAAAAAGAAGTATTAAAAGATATTTCACTGACCATTCCTGCAGGGCAGACGGTAGCTTTTGTAGGCCCGTCCGGCGGTGGTAAGACAACCCTTGCCAACCTGATTTCCCGATTCTTTGATCCCCAGAGCGGAATGGTAAAAATCGGTGGTGTTAATGTGAAAGACATCCCAAAAGAGGAACTCATGAATACGGTGTCTTTCGTATTTCAGAACAGCCGTCTCATCAAGGCGTCCATTCTGGAAAATGTGCGTATGGGAAAACCGGAAGCTACCCGTGAGGAAGTTCTGGCTGCCCTTCATCACGCACAATGCGATGATATTCTGGAAAAACTCCCACAGGGTGTGGATACGGTTATCGGTACAAAGGGTGTCTATCTTTCCGGCGGCGAGCAGCAACGAATTGCCATTGCCCGTGTGATGCTGAAAAATGCTCCGATTATCATTCTGGATGAAGCCACTGCCTTTGCTGACCCGGATAACGAAAGCCGCGTACAGGCTGCTTTCTCAAAACTTTCCGAGGGAAAAACGGTGATTATGATTGCCCACAGGCTTTCTACCGTAACAAATGTGGATCAGATCTTTGTCATTTGCGACGGACAGGTTGCCGAGTGCGGGAACAGCCGTGAATTGCTTGCAAAAGACGGCATTTTCAGCCGTATGTGGAAAAATTACCAGACTTCCGTGCAATGGAAGGTAACAAAGGAGGTGCAGTGATATGATCAAAAAACTGCAGAAAAAATATGCCCTGTCTGAACAGGGAGCAAAAGACCTGATCAAAGGCTGCCTGGCCTGTGTCCTTCAGAATCTGTCTTTTATGTTCCCGGTAGGACTTTTATATTACCTGGTCAGCGATCTGATGAACGGGGGTGTTCCCGGTGGGAAAATTCCATTTTATGTGGCAGGCTGCGTGGTGTGTATCGGCCTGATTCTGCTGACCACTTTCTTTCAATATAATGCGACCTATTTTGCCACTTACAAAGAAAGCGGTATCCGCCGTATTACTCTGGCAGAGCATCTGCGCAAAATCCCTCTTTCCTTTTTTGGGAAAAAAGATTTAGCCGATCTTACCAGTACCATTATGGCGGATTGCACCTTCCTGGAGCAGAGTTTTTCGCATTTTATCCCTGAGCTTGCAGGTTCGATCATTTCTACGGTTCTAATTTCCATCGGTCTGCTCTTTACGGACTGGAGAATGGCACTGGCTGCCTTATGGGTTCTGCCGGTTGCCTTTGCGATTGTGGGATTTTCCGCTAAGATTCAGGAAAATCTGAACCAGAAAGCGATGGACGTGAAGATGGCCTGCGCAGACGGGATACAGGAGTGCATTGAAACGGTTCGTGACCTGAAAGCGAACAATGCGGAGCAGGCATATTTAAAAGGTCTGGAAAAGAAGATCCGTGCCGTGGAGCATCGTTCCATCCTTAATGAATTCGGCCTTGCTGTTTTTGTGGTTTCCGCATCGCTGGTGCTGAAGCTTGGTATTGCAACGGTTGCGCTGGTGGGAGCTGTGCTGCTCATGCAAGGAAGCCTCTCCGTGCTTACATTCTTTATGTTCCTTCTGGTAGTATCCCGTTTATATGACCCTCTGCAGGGCGCACTCCAGAATCTTGCGGCAGTCATCAGTACACGAACCAACATTGCCCGTATGAATGAAATTCTCGATCATCCGATCCAGCAGGGCAGCGACAGGCTTTCCAATCAGGGGTATGATATTGTCTTTGACCATGTTGGGTTTGCCTACAATACCGGAGAAACCGTATTGAAAGATGTTTCCTTTACGGCAAAACAGGGAGAGGTTACGGCTTTGGTCGGCCCATCTGGCGGCGGAAAAACAACCGTATCCCGGCTGGCAGCAAGGTTCTGGGATATTAACAGAGGAAAGATTACCGTGGGAGGCATGGATGTATCCCGAATTGACCCGGAAACACTGCTTTCTCTGTATTCCATCGTATTCCAGGATGTTACACTGTTTGACAATACGATTCTGGAAAATATCCGAATCGGAAACAAAGACGCCACAGATGAACAGGTCATTGCTGCTGCGAAACTTGCCAATGTGGATGAATTTGCGGAAAAACTGCCGGATGGATGGCATACCAATATCGGGGAAAATGGCTGTGAACTTTCCGGCGGAGAGCGCCAGCGTATCTCTATTGCCCGTGCATTTCTGAAAAATGCGCCGATCATTCTTTTAGATGAAGCTACTGCTTCCCTGGATGTGGAGAATGAAACTCTGATACAGACAGCCCTTTCCCGTCTGATCGCAGATAAAACGGTTCTGGTCATCGCCCACAGGATGCGTACCGTAGCAGGAGCAGATAAAATTGTTGTCCTTTCTGATGGCACCGTGGCAGAAGAAGGATCACCAAAGGATCTGGAAGAAAAGAATGGTGTATATGCCCATATGGTAAAACTGCAGACAGAAAGCCAGAATTGGAAACTTGCGTAAAGCAGGCGAGGGAAGAATATCAGAACTGGTATCAGAACCAGGCGGGCAGGCTGTGGGACGGCGAGGCGGCCTTTGGCTATATACAGGATGCATTCCGTACCTCCACAGCCAACAATCTGATGAACCTTGCCTTCCACTGCAATGAGTGGAAGCTGCATCATGAGGAGCCTGAAATCGGCATAGTGCCTTATCAGTTTCAGATGGACGGCAACGAGGCCATAGCTATGGCCATGCTGCTGATGCTTTTGGACGAGGAT
>OLNF01004173.1_pt1 | contig 9991 bp, 9 predicted proteins | sample 1673061 | NCBI WGS metagenome assembly OLNF01 (sample SAMEA3136751, study PRJEB25190) | human gut metagenome | reverse complement strand
CGGGGCTCGGATGGGCTACGGCCTCACCTGCGACGATTGTGACCTGACCCTTCCGGAGCTGGCCCAGCTGTGTGACGTCTTCTATATCGGCGGCAATAAGGTGGGCGCCCTGTTCGGTGAGGCTGTGGTGATCATGAACCCGGCCCTGAAGCGGGACTTCCGCTTCATGATGAAGCAGCGAGGCGGTATGCTGGCCAAGGGCCGGCTTTTGGGCCTGCAGTTTGATACCCTGTTTACCGATGACCTGTACTTCAAAATCTCCCGCCACGCCAATGTCATGGCCAAGAAGATTCACGCTATTTTTGAGGATTGCGGCTATAAGTTCCTCTTTGACTCCCCTACCAACCAGCAGTACCCTATTATGAGTGATGCGGAGCTGGCCATTTTGGGACAAAGCTTCGGCTATGAATATTGGGAGCGTATCGATGAGACTCATTCCGCCATTCGTTTTGCCTCCAGCTGGGCCACCACAGAAGATAACATATCCGCCCTGCGTCAGGCTGTAGAAGCGCTGAAAAAGTGTGCCCAAAAACACAACGCGAAGCGCCATTATTCCTGCTCCTCCTCGTCTTCCTCCTCGACGATCTCATGATCCTCGATATCCACATACATCTTGCCGTCCAGGTGATCAATCTCATGGCACAGCGCGCGGGCCAGCAGATCCTCGCCTGTCAGCTCAAACACCTTGCCGTGGCGATCCTGCGCGCGCACAGTCACCTTCTGCGGGCGGTATACAAAGCCCTGACGACCCGGCATGCTCAGGCAGCCCTCTGGGCCGCCCTGCTCGCCCTCGGCAGCAATGATTTCAGGGTTCACCAGCTCGATCAGCCCATGATCGTCCTGCACGTCGATCACCACTACCCGGCGCAGGATGCCAATCTGCGGCCCGGCCAGACCCACGCCCTCGGCCTTATACATGGTATCGGCCATATCGCGCAGCAGCAGCCACAGGCGCAGGTTGAATTTTTCCACCGGGTGGGAGGTTTTGCGCAGGGTATCGTTGCCAATTTTGAGGATTTCTTTTACTGCCATGTTCATTCTCCTTTACGCCATGGAGGCGGGGTTGATTTCCAGCAATACGTCGCAGGGCCAGCCCTGCTGAGTCAGTTCCTGCATATATTCCAGCGCCGCGCGGCTGTCCGGGTGCTCCAGAAGCTTAATCAGCACCTGCGCCCGGTGCCTGCCGCGCAGGTATTTGAGCGGTGCGTCGTCCTGCCGCATAAACAGGATGCGCCGGCGCAGCGCGGGATTTTTCTGCAAAAAGTCGTTCAGCTTATCCAGCAGTTCGCAGCTGACAGCCTGGGCGATCTCAGCGTTTTCCGCCGTGCACAGCAGCCGGGCCATCATGGTGAAGGGCGGATACAGATCGCGCCTGCGGCGGTCAAACTCCATGCGGTAGAACGCCCGGTAATCCTGCGCCGCGGCGGCGCGGATGGCGTAATGCTCGGGCATATAAGTTTGGATGACCACCTGACCGGGAAGATCGGCGCGCCCCGCGCGGCCCGCCACCTGGGTAAGCAATTGAAAGGTGCGCTCCGGCGCACGGTAATCGGGCATGTTCAGCGACGTATCGGCCAGCACCGCGCCCACCAGCGTCACCTCGGGAAAATCCAGCCCCTTGGCGATCATCTGCGTGCCGATGAGCACCTGCGCTTCGCGGGCGCGAAAGCGGCTGAGCAGCTGCGCGTGCGCATCCTTGGTAGCAGTGGTATCCACATCCATGCGGATCACCCCCACGCTCGGATAGCGCTTTTTCACCTCCATCTCCACCCGCTGGGTGCCAATACCACAGGCACGGATATACAGGCTTCCGCAGGAGGGGCACTTGTCCGGCATGGGAATGGATGCTCCGCACCAGTGGCAGTGCAGGCGATGGTCGGTCTCGTGATAGGTCATGGTCACATCGCACTGCGAGCAGCGGATGGCCTCGCCGCAGGCACGGCAATTGACAAACTGCGCATAGCCGCGGCGGTTGATAAACAGCATCATCTGCCTGCCCGCGCGGATGCAGTCGTCCATGCGCTGCATCAGCGCCTGGGAAAAAATGCCCTTGTTGCCCAGCCGCAGCTCCTTGCGCATATCGGCCAGCGTCACCTCGGGCAGCGGACGATTGTGCACGCGATGGGGCATTTCCAGCAGCGTATAATCACCGCGCTCCATGCGTGCAAAAGTCAGGATGGATGGGGTTGCGCTGGCCAGCACCAGCGCCGCGCCCTCGCGCTTGCAGCGGGAAATGGCAATTTCGCGCGCGTCATACTGGGGAAAATGCTCGCTCTGGTAGCTTTGCTCATGCTCCTCATCTACCACGATCAGCCCCAGCCGCTCCACCGGCGCAAACACCGCCGAGCGCGCGCCGATCACCACCCGCGCGCATCCCAGGCGGATACGCCGCCACTCGTCAAAGCGCTCACCCGCGGACAGGCGCGAATGCAGCACCGCGGCCACATCGCCAAAGCGCGCGCGGAACCACGTGACCATCTGCGGGGTCAGCACGATCTCCGGCACCAGCACAATGGCGCCGCGCCCACGCTGCAGGCAGCGGCGCACGGCGCGGATGAATACCTCGGACTTGCCACTTCCGGTGACGCCATGCAGCAAAAAGGCGCCCTTTCCGCAATCAACGGCGGGCAGCAGCTCGGATAGAACCTCCTGCTGCTCGTCTGTCAGCGCGGGATCGGGCGTCGGCGTCAGCGTGTCCGGATAGGGAGAACGCAATATTTCGTGTTCAATGAGCTCCGCGTATCCGCGCTGGCACAGATCGTTCAGACCCGTCCGCGCATCCTTGACCAGCTGCCTCAGCTCCGACACAGCGTGCGGCTGCCCGTCGGACAGCATCTCCAGCAGCAGGCGGCGTTTTCTGGCGTTTTTGCAGCCCGTAAGGGCGGCCTGCAGGTCATCCCCTGCAATCAGCAGCCGCGCCGCCGTTTCGGTTTTGATCTTTACGCGCCCGCCGCGCATCTGGGCAGGCAGCATCAGCCGCAGCGCCTCAGCCAGCGGGCAATGGGTATCGCGCGCAATTTCCTGCGCCAGATCAATCAGCGGCGGCAAGAGGGCGGGATAATCCTCCAGCGGCTGGCGGATGGCCTTGATGCGGCTTTCATCCAGCTGCGCCGTATCCGAAAGCCCCAGCACATAGCCCTCAGCGCTGCGCGGGCCGAAGGGCACGCTGACGCGCATGCCGCGCACGATGTTCATGCCCTCGGGCACGCGGTAGGTGAACACCCTGTCCACACTTTCGCTGGCGATATCTACGATGACCTGTGCGTACATGCCTTATCCCCGAAGCGCCAGCGCGCGGGTGAGAATCTCGTCCGCGAGCGCTTTCTTGGTCATGATGGGCAGGCTTTCGGCCTGCTGATGGGTAATGATGGTGGCGATGTTGGTATCCACGTCAAAGCCCGCGCCGGGCTGGGTGACGTCGTTGGCCACGATCATATCCAGATGCTTGCTGTCCAGCTTCTTGCGGGCGTTTTCAACGGCGGTTTCGGTTTCAGCGGCAAAGCCGACCAATATCTGCCCGTCGCGCTTGCCTTCCCCCACGGCCTTGGCCACGTCAGGCGTAGGCACAAAGGTGAGCGTCAGCGCGCCGTCGCCCTGCTTTTTCAGCTTTTGCGGGGCGATCTGCTGCGCCCGATAATCCGCCGGAGCGGCGGCCTGAATGACAATATCCTGCTCTGGCGCAAGCGCCAGCATGCGCTGTAGCAGATCCTCGGTGGTGCGCACAGGCTCTACCTGTGCACCCTGCGGGGGCGTAAGTGACACCGGGCCTGTCACCAGCGTTACCTGCGCGCCGCGGCGCAGCGCAGCCTCGGCCAGGGCATAGCCCATCTTGCCGCTGGAACGATTGGTGATAAAGCGCACGGGGTCGATATTCTCGCAGGTGGGGCCGGCCGTGACCAGCACGCGCAAGCCCTGCATATCGCGCTTAGCGGTAAGCAGCTGCACGCAGCGCTCCACAATCTGCGCAGGCTCACTCATGCGGCCCGCGCCCACATCGCCGCAGGCCAGATATCCGCCCTCGGGGCCGACAAAGTGCATGCCGCGCGCCTGCAAGATTTTCAGGTTTTCCTGTGTCGCAACATTTTCCCACATGCCAGTGTTCATCGCCGGGGCGATCAGCATGGGCGCGCGGGTGGCCAGGCAGGTGGTGGACAGCATATCGTCGGCGATACCGTGAGCCAGCTTGGCCATGATATTGGCCGTAGCGGGCGCGATGACAAAGAGATCGGCGCGCTTGGCCAGGGAAACATGCTCCACCTCCCAGCGCTCGGGCCGTGCGAAGGTATCCACCACGCAGGGCTGGTTGGACAGGGTTTCAAAGGTCATGGGCGCAACAAACTCGGTGGCGTTCTTTGTCATAATCACGCACACCGTAGCGCCCAGCTTTTTCAGGCGCGACACCGCCTCGCAGCTCTTATACGCCGCGATGCCGCCCGTCACGCCAAATACAATTGTCTTCCCGTCCAGCACGCCCATGATGTTACTGCTCCTCGTCTTCCAGGTTGCGGCGATAGGTCAGCAGGCCGCGGTTGATTTCCTCAATGGCGATGCTGACGGGCTTCATATCCTTGGGATCGATCAGGGGCTGAGCGCCGGCCACCAGCTGACGCGCGCGCTTGGAGGTTTCCACCACCAGGGTGTAGCGGCAATCTACCTTCTTGCTCAGTTCCACGATACCGGGCTTGTTTACAGACATTTTATTTTCCTCCACATTTTATTGATTGGGTGGGAATCGTCAATCTTCCATCTCAGGGAAATAGCGCACCGAGCGCTGCTTCTCAGCCGAGACGATATCCTTAAGTGTTTCATAGGCGGCGTCCACATCATCGTTGATCAGCAAGTACTGATAGCGATTCATCTGCGCCACCTCGCCGCGCGCGTTGTGCAGCCGGCGCTCAATTTCCTCCCGCTGCTCGGTGTGCCGGCCCTCCAGGCGACGGCGCAGCTCGGCAAACGAGGGGGGCAGGATAAACACCGACACGCAGCCGGGCATGCGCTCCATCACCTGCAGCGCGCCCTGCGGATCGATATCCAGCATCACGTTCTGGCCGTTGGCCAGCGCTTCCATGACGGGCTGACGCGGCGTGCCGTAGTGATGCCCATGCACCGCCGCGTATTCCAGAAAGCCATCCTCGGCCACCATGCGCTGGAATTCCTCTTCATCGACAAAATAATAGTCGCGGCCGTCCACCTCGCCGGGGCGGGGAGAACGGGTGGCGTAGCTGACCGAAAAGGTCATGGTCGGATCATCCCTGAGCAGCTTTCCATACAGCGTACCCTTGCCCGCGCCCGACGGGCCGGAGATCACCAGCAGCATACCCTTGCGTACCTCGCGCATATAAACGCTCCTTTGCAGCGGTTGATTTACTCCACGTTTTGAATCTGCTCGCGCAGCTTTTCGATTTCGGATTTCGCCTCCACCACCAGGCGGGCAATCTCCGCATCCAGGGCTTTAGAGCCGATGGTGTTGACCTCGCGGTTCATTTCCTGCACCAGGAAGTTGAGCTTGCTGCCGCACTCGGCCTCGCCGTCCATCAGCAGATACGCCTGATGGATGTGAGAATCCAGGCGGCTCAGCTCTTCATCGATGGCGGCGCGATCGGCAAAGATGGCCACCTCCTGCACCACGCGGGAGGAATCGATCTCCGTCGCGCCCAGCTCCGCGATACGCTGTGTCAGGCGCTGGCGATAATCCTCCACCACGCCCGGCGCGCGCGCCAGGATGCGCTGGCGAAGCGACTCCAGAAGCTTTAAATGCACCGTCAGATCGGCCTTGAGCGCCTCGCCCTCGCGGCTGCGCATGCGGGTCAGGTCATCCAGCGCCAGGGCGATGGTATCGCGCAGCAGCGCGCCCACGGCCTCGCAGTCTTCCTCATTCTCCGTCACGGTCAGCACGTCTGGCAGCTGCGCATAGCGGTACAGGGGCATATCGTTGACAACGCCGGTGGCTTCGCTCAGCTCGGCCATCGCGTCGCGGTAAGCCGCCGCCAGCGCGGGATCCACCGACACCCTGCGCGCGTCGGGACGGGAATTGCGGTAGGTAATAAAAGCGTCCACATGCCCGCGCTTCATGGCCGCGCCCAGCTGGCGGCGGACGTCATCCTCCGCAAAGCTGAGGTGCCGGGGCATGCGAAGGGAAATATCCAGAAAACGGTGATTGACGGACTTGAGCTCAACAGTCATCTCGCGCCCGTCGCGCACAATCTGTTCTCGGCCGTAGCCGGTCATACTCTGCATGGCTTCAACCTCCCTGCAACCATTGATTATAGCATAAAAAAAAGCGGCTGAAAACCCCGCGCAGCCGTAAAATGCATAAAAAAGGATACAAAAAAGCGCGAAGGCTCGGCATTTTCAAGCGTGCTGAACCTTCGCGCCGCAATGCGCTTACTTCTTGTTGCCAAACAGCCCGCGCACGATGGAATTGGTGCCCGAGCGCATGACGGAGCTGAGGGCGTTGGTAGCCGCGCGCTTGGCCATGGTGCCCGCGCTGACCTTGCGGCCGCCCACGATAGAATTGACCAGATTGGTGCTCATGGAACGCACCACGGAGGATGCGGCATTGCTGACCGCGCGCTCGGCGGTCTTATACCGGGCGGCAGCCTGCTTTTCGGCGGCCTTCTGCGCGGCAGCCTCTTCCTTCAGGCGCTGCTTTTCTGCCGCCGCTTCCTCGCGCTGACGCTGGCGCTCCGCCGCAGCCTCTTCCTTCTGCCGCTGCTTTTCGGCGGCCGCTTCTTCCTTCAGGCGCTGCTTCTCGGCGGCAGCCTCCTCGGCCTCGCGCTGCTGCTGAGCCGTCAGCTCCTGCCGAGCCGCCATGATGATCTCATACGCCGATTCGCGGTCCACCTCGTCGCGATATTTCAACTCAAACTCATCGGAAAGGATCAGCTGCTTGACCCGCTCGTCATCCGCCGCGCCCATCAAGCTTTGCGGGGGCAGGATGCGCGCGCGCTCCACCACGCAGGGAATGCCCTGCTCGTCCAGGCAGCTGACCAGCGCTTCGCCCACGCCCAGGGCCATGATGGCCTCCTCGGTATCGAAGGCAGGGTTGACGCGGAATGCCTTGGCGGCGGCTCGCACAGCTTTCATTTCGGAGGGCGTATAGGCGCGCAGGGCGTGCTGCACGCGGTTGGACAACTGCGCCAGCACGTCATCGGGAATATCGGAGGGCGACTGGGTAACAAAGTACACGCCCACGCCCTTGGAACGGATGAGCTTGACCACCTGGACGATCTTCTGCACCAGGGTCTTGGGCGCGTCGTCAAAGAGCAGATGCGCCTCGTCAAAGAAGAACACCATCCGGGGCTTTTCCAGATCGCCCACCTCGGGCAGGCGCTCAAAGAGCTCGGAAAGCATCCACAGCAGGAAGGTGGCGTACACATTGGGGCTTTGAATCAGCTTGGTGCTGGAAAGGATATTGATATAGCCGCGGCCGTTCACATCCGTGCGCATCCAGTCGCGGATGTCCAGAGCAGGTTCGCCGAAAACGCTGGCGCCGCCCTCATCCTCAAAGGCAAGCAGCGCGCGCTGAATGGCGCCGATGCTGGCCGCGGATACATTGCCATACATCGTGGTAAACTCGGCGCGGTTTTCGCCGGTATATTGCAGCATGGCGCGCAGATCCTTAAGGTCCAGCAGCAGCAGGCCATGATCGTCCGCCACACGGAACACGATATTAAGCACGCCCGCCTGGATATCGGTCAGCTTCAGCAGCCGCGCCAGCAGCGTCGGACCCATGCTGGATGCCGTAATGCGCACGGGATGCCCCTGCTCGCCAAAGATATCCCAGAATCGGGTCGGATAGGCCGTATAGGGGAAGTTATCAATACCGAAGGAGGCGATGCGCGCGCGCATGCTGTCGCTGTCCGCGCCGGGCCGGCACATGCCGCTCAGATCGCCCTTGACGTCGCTGAAGAACACCGGTACGCCCATGGCGGAAAAGGACTCGGCCAGCACCTTCATGGTGATGGTTTTGCCTGTGCCCGTCGCGCCGGAGATCAGGCCGTGGCGGTTGGCCATCTGCGGCAGGAGGTAGATATTCTTATCGGCCGATTGTCCCAGCCAGATTTTTCCATCCGTATACATAAAACCCCTCCGTATCTTTTGCTTGCGATAGATGATTATATCACGAAGGGCAAAGGCTTGTAAAGCCTTGCGCAAGCCGCAGCGCGCTTTTTTGCCGCTATGCACGAAAAACGGCGCATTTTGTGTCTGAACATTTTGTACCATCTTTTTGCAAAAAAATTATTGCGTTTTTCACATATGCTGTCGTATACTATGACCGTAGGCGCGCAGGGCCGCCGCATTTTACCAACCGTAAGGAGAACGCCTTTATGAAGTCTGTAAACGATACCGGCATGAAGCGCGCGGCGCTGATCAACGACCTATCCTGCCTGGGCAAGTGCTCGCTGAGCGTGGCGCTGCCCATCCTGTCCGCTGCGGGCGTGGAAGCCGTCGCTCTGCCTACCGCCATCCTGTCCACCCACACCGGCGGCTTTGACGGCTATGTCATGCGCGACATGACGGAGGAAATGCAGGCCTTCATCGCCCATTGGCAGCGCATCGGCGTGCATTTTGACTGCATCTACACCGGCTTTTTCAGCTCTGTCCGGCAGATTGAAATCGCCCGGCAGTTCATCCAGGATTTCGCGCAGGAGGATACCCTGGTGCTGGTGGATCCCGTGCTGGGCGATAACGGCCGCCTGTACGGCTGCTTTTCGCCCGATTATGTGCAGGAAATGCGCGCGCTGTGCAAGCTGGCGCACATCATTACCCCCAACCTGACCGAGGCCGCCCTGCTGACGGGCAGCAGCCCGGACGACTCGCCCGAGGCGATCATGAGCCGGCTTGAAACGCCCAACGCCGTCATTACCAGCGTGCCCGGCGGGGAAGACGAAATCGGCTATCTGGCGCGTCTGAACGGACGCGTGCTCCGCGTGCACAAGCCCAAACTCTCGCTGGAGCTGCACGGCTGCGGCGATGTGTTTGCCTCCGCCCTGTGCGCCCAATTGCTCAATGATCAACCTCTGCCCGACGCGCTGCAAAAAGCCGCCGATTTCTGCGATGGCTGCATCAGGAAAACAGCGCAGCGTCAGCCCGGCCACTGGTACGGGCTGGCCTTCGAGGATATGCTGAAAGGACAAGACAACCCAACGTAAAGGAGGAATCACATGGAAACACTGCGCGGCAAAAAAGGCTTTATCTGCGATATGGACGGCGTAATCTACCATGGCAACCGGCTGCTGCCGGGGGTGAAGGAGTTTGTCGCCTGGCTCTACCGCGAAAACAAGAACTTCCTGTTTCTCACCAACTCGTCCGAGCATTCGCCCAAAGAGCTGCAGCGCAAGCTGGAACGCATGGGTCTGGAGGTGGATGAAAGCCACTTTTACACCAGCGCCCTGGCCACCGCGCGCTTTATCAGTTCGCAGGCTCCCGGCTGCAGCGCCTATGTAATCGGCGGCGCGGGGCTGATCATGGCCCTGCACGACGAGGGCATCACCATGAACGATATCGATCCGGACTACGTGATCATCGGCGAGGGCAACACCTACAACTACGAAAACATCCTGCGCGCCGTGCATCTGGTGCTCAAGGGCGCCAAGCTGATTGGCACCAACAGCGACCTGACCGCTTTTTGCTTTTGTGTTAAATCGTTTGTAGATTTAAGACAATAAACATCCCTTTTGAAATTCAACAGCGCTTTATCTTTTACATTAAATTGAAACTCACCATCATCATTTAATTCAATTTCAAAATCAATATCAACGTCACAATTGTTTTTCTTCAAAATTTGAAGTAATTTGGCAATCATTTCATTTTTCTCTTTATTTGTTTTCAAGTCATCTGTATCTTCTAATGTAACAGAATATGATAATTCATTATATGCCAAAAGCACACCATTACAATCGTAAATGTTTCCCCTGGTTCCCTTTATATAACGCTTTTTATCTTTTTTCTTTTCGCTTTCATTTGAAATAGTTTCCCCGTCTACAAT
>OLNF01004172.1_pt1 | contig 9991 bp, 9 predicted proteins | sample 1673061 | NCBI WGS metagenome assembly OLNF01 (sample SAMEA3136751, study PRJEB25190) | human gut metagenome | reverse complement strand
ACTAGTTCGTCTTTACATGCATACAAATTGAATTGGTTTAGACATTCCGCAACAGCCTCCCGTGCTGTTCGTTCCAAATTCATTTGACGCTTTGGCGTAACCAAAAATTTTAGAAAGCCATCATTTTCATAGAGATAATTGCAGCCCAGAAGAAGATTTTCTTCCACGGTCATGGTGTCAAACAGTTTGATATTCTGAAATGTCCGGCCCATGCCCATACGAGTAAATTCATGCGTGTGTTTTCCGGTAAGATCCACTCCATCAAAATAAATTTTACCGGACGGAACCGGCAATGTTCCGTTTATCATACTGATAGTTGTCGTTTTTCCTGCTCCATTCGGTCCAATCAGAGAATGAATTGTCCGTTTCTTGACCTCAAACGATACATTATCTACAGCTACTACGCCGCCAAAGCACATAGAAATGTTTTCAACGCGTAAGATGCTATCATTCATGTTTATGTCCTCCCAATAAAGATATCCCTAAGGCGTTTCCAACTTTCTTTACGGCTGAGCTTCTTTGATCCAAATACGTTGACAAGGCCTCCCGGGAGGAAAATAATTACAAGCATCATGATGATTGTGTAAACAAGCTCGTAATATTGGCCCAAAAACCTAAGCATCTCTGGAAAGATAACAATCAATACTGTCCCCACAAAGCAACCCGCAACAGAGCCCATGCCACCGAGTACCAGCATGCTCAGCACCTTGATTGACATTGTCTGCGTAAAGGTCAGTGAATTGATATAATTATTCATATGTGCATACATACTCCCTGCAATTCCGCAGTATACCGTGCATAAGCAAAATGCAATCACTTTCACATAGGTAACGTTAATTCCGCAAGCAGGAACCGTGTCAATATTATCGCGTACAGCCAACAGGCTGCGCCCCCATTGAGAGTGGATGATCCTGTCCGCAAGAAGTGCAAGAATAATACATAGGACAACATAAACCAGCAGTTTATCTTTAGACGATGCAAACATATAGCCGAATAGTCTGTAGGTTGGGATATTTTTAATGCCTGTCGCTCCGCCAGTAAGCCCTGTGAGATTCGTAGCAAAGATTCTGACAATTTCAGAAAAGGCAATGGTTGTAAAAGACAGATAGACGCCCGACAAGCGCAAACTTGGATAACCAAGTCCAACCCCAATGAGCGCGCTAATCAAAATCACCGGTATCAACGCCCAAAAGGGATTCCACCCATATGAAGACAAAATACCAGTTGTATAAGCGCCTATGGCAAGAACGCCTGCTGCACCCATCATAGGCTGTCCCGTCATGCCTGTAATAAAATTTATTCCCATGACTGCAACAAAAAAACAGCAGATTTGTTGGAGAACCGTATAGATATACTCACCTTTATAAAGAGCTGAGATCAATAGATATAGGGCAATGCTCCCTATTGCAGTCCCATAACGTTTTGCTGATTGCATTTTATTCATCTTCACGCCTCGCTTCCAAAACTGCCGGTTTTCCTGTCATCTTAACCCTGGCTGTTCCTAAAATGCCGTTCGGCTTGATTAAAATAACCAGGAACAGGATTACATAGCTGATCACAGTAAGCGTCAAATCTACCCTCGTAAAGGAACTGCCGGACACCAACTAAGGTGTCCGGCGTGAAAATCAATATATGTCCGCTGCGGGTGCCTCGCCGAGAAATGTATCCACGGCATCACCAATGGCACCCCGGAATGCTTCGTCCGTCATCCAGGAGCAGGTGGAATATGTGCGTTCAATCGTATCCGCAAACCTCCTGGAAAGACGAAGATGCTCCCGTTCAAATTCTGGAAAGTGTTCTATCACATAGCCGGAATAGTCCATATCGAACTCTTCCCGGCTCATGTCGCCATTGGCAAAATCAATTACGAAATTAACCAGAAAGGCTCCATGCTTTTTAAGTTTCATCGCTCCAAACCCTCCCTCACTTGGTATATGCAATACACTCTGCCGCGGCGTTCCAGGGCAGCAGGCTTTGTACTACTTCTATGTCATCCATATCCGCGGTGTTTGCTGTTTTCAGCAGCCAGGTCAGGTATTGATAGGGATCCAGCCCATTCTCAATAGCAGTTTGAATCAGGCTGAACATAATGGCGCTTCCTTTCGCTCCCTTGGGCGTGTTGGCAAACAGGAAGTTCTTCCGGTCAATGACAAAGGGCTTGATACTTCTCTCCGCCCGGTTATTGCTCAATTCCAGCCTGCCGTCTTTCAGATAATTCGTCAGGTATGGCCACTGCTCTTTCAGATAAGTAAACGCCTTTCCCAGGGCAGACTTGGGTGCCGCCGTTCTGGAATTTGCCCATGCCAACATAGCGTCTAAAACGGGTTTTGCCTGCTTCAGCCGCTCGTTATATCTTTCTTCCGCTGTTTTCTCTGCCAATCCCTGCTCAATCTCAAACAGCAAATTGCAGTAGGCAAGCCCCTGAGACGCGGAACTGCCCTTTGCTTTCCCCTTTGGCAGGGACTTCACCGCCTCGTCAAACTTTCTCCGGGCATGGGCCCAGCAGCCGACTACCGTTATCTCTTTCGGGAGGCTGTGGTATCCGGCATAGCCATCCGTATGCAGATAGCCCCCGAATCCTGCCAGAAACTCCTTTGGATGCTTCCCACCCCGTCCCGGCTGGTACTCGTACAGAACTATGGGCTTATCCGTATCCCCACTGGTGCGGTACAGCCACATGAAACTATCGCTTTGCGGTGCCTTTCCCGGCTCGTGGAGAACCTGCAGCGTGGTTTCGTCCGCATGGAGGACTTCTCTTTTGAGCAGCTCCTCATGCAGCCGGTCATATATGGGAGTGAGATAATCCTCCGTGGCTCTCAGAATCCAGTTGGACATGGTCTGACGGCTCAGCTGGATACCTTTCCGGTTCATTTCCTGTTCCTGCCGGTACAAGGGGCTGCCCATAACAAATTTCTGCGTCATGATATAGGCAATGGCTTCCGGGGTGGCAAAGCTGCCGGGAATGATGTTCTTCTCCCGGGGCGCTTTCACAACAGGCGTCTCACAGCCCTCGTCAGCATTTTCGCTACATCTTTTACAGGCGTAGGTGTAGTAAACATCCTCCCGGACGATATACTGGGCAGGGATGATTTCCAGCGTCTTTACGACTTCCTTGCCAATCTCCGTCATGGTATCCCCACACTGAGGGCAGACCAGATCCTCACCCTCCAGGCGATGCTCCACCTGCTTCGTGGGGATTCCTTCCGGGATGGTATCCAGAGTGTAGGTGTGCTTCTTGTGCCGCTTGTGGCCTGCCACATCGGTGGATTCCGGTTCCTCTTTTTCCGCGGCGGAGAACACCTCGGCTTCGTTGAACAGGAAGCTCATCTGCTCCATGACCGATTCATCCGTCTTCTCGGAGGACGCGCCAAACCGCTTGTGCCGGGCAAGGCGCAGGGCTTCCGTCAGCAGCTCGATCTGACTTTCCAAACGGGAAATACGCTCGTCCTGAGATGCCAGTCGAGCGTTCTTTTCCTCATATTCCGCCCGGGAAATGGTCACCATTTCCGGGTTGCTTGTCTGGAAATCATTCGTACTTTTCATGTATTCATTATACCATATTTCTCCAAAAAAGTACAGTAAAATATGAGATTTCTCAAATAATTTCCAGACCTTTTACCGGCCCCAGTGCCTTTGGCTGATCCACACTCAACCCCTCCATGAGCCAGCGGTACTGTTGGGGAGTAAGCGCTCTGGCCTCGTTTTCTGACCGGGGCCATTGGAAACTGCCGGATTCCAGACGCTTGTACAGCAGAACAAATCCGTTCCCTTCCCAGTACAGTGCCTTGATTCTATCCCGGCGTCGACCGCAGAACAGGAACAGGGTGTTGGTGAATGGGTCCAGATGGAACTGCTGCTGAACCATGGCGGCCAGACCGTCAATGCCGCGCCTCAAGTCGGTGTAGCCGCAGGCAATGTAGATCTTGTCCGCTCCCGTGAAATCGCTCAGCATGATTTCAATATCCGCAGCACCGTTTCCACGGTGGCCGCATCCGCGCCGGAATGAATATCCGCCTCAGCTCCGGAAATGCGGACAGTCACAGCCACATTTCCAGAACAGACCAGCTGCGGCGGCGTGACCTCGGCAAAGGCTGTTTTGTATACCGTCTGCTGTTCCGACAGAGTCTGAAACAACCTCCGCTGCCAATAGTAATAGGTCTTCTCAGACAGCCCGTTTTCCCGGCACCAGGCCCGGACGGTCATACCGCTGCTGCGGCAGGCCATGATCCGGACTGTCCAGTTTTCTAACCGCTCTTGCTTGGACATTACTTGCAGACTTTGCTCCATTTTTGACCATCTCCCAATGTGACAAATATCTCCCTTAGACTGCATGGGAGATATTTCGAGTTTTGGGACATTGTCTCATGCTCTGACCCGCGATTCAAGCCGTGGGGAGGTTTTACGCTTACTTTTATGGTGTGGGAGGCGCACTGGGATTTGACACTCTGGCGGCGCAGACGGTGCTGGATATGAAAAAAGAATATCCCCAGCTTCGCCTGATTCTGGTGCTGCCTTGTGAAGATCAGACCAGAGGATGGCGAAGTGAGGATATTGCAGTTTATGAGGATATTAAGCGTAGGAGTGATAAGGTCGTGTATGTGTCCAGAGAATATACCCCGAACTGTATGCACAGGCGGAACCGCCATTTGGTGGATCACAGTGGAACCTGTATCTGCTATTTGACAAGGGATTCAGGTGGAACAGCTTATACCGTTGACTATGCCCGGAGAGAAGGGCTTCATGTTATCAATATTGCAAGGTCAATTTGAACAAGGAGGGAACCCGATGAATATCCGTAAGAATATAGACTATAGCGAAATGTACGCAGAGCTTGACAAGGCCATGGCAGCAGATATACCCCAAATGGAGCTATACTGCAAGATTGGCAAAGCTGTATGCCGGAGAACGGAAAAAGGAGCGGCGGTTGCGGCAGCTGCATATCTGAGCAGACAATACCCGGATGTTCAGGGATTTTCCCCTCGGAACCTTCGTCGGATGAGGGAGTTCTATCGGACTTATCAGGGTCAACCCGCACTGCTGTCCTTGGCGATGGAGCTCGGCTGGACACAGAATGTTGTGATTCTGGAATCGGGGTTATCCACGGAGCTACGAGCATGGTATCTGAAAGCTGCCACGCAGTTTTGCTGGTCTAAAGTGGAGTTGACACAAAAAATCGCGGACAATGCTTATGAAACAATTGCCCTCACAATTTCTGAAGCAGATTGCTCGTCTGCAGTGGAGGAAGAAACAATAAGTCATCTGGGTATTATCGATTATCGCTACATGGTAGGTGAAATCCGATTTATAATTCCAAAGGTCATGTACAGGGTGAGGACACTGAGAGAGGGGAGACGACGATGTTGGGGATTCACGATGATCTGCGGCTGGAAAATAACCGGAAAGAACTCCTCTTTTTCTTTCATCTCAATATAGTTTGACAATGAGCGTCCTTTGGTCTGGCACATTCTCCTTTTTTTGTTTTTGATTCCATTGGGGAGCAGCTTGTATTTGATTGAAAATTGTGCTAAAATTTATATATATGCTCGATACAGCGGAATAAAAGGAGAGAGATTAGAATGGCAACAGTAATCGAAAACATGACTGGCGTTCAAATCAAATCACCATTTTTTAGTGATCTTAAGACCTTGGAACTATTCCCTGATATTTCAAAAAGTGGGACATCATCCAAGCGGAATAGGGTCGCATTGCTGTATGGAACTAACGGGAGTGGGAAGAGTACATTAGCGCAAGGATTTAGGGAGTATGCAGGTTCAACAATTCCTAGGACAGTGGATGTTGTCCCGATGGCTGGAGCTAATCAGATAAAGCTAACACCTGGTGGAAAACCGGAAAGAATCCATGTTTTCGATGAGAGCTATATTTCGGATAATATTAAGCTTCAGCGCGACGGACTTGGGTCGATTATTTTGTTTGGCCATCAAGTACAGATAGAAAAAAGAGTAGAGGAAATAGAAACGGATATATCATCTGTTGCGAGTAAGATTCAGAAACAAGAGGAAGCATGTAATAAGTATGTGGATACCAATAATGTTGCTTCGCCTTCCTACTGGCTGACAAGAATAATTAGAACTCTCCAAAGATCGGGGGGTTGGGCAGAGACAGATGGCATTCAAATAAAAAAGCACCAAATTAAGGCGAGAGTGACCGAGAGTGAGGTTAGGAGACTTGGACAGTTGGTTGCAGAGAGATCCGAAGATGATGTTAAGGCGGAGTTTGAACGACTAATTTCCGTATATGAAAAAACAAACTCCGCATCTAGCCCGATTTCGCCAGAAATATCGGTTATCAAAATTCCTTATAGCATACTATCGACAGCAAAGATTCAAATGGCAAGAAAACCGAAAAGTACTCCGTTGTCTGAGCGAGAGCAAGCATTGCTGGACTTGATGGGGATATCGACTTTGGTAAACGCAAAGGGATTTCTTTCTGTTACATCAAATACTGTCTGCCCTCAATGCTTACAGAATGTGTCTGCAGAACACCGAAGTGAAACACTAGCTCTGCTAGATAGAATCCTTAACAGAGAAGTTGAGGATTATCAAAATAATCTCCGGAGCCTGATGATTCCACTCATTCTTGAAACTCAGTATGATGCATATTCGTGTGTGGACGCTGTACTTGTGGAGAAGATTCGGCTACATATCCGTTTAGTCAATACTGCGATTGGAGAACATAATGATGCTCTGATGGCGAAAATCGGAGATCCGATGGGTAATGCAGCCTATGAAGACAGTTATAAAATTGGGGATGCGTTAATGGCACTCAACGCATTACTTTCAGAATTGGAAGAAAAGCGACTTGCATTTAATAAGGTTATTGCTGACAGAAAGAAAACGGAAAAACAGTTGGTAGTATTGAACGATTTGATTGGCCATTATTCTATCATAGATGATTATACGAGGATGGTGGATCAGGATAAGGCCCAAGAGTCCGATAAGGAACTCCTTTTCTCGCTGAAAACACGGGAAAAAGAGTTAAGATTAGAGCAAAAAGAGCTGGATGACCAACGGAAGAATTATAAGCTGGCTGTGGATCAGATTAATCAATCACTGTCGTATATCTATTTTAGCAAAACACGATTCGAGGTTGTACTAGAAAGTGATCAACTATATCATCTGAAAGTGAATGGCATGCCGGTTACACCGGATAAGATATCCTGTGGTGAAAGAAATGCCCTTGCACTCTGCTACTTTTTTACTGAGATTGCTAGGGAAACTGACTTTGATAAAATGTATAGCAGTGAGTTTCTTCTAGTAATAGACGATCCTGTATCAAGCTTTGATATGGAAAATCGTGTTGGAATTCTCTCATTTTTGCGATTTAAAATAAATCAGATTCTTTCCTCGTGTGTAACAAGCAAAATTTTGGTTATGACCCATGACCTTAGTGTGCTCTTTGATTTGCAGAAAGCAATGGATGAAATTGCCAGTGCTTGTGCTGCAAATAGGAAAAATGCTGAATATTCGTCTTTTCAATTAGTCAACAAAGAACTTGTACCTTTTCAAACTAAGAAACACAACGATTATACCAACTTGATGAAATATGTGTATGATTATGCATGTAACCCAACAGATGAAATGGATATATCAATAGGGAATGTTGCGAGAAGATTGTTTGAGGCTTTTTCAACGTTTATGTTCAAGAAGGGAATAGAAAAGGTGACCCTTGACGAGTCAGTGCTTTCGCTGATATCAGATCAGCATAAACGAGAGTACTTTCAAAACTCAATGTATCGGTTGGTTCTCCATACTGAGAGTCATTCTCAGGAAGCAATACAGGGAGCGCCTGAGGCGAGTTTTTTCGCTCATATTTCGCGCGCGGAAAAACAGCGTACTGCTAAAGATATTCTGTGCTTTATGTATTCTGTGAATAGAGTACATGTTTTGTCGCATATTCCAGAAGCAGAGACCGATATACTTGCTTGGATGGGCAATATCTAAAGTTAAAAATAACTATGACAGCGTTTCCTGAGAGAAGTAGGCTGAACAGAGAAAGCATCCTCCGGGATTTTTTGATGTTTCCACGTCAGGGTAGAATCATCTGAAACGGGGGAAATAGGAATGTTGTAAAGTTTTTTGTTGTTGCAGAAATGCAGAAGAGTTCCGTAGATGTTGAGATGAGGATTCCCGAAGCACAAGCCACTGTGCGAAAGGTAATGGATAATCCTTGATACTGTTGATACGTTCAAACCCACCAGTGGTATCACCAAGAAGCATCCTAACAGTAATAACTTAGATGGCGTTGTGGTATTTTATGATAAACTTACGTTGTAGGAACTATATATGTGGAATGGCCTAGAGGGCAGAGACTATTTCGGAGAGAAGTGCAGCGCCATTACCGCGCTAAAGTTCCAAAGAAAATTGATACACATTCGTACTTATAGAAATTGGGGAAAGTCAATGACTAACATCATAGAAACAGATTATCTATATCATTATACATCACTTGAAAAATTAGCCCTGATATTAAAGCTGAGTCCATTAGATAAGATGGATGACCGTCAGGAGCAGAAAACCTCTGATGTTGAAAACGTTGGAAGATTTGTATTTGTAAGTTCTTGGACAGATGACAGCGCAGAAAGTATTCCCATGTGGAAAATGTACACGGATCCGTTAGCAGGGGTGCGGATAAGAATGAGGAAAAATCCTTTTAAATGGCATACAACGAAAGGTGCTGATCTTGAGAAAATTTTACATATGCCAGCAAATGATGAAGCATCTCGAAATGCATCTGTTCGTACGTTTTTGGACATAGCGAAAATGATGGATGGGGGATATATGTCACCACAGTGTTGGAAGGGAGAAATCCTCAAGGAAGTAGAATATACAGACGATCTTTCGCTACTTGAGCCTCGCGTTTCAGAAACCAACGGAAATAGAATGTCCATCAATTTGGGGGCGCTGGGAAAGCACAAAAATTCATACTGGAAATTCCAGCGTGAATGGCGGTATATTATGGTGTTTATGCCGATGAACTTTAAGACAGATGTGGGAGATATGGAACGATATGCGATTGAAATGACATACAAAATGCTTAATGGCGTTCAAGCGCCACCGTTCCCTTTCTACGACTTAGAGATTGCGGATGAGAATTTTGAAGAAATGGAAGTTACGTGTAGCCCGCAGATGACACTGGGCAATAGAATATTGTTGGAGTCTCTTTTGAAGGACTTGAATCCCAAAGCAAGGATATTAGACAGTAAATTATTGGGAAATCTATAATTGTATAGTATTTATATTTTTCGTGGAGAAGGCAATGTCGAAACTTGCGATTGAAATTTGCTTGGCTTTCGTAGATTTGTGAACACAGACAACCCCAAATTTAAGAGATCAAAAGTGGACGGTACGTCCAAAGCCTCTGGAACCTTCGGGTTTCAGAGGCTTTCTTTTGCTTTCGGCGCTTTTTTGTAAGAAAATGTTGAATTGCTATGTTTTGAAGAATACAGTCAGACCGCATCCCTTGCTATCACTTTTGGATGAAGGGATGCGGTCTTATTTTGGGCAGAAAAATCACAATGAATGGACACATTGGACAGTCCGTGGCGGAGGTGTACCAGGATTTTATTTTGGCTAAAACGGCGGAGGGCGTTTCGGATATTACCATTCGCAATTATCACCAACATCTTCACAACATTTCAAAGTATCTGGATATTGAGCAACCGATAGCAGCTCTCTCCAAAAGAGACTTGGAAAGCATGGTCTGTGGAATGCGGGCGGCAGGGCTTGCGCACAATTCTATTTCTACCTATGTGCGGGTGTTCAGAACCTTTTTAAATTGGTGCCAGAGGGAAGGACGGGCTGACCTGACAATCCCCAATATGAAGGACAAGGAGACGGTAAAGGAAACCTATACCAATGAAGAGCTTTCCCTTTTGCTTGAAAAGCCAAAATCAGATTGTTCTTTTGCGCAATATCGAAACTGGGTCATTATCAATTTTCTTGTGAATTGCGGTTGTCGAGCGGGTACAATT
>OLNF01004171.1_pt1 | contig 9991 bp, 7 predicted proteins | sample 1673061 | NCBI WGS metagenome assembly OLNF01 (sample SAMEA3136751, study PRJEB25190) | human gut metagenome | reverse complement strand
ACTTCCTGTCAGGATTTACAGCAAAACTTGCTGGTACAGAGCGTGGAATCACAGAACCTACACCAACATTCTCAGCTTGCTTCGGACAGGCATTCCTGGAACTGCATCCTACAAAATATGCAGAGGAACTTGTTAAGAAGATGGAGAAGAGCGGTGCAAAAGCTTATCTTGTTAACACAGGATGGAACGGAACAGGAAAACGTATCTCTATCAAAGATACTCGTGGAATCATCGATGCTATCCTGAACGGAGATATCAAGAATGCTCCAACAAAGACAATCCCATACTTCAACTTTGAAGTACCTACAGAACTTACAGGTGTTGATACAGGAATCCTTGATCCTCGTGACACATATGCAGATGCATCTGAGTGGGAAGAAAAGGCAAAAGATCTTGCTGCAAGATTCATCAAGAACTTTGCTAAATATGAAGGAAATGAAGCAGGTAAAGCTTTAGTTTCAGCAGGACCACAGTTATAAGATCCACTAATGAATCTGATTAAAATCGGATAATGTTATAGGGTTGTAAAATCCATGTAAATGGGTTATAATAAGTGCAGTGGAAACCTGGAATGTTCGACACTCCTGTAGTTTTGAACCTACAATACTTTAAACGGGAGTCTTACATCTCTGTAATATGTCAGGCCATCGATTTTGCAGTGGAAGGCAGAAAAGCAGATGCGGATACCCACCTAGCTGGGTGCTAGGAGTCAGAATACAGGAACCGGCATTTTGGGGAATATACAAAAGATAAAAGACAGTCGTTTTTACGGCTGTCTTTTTTCGGGTATAAAGGGCGGGAAGAAAGGAAAGAAAATTGCGGAGACGGAATAAAAAGCATTACAGTATCTATATAGCATGGATTTTACTGTTATTGTGTGTGATCGGAGGCTTGAAAGCAGGCATAGAAGAAAGTGCTGTGGGAAAAGAGCAAACGCATTCTGAAATATCTATTCAGAGCAGATGGGAAGAATTACTGAAATCTGTATCTGAAAAGAAAAATGATAAAAAGAAAGACCAGAAAAAATCAGAGAGTACGGAGGTAGCACAGAAAAATATCAGGATATTGCTCATGACCGATGGATATAAACAGATTGTACATAAAGAATTAAAGGTCAGTGCAACGGGAGGTCTTATAATAGAAAAAACTGGTACCAGGGAAGAGACTGCAGAAAATGAGAAAATAACGATCACAAAGGAAGATGTCGGATTTCAGAATGGAAAAATCAGAGTAACAGCAAAAGATGGGGGAGAGATGGTTGTCAGTAGCATCAGGAGAGGATATGGAAATCCTTCTTATGCCGGAATACTGGATCTTTATGCAACATCAGAAGGAATAGTAATTATCAATGAACTTCCGGTGGAAAGTTATCTATGCAAAGTTGTTCCCAGTGAAATGCCGGCATCCTATCAGAAAGAAGCCTTAAAGGCACAGGCAGTCTGCGCAAGAAATTACGCGGAACGCCAGATGGAAGACTATGCTTATCTGGAATATCAGGCGCATGTCAATGACAGCACAGATTATCAGGTATATAATAATTCGGCACAGCAGGATGCATCCACAGAAGCGGTAAGGGAAACTGCCGGCGAGGTGTTAAAATATAAAGGTAATATTGTAACAACGTATTATTATTCAACATCTTGCGGAAAGACAACAACCATGAAAGCCTGGGGAACGAGTGAAAATGAAAGTAATGGATATCTTCAGTCGGTAGAAGTAAAAGATAAGAATGGAGATTATGAAAAATCACTTCCATGGTACCGGTGGGAAGCTGATATAGATCAGGATATATTGAGTACACTTTTGGCGGAGAATGTAAAAAAGAATATCGGGACGGTACAGTCATTAGAAGTAACGAAAACAGGACCGGGAGGTGTCGCGCTGCAGATAAAAGCTGTCGGTGATAAGGGAAGTATTACAGTTGATACAGAGAATAAGATACGAAAGGCGCTGGGGGGAAATGGATATGAAATAAAGAAACAGGATGGTACGGTTGCCCAAAGTGGTACGCTGCTTCCAAGCGCATTTTTTAAAGTGAAAAAGACTGGTAATATATTCAAAATCATAGGCGGCGGATACGGTCATGGCATTGGTATGAGCCAGAATGGAGCAAATGAAATGGCGAAAACAGGGAAGAATTATCAGGAAATATTACAAATGTTCTATCCAGGAACAACAATTGAAAAATAAGTATAATCAATGAAAGAATAGTTGAGAAAAACACACCTGGAAACGGAATGATTTCTAATAGACAAACGAAAGAAAATCGGGTAGAATATAGAGACGAATATTTTGGGAGAAAAAGATGAAAAAAGTTAAGTTTCTATATGATAAAGTAATGGAAATAACCGGACAAGTCGGGAAAGATCATGTAGGTGCCTATGCTGCACAGGCAGCGTATTTCTTCATGCTCAGTCTGATTCCGATCATATTACTGTTGATCACACTGGTACAGTATACGCCGGTTACGAAGGCAGACGTTATGACGGCTGTCCTTCAGGTGTTTCCAAAATCAGTAGACAGCCTGATCACATCCATTGTGAATCAGGTATATAATCAGTCCGGCGGTATCATTTCACTGACCATTATCGTTGCACTCTGGTCAGCCGGGAAAGGTGTACTGGCACTGACGACAGGTCTGAATTGCGTTTACGACTGTAAGGAGACACGTAATTATATTATTTTAAGAATACGCGCAACGTTTTATACAGTTGCGTTTATTATTGTAATTATCTTTCTGCTGGTGTTATCAGTATTTGGTAATACATTGAATCTGTTTGTAACGGAACATTATCCGCTTATGGAACGCTTTGTGGATCAGATTATGCAGATACGTGGAATCATTACACCGGTATTGCTGTTTGTGTTTACAATGATGATCTATAAATTTTTGCCGAACCACATTGTACAGTTGAAAGTTCAGTTGATGGGTGCGGCATTTTCAGCAGTCGGATGGATGATCGTATCATGGATCTTCTCGGTCTATCTGGATATTTTTAAGGGATTTTCATCTATGTATGGAAGTTTGACGACAATTGTACTGATCATGCTGTGGCTGTACTTCTGTATGTATATTTTGCTGCTTGGCGGGGAAGTGAATGTGATCCTGCGGGATATGGAGCAGGAGTAGAATTTCTGACTTGACAACTTCTGTTCATGTGATACAATAATTAAGTATTATGAGATAAAGGCAATGACCGTGTAAGTAGTGAGCCATTTTCCGCTAGAGAGAGGGAATCGACAGGCTGAAAGTTCCCTTGGGTTCAGATGGTGAATGAATTTCCCGCGCGAGCTGTGTTCTTGAAATAAAAGTAGAGAATGCCGTATGATGCACGTTACGCAGTAATGAGTGTCCGCAAAAATATTTTGCGGGAATCAGGGTGGTACCACGGGTTATATGTCTCGTCCCTTTTGGGGCGGGGCTTTTTTTATGCCAAAGTATGCAAGAGAAGCTGCCAGTGGCAGGTTCTCTTGCATACCCAAAAGCATACGCTGACATAAAGATATGCGAAGAAAGGAAGAAAATGATGAAAGAAAAACTGCAGAACATCAAAGAGGAAGCATTGAAAGCAATTGAAGCTGCCGATATGCCTGAAAAACTGAATGATGTGCGTGTAAAGTTCCTTGGTAAAAAAGGTGAACTTACCGCTGTATTAAAAGGTATGAAAGACGTTGCACCGGAGGACAGACCGAAGGTTGGACAGATGGTAAATGAGACAAGAGCAGCGATCGAAGCTGTTCTGGAAGAAAATAAAGAAAAGATGGAAAAAGCAATCCGTGCAGAAAAGCTGAAAAAAGAAGTGATCGATGTAACACTTCCGGCTAAGAAAAACTGCGTCGGACACCGTCATCCGAATACAATCGCACTGGAAGAAGTAGAGCGTGTATTTACAGGTATGGGATACGAAGTCGTAGAAGGACCTGAGATCGAGTATGATGAGTACAACTTCCGTAAACTGAACATCCCGGACGGACATCCGGCAAAGGATGAGCAGGACACATTCTATATTAATAAAGACATCGTGCTCAGGACACAGACATCTCCTGTACAGGCACGTATTATGGAGCAGGGCAAGCTTCCAATCTGTATCCTGTCACCGGGACGTGTATTCCGTTCAGACGAAGTAGATGCAACACATTCACCTTCTTTCCATCAGATCGAAGGACTGATCATCGACAAGAATATTTCATTTGCTGACTTAAAGGGAACACTGGAAGTATTTGCAAAAGAATTATTCGGAGAAGACACAAAGACAAAATTCAGACCACATCATTTCCCATTCACAGAGCCAAGTGCCGAGATGGATGTAAGCTGCTTCAAATGCGGTGGAAAAGGATGCCGTTTCTGTAAAGGATCCGGATGGATCGAGATCCTCGGATGTGGTATGGTACATCCACACGTACTGGAAATGTGCGGAATTGATCCGGAAGAATATACAGGATTCGCATTCGGTGTAGGACTGGAACGTATCGCACTTCTGAAGTACGAGATCGATGATATGAGACTGTTATACGAAAATGATATCAGATTCTTAAAACAGTTCTAGCGAGCACAAGTAATAATACGAAAAGGAGATTTATAAATGAATACTTCATTATCATGGATAAAAGCGTATGTTCCGGATCTTGATGTAACAGCTCAGGAATATACAGATGCAATGACTTTGTCTGGTACAAAAGTCGAAGGTTATGAGAAATTAGATGCAGATCTTGATAAGATCGTGATCGGACAGATCGACAAGATTGAGAAACACCCGGATGCAGATAAACTGATCATCTGCCAGGTAAATGTCGGAACAGAGACGATTCAGATCGTAACAGGCGCTCCGAATGTAAAAGAGGGAGACAAGGTACCGGTTGTATTAGCAGGCGGACGTGTAGCAGGCGGACATGAGCCTGGACAGCGTGTAGAAGGCGGAATCAAGATCAAAAAGGGAAAACTCCGTGGTGTTGAAAGTGATGGTATGATGTGTTCCATCGAAGAACTTGGCTCTAACAGAGATATGTATCCGGAGGCTCCGGAATACGGAATCTATATTTTTGATGATGATGCCGTTGTAGGCGAGAGTGCGATCAAATCACTTGGCCTCGATGATGTCGTTGTAGAATATGAGATCACATCTAACCGTGTAGATTGCTTCAGTGTTGTAGGTATTGCAAGAGAGGCAGCAGCTACATTTAATAAAGCGTTCTATCCACCTGTTGTCACACCAACAGGAAATGATGAGAATGCAGCAGATTATATCAAAGTAACCGTTAAGAATCCGGAACTTTGCCCAAGATATTGTGCAAGAATCGTAAAGAACATTAAGATCGGACCATCTCCAAAATGGATGCAGAGACGTCTGGCTTCTGTAGGAATCCGCCCGATCAACAACCTGGTTGATATTACAAACTATGTAATGGAAGAATACGGACAGCCAATGCATGCATATGACCTTGATACGATCGAAGGAAAAGAAATTGTAGTGCGTACTGCAGAAAAAGGTGAGAAATTCACAACTCTTGACGGACAGGAAAGAGAGATGGATGAATCTGTACTGATGATCTGTGACGGTAAGAAATCCATCGGTATCGCAGGTATCATGGGTGGAGAAAACTCTATGATCACAGACGATGTTCAGACAATGTTATTCGAAGCAGCTTGCTTTGATGGAACCAACATCCGTAAATCAAGCAAGAAGATCGGACTTCGTACCGATGCATCCGGTAAATTCGAGAAGGGTCTGGATCCAAATAATGCAGAGGCAGCCATTGACCGTGCATGCCAGCTGATCGAAGAGCTGGGAGCCGGTGAAGTTGTCGGAGGAATGGTTGATGTATACAGCAAGAAGAAAGAGCCTGTAAGAGTACCATTTGATGCGGAAAAGATCAACAAGCTGCTTGGAACAGGCATTTCTAAAGAAGAAATGATCGGATACTTCAAGAAGATCGATCTGGAATTCGATGAAGAGACAAGCGAAGTCATCGCACCTACTTTCCGTCATGACTTATTCCGCATCGCCGACCTTGCGGAAGAGGTTGCAAGATTCTACGGATATGATAACATTCCGACCACACTTCCAAGTGGAGAAGCTACAACAGGAAAATTATCATTCAAGTTAAGAGTAGAGCAGGTTGCACGTGATATCGCTGAGTTCTGCGGATTCAGCCAGGGAATGACATATTCATTCGAAAGCCCGAAGGTATTTGACAAGCTTCTGCTTCCGGAAGATTCTGATCTTCGTAAGGCTATTCCGATCATGAACCCACTGGGAGAAGATTATAGTATCATGCGTACATCTTCTTTGAATGGTATGCTGACATCACTTGCAACAAACTATAACAGAAGAAATAAAGACGTAAAATTATACGAACTGGCTAACATTTATCTTCCAAAGGCACTTCCACTTACAGAACTGCCGGATGAAAGAGTACAGTTCACACTTGGTATGTATGGCGAAGGCGACTTCTTCACTATGAAGGGTGTCGTAGAAGAGTTCTTCGATAAAGTAGGACTTCATAAGAAAGAAAAATACGATCCGAATGCAGGAAAATCATTCCTTCACCCGGGACGTCAGGCAAACATCATTTATGATGGTGTAGTAGTCGGATATCTTGGAGAAGTACATCCGGAAGTTGCAGATAACTATGGAATCGGAACAAGAGCCTACATTGCAGTAATCGATATGCCAGAGATCGTAGCAAGAGCAACATTTGATCGTAAATATACAGGAATTGCAAAATTTCCTGCAGTGACACGTGACATCAGTATGGTAATGCCAAAAGAGATTCTGGTAGGACAGATTGAAGATGTGATCGAAAGCAAGGGCGGTGAATATCTGGAAAGCTATTCACTGTTCGATATTTACGAAGGTGCTCAGATTAAAACAGGATTCAAATCTGTTGCATATTCTATCGTATTCCGTGCAAAGGATAAGACTCTGGAAGATGCAGATGTATCTGCAGCTATGGACCGTATCTTAAAGGCACTCGAGGGTATGGGAATCGAACTTCGTAAATAAAAAAACATTCATTCATATCAGATAAAAGCTCGGTAAAAAGAGCAAGAGGATTACGTATGAAGAAAAAACAGATCATAGGTCTGGTAGTAGCGGCAGCACTGTTCGTTGGAGTCAGTGCTGCCAGCGTATTTACCAATACAATTTCAAAAAATCTGCTTCAGAGCAGTGCAGATGATATAATTAATCTCGGAGGTTCGTATCAGTTTAATCCACCGTCTGAAGATTATATTGCAATCGTAAGAGTAGAAGGTACGATCCAGGAACAGAGTGGAAGCAGTGCACTGGAGGCATCCAGCGGATATCAGCATGATTCAACGATGAATTATATCGATGAATTGATGGATGATTCTAACAATAAAGGAGTTCTTCTGTATGTAGATTCTCCGGGAGGAACTGTCTATGAATCCGAAGAACTGTATCAGAAACTGAAAGAATATAAAGAGACAACAAAACGTCCGATCTGGGATTATATGGCACATTATGCGGCATCCGGTGGATATATGGTGTCTATGGCATCGGATAAAATCTATGCAAATTCGAATACAACGACCGGTTCCATCGGTGTGATCATGTCAGGATATGATATGTCCGGGCTGTATAAAAAGCTTGGAATCCGTTATGTGAGTATCACGAGCGGAAAGAATAAGGACAGCAGCAAATTTACGGACGAGCAGATTGCTATTTATCAGGATCAGATCAATGAAGCTTATGAGGAATTCGTGAATATCGTGGCAGACGGCCGTGATATGTCAGTGGAGGATGTAAAGAAACTGGCAGACGGAAGAACTTATACTGCAAAGCAGGCGAAGAACAACGGTCTGATCGATGAGATCAGTCTGTATCCGGATATGAAAGATGCGATGAGCAAAAAACTTGGAACATCTACATTTTATGAGATGGAATCAGATGAAGGACTTTTGCAGTCGCTGTTTTCCAAAGCAGAATCATTAGTTCCGAAGTCAGAAGCGCAGGTTCTGACGGAAACCGCCAAAAGTGTAGAAAGCGGGGTGCCGATGTACTATGCAGAACAGTTACGATAATCAGGAGAAGTTAGCCAGACAGAACAGTTGCTGTGCCAGTGGAAATCTGGAGTATGCAGGGTTCTGGGTGCGGATGGCGGCTTATATGATCGACAGTGTGGTAGTATTTGCAGGCCTCCTGATCGTGCGGCTGATATTTGCAGGTATCTCACTGGCTGGCGGCGGTGCGATAACGGGAACGGATATCCTGTTTCATTATTCGTTGAAAGATATCGTACTGTATGCTCTGAAAGTGTTGTATTTTATTGCATTTACCTATCTGACAGGAACGACACTTGGAAAGAAAGCGATGAATCTCCGGGTAGTTTCAAAAAATCCGGAAGAGAAGCTGACACTGTTCAATGTGGTGTACCGCGAGACGGTTGGAAGATTCTTATGTAGCCTTCCGGTGAATATCGGTTATATTGTTGCAGGAATTGATTCGGAAAAACGTGGATTTCATGACCTGCTTTGTGATACCAGAGTGGTCTATCAGAAGAAGATAAAAGCATGGATGGTGCAACCGGGAACAGTTGTACCAGAATGTGAAAAGCTAAATGTAGAAGAGCAGAAACCGCAGACATCAGAGGGTGAGCTGTCAAAAACGCAGGAAAATGTCCAAATGAAAGAGTCTGGGATACGGGAATTGAAAAAAACAGAAAATACACAGAGTTCTGTAGTTGAGAAACTGGGAAAACCAGTGTATAATGGCTATCGTCTGGTAGAAAATAAATCAGAAAAAGAAATAGCTTCAAATGCAACTGTAAATGAAAACATATCAGAAAAAGATACGTAAAGAATAAAAGGGAAAGGAATTCATAATTATGAAACGTCAGGATTTTTATTATGAATTGCCGGAAGAACTGATTGCACAGGATCCGCTTGAGGATCGTTCGAGCTCCAGACTTCTTGTCCTTGACAAGGAGACCGGGGCTTTTTCCCATCATGTATTTAAAGAAATCACAGAGTATCTGCATGAGGGAGACTGTCTGGTAATCAATGATACAAAGGTTATTCCGGCAAGACTGATTGGTTCCAAAGTAGAGACCAATGCCAAAATCGAAGTATTATTATTGAAGAGAAAAGAAAATAACGTATGGGAGACGCTGGTAAAACCAGGTAAGAAAGCAAAAGTCGGAGCAAAGATCAGTTTCGGTGATGGCCTTCTGATGGGAGAAGTCATTGATGTGGTAGAAGAAGGAAACCGTCTGATCAAATTCGATTTCGACGGAATTTTTGAAGAAATCTTAGACCAGCTTGGCCAGATGCCGCTGCCTCCATATATCACACACCAGCTGGAGGATAAGAACCGTTACCAGACGGTATATGCAACTCACACAGGTTCGGCAGCAGCACCGACGGCAGGACTGCATTTTACACCGGAACTTCTGGAAGAGATTAAGGCAAAAGGTGTGGATATTGCGAGAGTTACACTTCATGTGGGGCTTGGAACATTCCGTCCGGTAAAAGTGGATGAGATTACCGAGCATCATATGCATTCGGAATTCTTCATGATCGATGAAGAAGCGGCTGAGAAGATCAATCGTGCAAAAGAGACGGGACACCGTGTTATCTGCGTCGGAACGACAAGCTGCAGAACGGTAGAATCGGCAGCAGATGAGAATGGACATCTGGAAGCGAAGAGTGGATGGACACAGATATTCATCTATCCGGGCTATAAATTCAAAGTACTGGATTGTCTGATCACGAACTTCCATCTTCCAGAATCTACATTAATCATGCTGGTATCTGCGCTTGCAGGACGGGAGCACGTGCTTGCGGCTTATGAAGAGGCTGTGAAGGAGAGGTACCGGTTCTTTTCATTTGGGGATGCGATGTTTATTCAGTAGAGTTGCTATTTAATGCATTAAGCGTCTGATACCCGGCCGGAAGAAAAGGAAGAGAGTCCAGCTGCGGGACTCTCTTCCTTTTCTTCCTTACGTTATCGCATACTGTAATGATTCAATA
>OLNF01004166.1_pt1 | contig 9996 bp, 8 predicted proteins | sample 1673061 | NCBI WGS metagenome assembly OLNF01 (sample SAMEA3136751, study PRJEB25190) | human gut metagenome | reverse complement strand
CCTGCACCCGCGAAGGGTCTTCGACCCTCTCGACACCCATCTCGCGATTGAGTTGGTTTCACTTTCATGCTTCTTCCGCGTGTTTATCCGGGAACGGAAACGCAGCAGTTGCAATCCACATAAAAATCAGCAAAAAAGGCAGGAATCACACCATGCAGGAACTTCAGCAGCGCATTCTTCAAGACGGTGACATCCTCCCCGGCGGCGTTGTCCGCGTCGAGCGCTTCCTCAACCACCGCGTTGATACCGCCCTCGCACGCCATATTGGGCAGGCGTTTGCGGACGCTTTCCGCAATGACCAGATTGACTGCATCCTCACCGTCGAAGCCAGCGGCATCATCTTTGCTATGACCACTGCGCTGGCGATGGGCGACCTGCCCGTCATTATCGCCAAAAAGGGTCAGCGCCGCAACCTTGGCGACGATGTGTATACCGCTGATGTGTTCTCCTTCACCCACCAGACGACCAGCACCATCCACGTCGGCAAGCGTTGTCTGGAAAAGGGACAGCGTGTGCTGCTGATTGATGATTTCCTTGCTAACGGCGAAGCGCTCAAAGGCTTGATGGACATTTGCCGTCAGGCGGAGTGCCACCCCGTCGGTGCGGGTATCTGCATTGAGAAGTGCTTCCAGCCCGGCGGCGCAACGCTGCGTGGGATGGGCTTGAAGGTGGTTTCGCTGGCAGCGGTGGAAAAGACGGAAAAAGGCGAAATCCGCTTCCTCGGCGAGGAGTAACGCAGCAAACGCTGCCAAACGCCCGCAAAGGGCATCAGGAGCGTTTGCAGACACAGAATCAAGGAAATAGCCCTCCACAGCATCATCGCCTGTGGAGGGCATTTCTGTGCATTTAATACCCTTCCGCCTCTTCGGATAAACACGCGGGCATAGCGTGATAGCGTCACCAACTCAATCGCGCGAAAGGGTCAAGGGAGGAACTCCCTTGCAGGGTGCAGGGACAGCGTCCCTGCCGGGGTCAAGGGGCAGCGCCCCTTGGGTTCCCCCAATAAACACGCGGAAGCAGTATGCAGAAGTCACCAACTCAATCGCGCGAAAGGGTCAAGGGAGAAACTCCCTTGCGGGGTCAAGGGGCAGCGCCCCTTGGGTCTCCCCTCACTCCCTTTCGATTTCGTCCCGTAATAAAGCGACGGCTTTCTTTTCGACACGGGAGACGTAGCTTCGGGAAATGCCTAAGCGGCGCGCAATTTCGTGTTGGGGATGCTGACGGCCGTCGGTCAGCCCGTAGCGCAATTCCAAAACGAAACGCTCACGCGCGGGGAGACGGTGCAGCACCTGCTGTACTTTTTCCGCTGTCACGCGGCGGATGACCGTGTTTTCCAACTCGTCCGCGTCCGTGCCGAGAATGTCCTGATAGGTGATGTCGTTGCCTTCGCCATCGCTGCCTACCGGGTCGGAAAGCGACACATCCCCGCGCCGCTTCCGGCTTGCGCGCAGGGTCATCAGAATTTCGTTCTCGATGCACCGCGCCGCGTACGTCCCCAGCGGCGTTCCCGATGCGGATTTGAAGCTGTCCACCGCCTTAATCAGCCCAATCACGCCGATGGAAATCAGGTCGTCCGCGCCGTAGCCAGGAATCTGGTACTTCCGCGCAATGTGGCTCACCAAACGCAGGTTGTGCGTAATCAGCTCCTGCCGCGCGTTTTGGTCGCCCGCATCTAACTTTCCAATCAGCTCGGCTTCCTCCGCCCGATTCAGCGCCGGCGGAAACTCCGATCGCCCGGTGATGTATCCCAGAAAAAACAGGCATTGCTGCATCAGCAGCGCAAGCAGCTCCAGCATATGCATCCCTCCACGAAAAGCGTATGCGCCGCGCCGGAAAAGTATCACCCGTGCATTGACAAGCGCCCTCTTTCGCGGCTATAATGGAAGAAAGCTGGACAAATCAGGAAAGGCGGAAACAACGATGAAGCAGATGGGGAAATGGCTCGTGACGGCAGTGCTGGCGCTGCTGATGATGATTCCGGCGGTGCTGGCGGAGGAAACGGCGTCCTTCATGACGCTGACCGTGCCCACGACGGCGCAGGAGATTGATTTGGGGCAGAATGTCGTGACGGATTACGACGCGCTGTGCCGCTTCCTGGATGAACTGCCGGACGTGCGCAAGGTAGATATGTTCGCCACAAAAATCAGCCGCAAGGATATCGAAATGCTGGCGGCACGCTATCCGCAGGTGAAGTTCGGCTGGACGATGCGCGTGGGCGACCACCTCGTCCGCACCGATGCCACCGCGTTTTCCACGCTCCATAACAACCAGAGCGCGACGCACACCAGTGCGGAGCTTTCGGTACTCAAATACTGCACGGAGATGCTCGCGCTCGACATCGGGCATAATCAGGCGACGGATATTTCCTTCCTCGCGGAAATGCCCCAATTGCGTGTGCTGATTATCGCCTGCAATAAGGTGGAGGATATCTCCCCCTTGGCGAACCTGACGAATCTGGAGTATCTGGAGGTTTTCAAGAACAAGATTCGCGATATTTCTCCCCTTTCCGGGCTGACGAATCTGATTGACCTCAATATCTGCTTCAACTACGTCAAGGACTGGACACCACTGGAAAACCTGACGCAGCTGGAGCGCCTGTGGGTTTACAACTCCAATAACTACATGGAGAATGACCCGATTCCCAAGGACGTTGTGCGCTCGCTGAAGGAACATCTGCCCAATACTTATGTTGATTCCAAGTCGTACTCCACCAGCGGCGGCTGGCGTGAGCATGACCGCTATCAGATTGTCTACAAGATGTTCAAGAGCGGCGAATACATCCCGTTTGCGCAAAGTCCCGCGACGCTTGCGCCGGGTGAAACGCCTGCCCCGACGGCTGTGCCGACGCCGACACCTGTGCCGACCGCCACGCCGGAACCTACCGCCACCCCCGCCCCGACGGTTCGCTATGCCAACATGACGTTCGACCGCGACGCGGAAGCGATTGATTTGGGCAAAACCGTCGTGTCGGACTTCAAGAAGCTGACGGCGTTTCTGGACGAGCTGCCGAACCTGAAAAAGTGCGATATGTACGGCACGAAGATGAAGCGCGCAGACATGGAAATGCTCTCGGAACGCTATCCGCAGGTGGAGTTCGGCTGGACGATGTACGTTGGCGACCACCTCGTCCGCACGGATGTGACGGCGTTCTCCACCCAGCATACCTATCAGAGCAAGTTCCATACCAGTAAGACGTTCTCGGTACTCAAATACTGCCACAATCTGGTTGCGCTGGACATTGGGCATAACGAGGTCAGCGATCTGTCCTTCTTGGAGGATTTGCCGCAATTGAAGGTGCTGATTCTCGCGGCGAATAATATCACGGATATTACCCCGCTGGCAAAGCTGGAAAATCTGGAATATCTCGAACTGTTCCTCAACCACATTTCCGACTTGACCCCGCTGGAAGGGCTGACGCACCTGCGCGATCTCAACCTGTGCTATAACAGCATCACGGACTGGTCGCCGCTGGAGAATATGCCGTGGCTGGAGCGCCTGTGGCTGAATTACAGCGGCAAGTACGCGCGGATTAACCCCGTTCCGGCGGAGGTTATCGCCCAACTCAAGGAAAAGCTGCCGAACACAGAAATCAATACAACCGCTGCGCATTCCACGGCGGATGGCTGGCGTTCCCATGCGCGCTCGACGCTGGTGGGCGATATGTTCCGCAAGGGTATCTACGTCCCGTTCGAGGATTGAGATGAACCCTTGCGCCGCGGGCGAAAATATGGTATGATAGCCGTTGGAAATCGAAGCATAGCGTATAAGGAGTTATGAGCTTTATGGATATGAAAACGAAACTCGCCGGACTGATGGCGCAGTGCTTGACCGACACATGGCAGGACGCGCAGGGTCTGCCGACGGCGGAAGAAATCCGCGGTCTGCTCGCCGTGCCGCCTGACCCGAAAATGGGCGACTATGCGCTGCCGGTGTTCCGTCTGGCGAAGGCACTGCGGATGGCGCCGCCGAAAATCGCCACGACCGTGGTCGAAAAGTGGTCGCATGAGGACGTTGCGCGTGCAGAAGCCGTCAACGGCTATGTGAACTTCTTCCTCAACCGCGTCAATTTCGCGGCGGAAACGCTTGAAAGCGTGCTCAAGGCGGGAGAAAACTATGGCTCGTCCGATATGGGCAATGGCAAGACGATTTGTCTTGACTATTCCTCTATCAATATCGCCAAACGTTTCCATATCGGGCATTTGTCCACCACGATGATTGGTCACAGCCTGCGCCGCATCTATGATTTCCTCGGCTACAAGACCGTCGGCATCAACCATTTGGGCGACTGGGGAACGCAGTTTGGCAAGATGATTTGCGCCTACAAGCTCTGGGGCAATGAGGAAGAAGTGGAAAAGGGCGGCGTGAACGAACTGGTTCGCCTGTACGTCAAGTTCCACGAGGAGGCCGAGAAAGACCCCGCGCTGGACGATCAGGGCCGCGCGTGGTTCAAGAAGATTGAGGATGGCGACGAGGAAGCCCTGCGCATCTTCAATTGGTTCAAGGCGCTGACTCTGCGCGATACCGAGCGCGTTTATAAGCTGCTGGGCGTTACGTTTGACTCCTATGCGGGCGAATCGTTCTATAACGACAAGATGGATCGTGTTATCAACGAGCTGAAGGAAAAGAACCTGCTGACCATCTCCGAGGGTGCATCTATCGTTGATTTGAGCGAGGACAACATGTCTCCCTGCATCATCCTCCGCTCCGACGGCGCGACGCTTTACGCCACCCGCGACCTTGCGGCGGCCATCTATCGCCATGATACTTATCATTTCGATAAGTGCCTGTACGTCGTGGCGTATCAGCAGGATTTGCACTTCCGCCAGATTTTCCGTGTGCTGGAAAAGATGGGATACGAATGGGCGAAGGACTGCGTGCATGTCGCGTTCGGCATGATTTCCTACGAAGGGCAGGCACTCTCCACCCGCAAGGGGCACGTCGTCTATCTGGAGGATCTGCTGGAACAGGCGCAGAAGAAGGCGCTGGACATCATCAACGAAAAGTCCCCGAATCTGCCGAACAAGGAGGATGTTGCGCGTCAGGTCGGCATCGGCGCGGTCGTCTATACCGATTTGAGCAACAACCGAATCAAGGACGTCGATTTCTGCTGGGATCGCGCGCTGAATTTCGACGGTGAAAGCGGCCCGTATGTGCAGTACACCCACACGCGCTGCTGCTCTGTCCTGCGCAAGGCGGCGGAAATGTCCCTGCCCGAAGCGGATATGAACGCGCTGACGGACGACGAGGCACAGGCGCTCCTGCGTCTGCTGGGGCGCTTCCCGGATGTCATTAAGGAAGCGGCGGAGAAGTATGAGCCGTCAATGATTACCCGCGCTGTGACGGATATTGCGCAGGCGTATAATAAGTTCTATTACGAGCATCGGATTCTGGATGGTGAACCGGCGACGGCCGCCGCGCGCGTGGCGCTGACGAAGGCGACGAAGGATGTTATTAAGACGGGGCTGTGGCTGATTGGCATCGAAGCACCCGAACGCATGTAAGAAAAAAGAAGAAACGCACGGAAGGCGTATGGAAGAAAAACCAACACAATCGCGCGTGAATTCTTTTTCTGCCCGAATAGGCAGGAAAAAGCGACTGCATTGTAGAATACCTGATTGTTTGCTAATGAACAGAGGTCAGTCTCTCTGTTCAGAAAAAAATCAAAAAAAGGAGTGAAGCACATGGCAGAGATTCTCGAATTCAAGTTCGACACGCAGCTGCTCATCGAAGGGCACGACCTCGACGAGGACGAAATCAACGACTACATCACGGAGCATTTCAAGGGCGACTGTCTGCTGGCAGTGGGGGACGATGAATTGATTAAGATTCACTTCCACACGAACGAACCGTGGCAGGTGCTGGAATACTGCGCGTCGCTGGGTGAAATCCATGACATTGTGGTGGAGAACATGCAGCTGCAGAGCGAAGGTCAGCACGGCTAATTGCACACAATATAAAGGGGCGCTGTCCGGCTCGGTGGTCGGAACAGCGCCCTGCTTATGTGATATGATTTTCCAAACGACAGTGCATCATAATTGCGGAATGTCATTTTCTCTGCTTGGCGGGAAGATGGCAATGCCGTTTGAAAATCGTTTATATTAGGGCAACACCGCACAACGCGGCGATGTCACCTAATACTATTTCCAGATTCACCTGCGCCATCTGCTTGCGCCTTTTCCCTTCTGGCGTCCGCTCATTCCACTTAGCGTAGCGCTGCTACGCTGCGTTTCATTCACGTTAGCCAGAATGAAAAATTCGCGGCGCATCTTGGCGCATTCTTATCTGGAAATAGTATTAAACGTTCAGGTGTGCCTTCTTCAAGCGGCTGGAAATCATCGGGCCAATCAGCACGACAATCACCATCTTCACGATGTCCAGCGGAATGAACGGATAGACGCAGATGGCCAGCGCCGCGCTCGCTGTCTTGCCTGCCTGTACGCAGAACCAGACCGTGCCAATCAGGTACAGCACGACTTCACCCGCGACCATTGCCAGCATGTGCAGCCACCACTTGTCGCTCTTGCTCATCAGGAAGCCCGCCAGCGCCACCATCGGGATATAGCCGACGATGTAGCCGCCCGTCGCGCCCGCCAGCTTCGACACGCCGCCCGTGAAGCCGCTGAACACCGGCACACCGACCAGCCCCAGCAGGATGTACAGGCAGACGCTGATGGTTGCCTTCTTCCAGCCCAGCACATAAATCGACAGGAACAGCACCAGCGTCGCCATGCTAATCGGCACAGGGCCAATCGGCAGCGAGAGCGGCGCGAGCACGCAAATAACCGCCGTCATCAGCGCAATTGCAACCAAGGTATAGGTCGTGTTTTTTGTAGAAGCCGTCTTTTCCATCGTCGGGAATCCTCCTTGCGTAAACCAAAATGCGGTTTTGAGTTTACCATAGTTTCGGACGTTTGTCAACTGCTTTTTGCGCTTTGGTTGACGATGCGGAATTTTTCGCCCTTCCTTTTTTTCTCGAAATGTGGTACACTTAAGGCATCACCGCACAATTCGGCGGCGCGTCTGGCGATGTCTTTTCCGCCATCTGCGGCATGCAAATTTCTCGATTTACATCCAGTAAACCTTCGAAATTTGCATTTGCATCTGACGAAAAATCCATTCGCCAGCCGACCACCTCATTTGCGCGGTGTTACCTTAATGCCGTCAAGAGCTATCATTCGACCTGAAAAGGAGCGATTTTTATGGATTATAATCAGGCTGCCCTGCAAATGCACGAGGAACACCACGGCAAAGTTGCCGTACAGAGCAAGGTAAAGGTCGAGAACCGCGATGACCTGTCCACCGCGTATACCCCCGGCGTGGCAGAACCCTGCCGCCGCATTCATGCTGACCCGCGCGATGTGTACCGCTACACCGCCAAGGGCAATCTGGTTGCGGTGGTGTCCGATGGCACAGCGGTGCTGGGGCTGGGCGACATCGGCCCGCTGGCGGCGATGCCTGTCATGGAGGGCAAGGCGATTCTGTTCAAGGAATTTGCGGACGTAGATGCATTCCCGATTTGTCTGGATACGAAGGACGTGGACGAAATTGTGCGGACGGTGAAGGCAATCGCGCCGACGTTCGGCGGCATCAATCTGGAGGATATCTCCGCGCCGCGCTGCTTTGAAATCGAAAGCCGCCTGCGCAAGGAACTGGATATTCCCGTTTTCCACGATGACCAGCACGGCACGGCGATTGTCGTCTCCGCGGGTCTGCTGAACGCGCTGCGGCTGGTTGGCAAAAAGATGGAGGATGTGAACATCGTCATCAACGGCGCGGGCAGCGCGGGCATCTCCATCGCCAAGCTCCTGCTGCACTTCGGCGCGGGCAACATCGTGCTGGTTGACCGGGCGGGCGCGGTCAGCGTGGACGAGGAATGGCTGAATCCGGCGCAGCGCAAGATGGCGGAAATCACGAACCGGCACAACGAGCGCGGTTCGCTGGCGGACGTGATGAAGGGTAAGGACGTGTTTATCGGCGTCTCCGCCCCGAAAATCGTCACGGCGGAAATGGTTTCGACGATGGCGAAGGATGCGATTGTGTTCGCAATGGCGAATCCCACGCCGGAAATCATGCCGGAAGAAGCCGCGAAGGGCGGCGCGCGCGTCATTGCGACCGGGCGCAGCGACTATCCGAACCAAATCAACAACGTGCTGGTTTTCCCCGGCATTTTCCGCGGTGCGCTGGACGCACAGGCGACAGATATTACGGAGGAAATGAAGCTCTCCGCCGCCCGCGCGATTGCGTCTATCGTTTCGGACGATGAGCTGAAAGAGGACTACATCATCCCCGGCGCGTTCGACAAGCGCGTCGCCCCTGCCGTCGCGAAGGCGGTCATGGACTGCGCGAAAGCATCCGGCATCAGCAAATTGGGAAAATAAATGTTTTTACGTCGCAGCGCTCTCGGCAGTATTCAAGCAGAATACACCCTATATTTTGTTTGAATAACCCCAAAAGTGGCGACAACGAAGGTCTCCAAAGGACAATCAGAAAGCCCTTTGGTCGCGTCCACAGGCGCAAAATTCCCTGTGATTGAAAGAAGCACCTTCTTTCGGAGAAAATACCATGATTGCAGAAATTCTATGTGTCGGCACGGAACTCCTGATGGGGCAAGTCCTCAACACCAATGCGCAGTTCCTCTCGCGCCGCCTGTCCGCGCTGGGTATCACGCAGCAGCACCAAACCGTCGTGGGCGATAATGCGCAGCGCTTGGAGGACGCCTACCGCCTTGCGCTCAGCCGCGCGGATATCGTCATTACCTCCGGCGGTCTCGGCCCGACGGTCGATGACATCACCAAGCGCGTGGCGGCAAAGGTTGCGGGCAAGGAGCTTGTCCTTTTCCCGGAAGCGGAGGAGATGGTTCGCACCCGCTTCCAGCAGTATCACCGCAACATGACCCTCAACAACCTTTCGCAGGCTATGTTCACGGCGGATTCTACGCTGCTGATGAACCCGAACGGCACAGCCCCCGGCGCGATTGTCCCGATGGGTGATGGAAAAGTCGTTATCCACCTGCCCGGTCCGCCCTGCGAGCTGGAGCCGATGTTCACCGCATCGGTCGAGCCGTACCTGATGGCGCGGTCAGGGCGCGCACTGGTGAGCCGGTATGTGCGCATCTTCGGCATGGGTGAATCCGAGGTGGACACGCGCCTGCGCGACTTGGAGAACGGAGAGAATCCGACGTTATCGCCCTACTGCGCGTTAGGCGAGGTGCAGCTGCGCGCGACGGCGAGCGCTGATACGGCGGAGAAGGCGCTGGCGCTGCTGACACCGCTTTTGGCGGAGGTCAAGGCGCGTCTGGGCAATGTTGTGTACGCGATTGAGGAAACAGACGGCGGTTCACTGGCGAAAACGGCGATTGAGACGCTGCGGGCGCGGAACATGACGTGCGCGACATGCGAAAGTCTGACGGGCGGCAAGGTCGTTGCGGCGCTGGTGGATATTCCGGGCGCATCGGCGGTTGTCCGCGCGGGACTGGTGACGTACCAGACGGACACGAAGACGATTCTGGCGGACGTGCCTGCGGAGGTCATCGAGCGTTTCGGCGTGGTGAGCGTGGAGACGGCGTGCGCAATGGCGGAAGGCACGCGGAAGCGGCTGGGTGTGGACATTGCGGTCAGCACGACGGGCGTCGCGGGGCCGGATGGCGGGACGGAGGACTGCCCGGTGGGGACGGTGTGCGTCGGCGTATCGACGGCGGACGGCACGAGCGCGGTTCGGCTGGCGCTCTCTGGCAACCGCGAGCGCATCCGCACGCTGGCAATGAAGCACGCGCTGCACACGCTGATTGAAAAGGCAAGATAAGAAAGCAGGCTCATGCCCGGTGATTTGGGGGCATGAGCCTGTTTTTATGGAGTTGTAGAAAAATTGTTAGGAGGATGGCTTTCGTGCTTCTCGGTCGCGCCCATTTGGCGCGACAATGTGCAAGTGGTGGGGAAAGCGAGTTGGGGGGCGCGTCTGAGGACGCGCAAAGTTACTGGCAGGGACGCTTCGCTGCCT
>OLNF01004163.1_pt1 | contig 10000 bp, 7 predicted proteins | sample 1673061 | NCBI WGS metagenome assembly OLNF01 (sample SAMEA3136751, study PRJEB25190) | human gut metagenome | reverse complement strand
GTCGGTGATGCTTTTTAGAAAAAGGTAGTAAGCTTTTTGAAAAAAGGTCGTAACCATAGGCTGGAACGAATTCCATCACGAAAGTGTCAAAAAATTGGACAGTAGTGTCAAAAAATTAGACACTTCCCAAAAACATAAAAATCATATTTCCTTATAAAATAAGCAATTACAAGTTTGGCACGATATTTGAATTAGATATAGCAGTAAACATGATGTAAAACAAAAACAAAACAATATTAAATTATGAATCCTATTCTAAGAAACTTCATGAGTATCGTGCGACGATACAAATTGGCGATGTCCCTTAACATTGTCGGGTTAGCGGCTGCTTTTGCTGCCTTCATCATTATCTCGATGCAAATTCGCTACGAACAAGGGTTTGAATCGTGCCATCCCAAAGCTTCCCGGATTTACCGTGCGGATTTGGCGACGGAGAACGGGACGAATCCCATCTTAGTCCGTCCATTTGTTTACAGCATCATCCACTCTTCTCCCTTAATCGAAACCGGAACGATATTGAATCCTTATAGCCAAAACATGTATATCACCGTAGAAAGGGACAATAAGGAAATCGGATTCAAAGAACTAATCATGACTTGCTATCCGGAAATCACGGATATGTTCAACTTCCAAATGGTGGAAGGAAGAGCCGACTGTTTGAAAGAAAACAACCAGCTGCTTCTTCCGGAAAGTTTAGCCCGTAAGTTCTTCGGTTCCGAATCGGCTGTTGGCAAACAAGTCAACATCAAGGACGGTATTATCTGGACAAAAGGAAAATACAAATACTTAACCGTAGGAGGCGTATACAAAGACTTCCCGGGTAACACCCAACTCAACAATACGATTTATACAGCCATGGGCGATGACTTCACCAAAGATGACTGGCAGAGCAGCAACTACTATTGTTATATCTTGTTGAAACCAGGCGTCTCTCCTGAACAAGTCGAAGAGAACTTTAAGCGTTCGCTTGATTTCAAACTGTTAAGTTGGTTGAATGGAGCAAGCGTCACGCTTAAACCCATCTCTTCGCTCTACTACTTGAACGAATCACCGGACGGGCGAATCATGAAAGGTGGCGACCGGCAAACAACCAACCTGCTTATCGGTATTGCCTTTTTGGTCATTGTCATTGCGTGCATCAATTTCACGAATATCTACATGGCGTTGGTTCCCATCCGCATCCGCAGCATCAATACCCAAAAGGTGTTAGGCAGCAGCAGCAACCATTTGCGCATGACTTTGGTTGCAGAAGCGATGCTGACAGCCTTCCTTGCCTTCTTGTTAAGTTTGGTGATTGTCTTTTACCTACAAGATTTCCATCTGCTGGATTTCGTCAAAGCCGATGTACGTTTCAGCTCACACATTCCTTTATTGATAGGAGTAGGTCTGTTATCACTGTTGTTAGGTTTAGTTGCGGGGTTATATCCTTCATATTACACCACCTCGTTTGCTCCGGCATTGGTATTGAAAGGATCTTTCGGATTATCCTCCGCCGGCAAGAAATTACGCACAGTGCTGATATCCGTCCAGTTCATCATCTCCATGGCATTGATTATCGGGACTGGTTTCGTCTATTTGCAGAACCATTACATGCGCCATATCGCTTTCGGCTTCAACACCGACCAAATAGCCGTAGTGGAGTTGGATAAAAGTTTGCTTAAGAAATCCAAAGATGCTTACGTCGAGGAGCTCAAATCCTATCCGGAAATTGAAGACGTATGCTTCTCCAGCCAAGTCATGGGAGAAAGAGACGGATACATGACTTGGGGCTTGACCCACAAAGACCAACAGTTCGGGATGCAAGTCTTTCCTGTCAGCTGGAACTTCTTCAAGGTAATGGGAATCAAACTGACAGAAGGAAATATGCCGACCGAAGCAGACGAGAAAGGCAATGACTTGATATTTTACGGATATAAAAATTTGCAAGAAGAGCTTCAAGCACAAGTAGGAGACCGGTTGGAAAAGAGCTTTTTCCAAGATTATGACCGAACTTATTTTGCAGGATTTACAGAGAATATACAGTTCTCTTCTGCCCGGGTGAAGGATAATTATGCCGTATTTGTCATCAACGACAGAAGAGACTTCATGGGAGTCACTTATATCCGCATCAAAGCAGGTGCCGACATAGAGCAGGCAGTCAAACATATCCAGCAAGCCGTTGCCCACATCGACCCGACATTCCCGATTAATATCAAGTTCTATGACAAGATATTCGACCAGCTCTACCAGCAGGAAGAGAACATGAAACAGATGATTACCCTATTCAGTGCCTTGGCAATCCTGCTCTCCTTGGTGGGCGTGTTCAGTTTGGTGATGTTTGAAGCTGTTTACCGCCGCAAAGAGATTGGCATCCGCCGAGTGATGGGTTCAAGCATCCGGGAGATCCTCATGATGCTGAGCAGGTCTTATATCAATATCATTTTAGTATGTTTCGTGATTGCCGCTCCTGTTGCCTATTATGGAGTAAGCAAATGGTTGGAAAGCTTCGCCATCAAGACTCCAATCCACCTTTGGGTTTTCATCGTGGCGTTAGCAATTGTCCTGCTTGTCACATTAGCAACAGTCATCTATCAAAGCTGGCATGCTGCCACCAGCAACCCGGTCAATAGCATACGAAATGAGTAGAAAAGGAAAGGAAAGTGTCAAAAAATTGGACAGTAGTGTCAAAAAATTGGACACTTCCAAAAAACCCAAAAATCATACATCCTTATAAAATAAGCAATTACAAGTTTGGCACGATTTTTGAATTATATTTCATACCAAACGGTAAAAAAAGAAACAATAAATAACAAATTAAAAAGATTACAATTATGATTAAGATTGAGAATTTATGCAAATCTTTCCGTACAGAAGAAGTTGAGACCATCGCATTGAACAATGTCAACTTGGAAGTAAAAGACAAAGAGTTTGTTGCCATCATGGGTCCGTCAGGATGCGGAAAGTCCACATTGCTGAACATATTAGGTTTGCTGGACAACCCTTCTTCCGGAAACTATTACTTGGGCGACCAGGAAGTCGGACACTTGAAAGAGAAAGAACGTACGCTGGTGCGCAAAGGAAACATCGGATTCGTCTTCCAAAGCTTTAATTTGATTGATGAATTGAATGTGTTCGAGAATGTCGAATTGCCTCTTACTTACCTTAACATCAAGGCAGAGGAAAGGAAAAAACGTGTGACTGAAATCTTGCATCGCATGAATATCAGCCACCGCGCACAGCACTTCCCCCAGCAGTTGTCAGGAGGTCAGCAACAGCGTGTCGCCATTGCCCGCGCAGTCGTTTCCAACCCGAAAATTATCTTAGCCGATGAGCCGACCGGTAACTTGGACTCCAAGAACGGAGCAGAAGTGATGCAGCTGCTGACAGAATTGAACAACGAAGGGACAACTATCGTCATGGTGACTCACTCCCAGCATGATGCCAGCTCTGCACACCGTATCATCAACCTGTTCGACGGACAGATTGTAAGTTCAGTACAAGGATACATTTAATTATCTACTTAAACAGTCTTAACATGAGGCTCATCATTCGAAATTTCATACGCATATTCCAACGTTTCCGTTTAGCGATGACGTTGAATATCTTAGGTCTTTCCATTGCATTCGTGGCATTCATGCTACTAATAATGCAATGGAGCTACGACCAGGAGTTTGACACGCACGACCCTAATGCGGATTATATCTACCGCATCAATTCGGATGGAGGCGACAGAGGTGAATTGGCTATTATTAGCCGTCCGTTGGCAGAAATCATTAACCAAAGTTCCCCCCATATTTTGGAAGGATGCCTCTTGGGTTCCTCCAACTCGCAAACCTATTTTTCCCTCGGAGAAGGCGAAAACCAATCCCTCTTTCCATACACGATGAATACTTGTTCGCCCAGCGTAACGAAGGTGTTCCATTTCGAGATGGTAGAAGGAGATGCCAATTCCATAGAGTTGGGAGAGAACTTCTTGGTTCCTGAAAGTTTCGCAAAAAAATGGTTTCCGGACAAACCGGCTACGGGGCAGAGTATCTTCATTGCCAATAATAGCTTTAACTTTAAAATAGGTGGCGTTTACAAAGATTTCCCAGAGAACAACACCCTGAAGAACATCTTTTATACCTCCTTTGGGGATTCGAACAAGCATGATTGGAGCAATTGGAACTACAACTACTACATCCGCACGGACATAAAAGACCAAGCGGATGAGGTCGATGCGATTATCCAATCTATCTTGGAGAAAGACGAAGTTAAGCAGAACAGGAGTAATATAAATTTGATAGTACATCCGCTAAAGGAGCTACACCATAGTGCTCCTGCCCTATACGACCCGACACCGCGCACCAGCCACCAGATGATGCTTGTGATTATCTCAATCGCCATCGTCATCCTGCTGATTGCCACCATCAACTTCACCAACTTCAGCACTGCCATCTCCCCTATGCGCATCAGGAATGTCAACACCCAAAAGGTGTTTGGGGCAACAACGGGGAAATTACGGATGGATTTGCTTATCGAATCCATGATTGTCGGATTGCTTTCGTTCGGCATTGGAGTCATGTTTTTGTGGATGTTAAAAGATACTCCGATGGTAGATTTGTTCAAAGCGGACATCCATGTTTCCGCCCATCCGCAACTGCTGGCTTGCACAGCTGGCATAGCCGTTTTAATCGGTCTGTTCGCTGCTGCATATCCCGCCTACTACACGACCTCTTTCCAACCAGCATTGGCTTTGAAAGGATCATTCGGCATTTCCCCGAAAGGAAAAGCATTGCGCCGTGTTTTGGTCGGATTCCAATTCGTCGCCTCTTTTGCCCTAATTGTCGCTGCATTGTTCATGTATTTACAGAATCGCTATGCATTTACTACACCTTTAGGGTTTGACAAGGAGCAATTGATTATTTCGAACATGGATGGTTGCGGAGCGAAGCACAAAGTATTTGAAGAGCAAATCAAACGCCATCCGGAGATAGAGGATGTCACCTTTGCCAATGTGATACTTTGCAACGAAAACAACATCTATATGAATTGGGGGCGCGGGTTTAAAGACGAAGTCGTCAACTACGATGTGTTAGAAGTTTCCCCGTCCTTCCCTCGTGTCATGGGAATCAAGCCCATTGAAGGAAGAGATTTCAGGGATGATGATGAAAACACCCGCTATGGCGCTTACCTGTTCAACGAGACAGCCGCAAAGAAATATGGGTTCAAGGTGGGCGATGCCATTGACAGCACTCAAATCGTCGGCTTTGTCCCGGACTTCATCTACAACAGTATGCACTTGGCTACACCTCCTGCCGCCTTGATGATTTGGGGAAAAGTAAAATGGGGCGCAGAGAACTGGGACAAAAATGGGCGTTGGTATAGCGTAACCTATGTCAAGACGAAACCAGGAGCCGACCTTCGCAAAGCAATTGAAGCGGTTCGTGAGGAGATAAATGCACTTGCGCCTAAATATCCACATGATGTCCGCTTCTTTGATTCCGTCCTTGACCAATTGTATAAAGACGACCAATGGCTAACGACCATCATTACCATGTTCAGCTTATTAGCAGTCTTTATCTCCATCGTCGGAGTCTTTGGTTTGGTCGTATTCGATAGCGAATACAAACGGAAAGAAATCGGAATACGCAAAGTGATGGGAGCTACGACTCCTCAAATCCTGTTGATGCTCAACAAAGGTTATGCGATAACGTTGCTGATTTGCTTCTGCATATCAGTGCCCATCGCTTACTATGGAGTCAGCAGCTGGTTAGAGAATTTCGCCTATAAGATTCCTATCTATTGGTGGGTTTTCCCGATAGCGTTAATTGTTGTCGGAGCAATCACCTTGCTCACCGTAACTTACCAAAGTTGGCACGCAGCGAATGAAAACCCAGTGAACAGTATCAAGAGCGAATAAGCTCTGGCATCCAGCATCCTTTGTTTTTCACCTAAGTGATAAGTGCTTTTCATCTAAGTGATAAGTGCTTTTCTCTTAGGTGATAAACTAAATATCAATTCATAAGCATGCCACAAAGATTGGCATCCAATGATGGCTCGACATGATAAGAACGAGCAAATTGTCTCAAAAAGTCCAATGTTTCCCGCTCCGGTCCTTCCCCCATCGAGAAGTCAGCAGCGCATTTTCTTTTAATTTTCAAATCTGTAGAATAAGGAGTAGAAATTTTCTTCATAGGCATTCGCTTTATCATTAAACATCTATATAACGGCAGCCAACCCGGTTTATTGCATCCATTTATTCTTTTATTCTAAAATTGAGAAAGGACACTCCGCCACCTGAAGCGACAAGAAGTGGCAGAAAAACTTGCATATTTAAAAGAAAATTCCGAATATTGTTGTCGATTCTGTTACATTCATATCAAGATAAACAGATATTATCAAACGGTAAATACCTAAAAAGCACAATGAATATATTAGTAATCACAGGAAGCCCTCATAAGAAAGGCTCTTCTGCCCTGTTGGCAGACAATTTTATTTCGGGTGCGACCGAAGCAGGACATACTATATTCCGATTCGATACAATGTTCCATGTAACGCAGCCTTGCTTAGCTTGTAATTATTGCAGGCGCAACGCTGGAAAGTGCATGCAAGAAGATGACATGGATTTGATTTGGGATAGGCTTGTCAATGCAGACATGATAGTGCTCGTCCCTCCAATCTATTACTTCGGGATGTCGGCCCAACTAAAGAAAGTAATTGACCGTTTTTATGCTATCAACGAGAAATTACGGAGCCATCCTAAAAAGGCGGTATTGTTGGCAACCTGCGCAGACGACGACACGGCATTCGATGCATTGAGAGCACACTATAAAGCCTTGTGCGAATACCTGCATTGGACGGACGAAGGACAAGTTTTGGCTGAATTGTGCGCTACCCGCGAACAGATTGAAGCGTCGGCTTATCCGGAACAAGCTTATACATTAGGGAAGCATTTGCACTAAATGCAACTGGGACAAATCAAAGAACAAATAATTTGCCTTAATTAATAGCAAAGATATTTGATTTGGCGAGTTGTTTTTGTAAATTTGTAATATAATTGAGCAAAGCGGGCTTTGCAGACGACTTTCATCATCGACGTAGAAGAGGTGAAAAGAAGGGGCAAAAGTCCAAAGAGATTAGACAAAAGATCATGCAAATCAAATATTAATTAAATGGCAAAAGAAGATAATTTGTTTGAAGAACAGACTGGCGGAACCAAGCCTTCGGTCAATGCGGATAAGCTGAAAGCTTTACGCGCTGCGATGGAAAAGATAGAAAAGAACTATGGCAAAGGCACCATCATGAAGCTTGGTGAAGAAAACATAGAGAATATAGAAGTCATCCCGACCGGTTCCATTGCATTGGACGCAGCATTGGGTGTAGGTGGTTATCCTAAAGGACGAATCATAGAGATATATGGTCCGGAATCATCCGGTAAAACGACATTGGCTATCCATGCAATCGCTGAAGCACAAAAGAACGGCGGCATTGCTGCCTTTATCGATGCAGAACATGCGTTTGACCGTTTCTATGCCGAGAAATTAGGAGTGGATGTGGACAATCTTTGGATTTCCCAGCCCGACAATGGAGAACAGGCATTAGAGATAGCAGAACAGTTGATACGCTCTTCCGCTATTGACATCATCGTCATCGACTCTGTTGCAGCCTTGACACCGAAAGCTGAGATAGAAGGCGACATGGGTGACAGCAAGATGGGGTTGCAAGCCCGACTGATGTCCCAGGCGTTGCGTAAGCTGACCGCAGCCATCAACAAAACGAACACGACTTGTATCTTTATCAACCAGCTCCGTGACAAAATCGGTGTGATGTTTGGCAATCCGGAAACAACGACCGGAGGTAATGCGCTTAAGTTCTACGCTTCCGTCCGTTTGGATATCCGCCGTATCGGACAACTAAAAGACGGGGACGAAGTCAAAGGTAACCAAGTTCGCGTGAAAGTGGTAAAGAACAAGGTGGCACCTCCATTCAGGAAAGCAGAGTTTGACATCATGTTCGGCGAAGGCATCTCCCGCAACGGAGAGATTATCGACTTAGGAACAGAATTAAACATCATAAAAAAGAGCGGTTCTTGGTATAGCTATAATGATTCCAAGCTGGGTCAAGGACGCGATGCTGCCAAACAGTGCATCGCAGACAACCCGGAGTTAGCCGAGGAGTTGGCTCAACTTATATTCGATGCGCTTAAAGGATAACAATGATTCTGGAAAAGATGCATATCGCAAGCTCTGCCAAACCGAAGAATCAATCCCATTGTTCTCAAGGGACTGGTGGCTTGACATAGTTTGCGGTGAAGATAATTGGGATGCGCTGCTAATAAACTCTGAAAAGGGCATAATAGCAGCCATGCCTTTTTATACCCCCAAGGGAAATGTCGTCACGATTCCTTTCTACACACAGACAATGGGTCCGTGGCTGCAGAAAGCTCCGTCAGACACCAAACCGGTCAGCGTGTTATCACAAAGACAAACCAGGTTGAAATTCTTTGCCAACCATTTCAAAGCGTATGGTTCTTTCCTCCAGCATTTCCATTACGACATAACAGATTGGTTGCCATTTTATTGGGAAGGATTCTTGCAAACCACCCGTTATACTTATGTATTGGAAAATATCGGCAATCCACAGTTGCTATGGGAACAGATGGCAACCAATATCCGGAGGAACATCCAAAAGGCAGAGAAAAGATACAATTTAACGGTGCGCCGGGGCGTTTCTGCCGATGAATTGTTGCGTATGCAAAACTATTCATTCAAAAGGCAGCAGCTAAAACCCAAAGGGACAAAAACGCTCCGGAAACTGATTGAACGTTCCAAGGAACGGGGGCAAGGAGACGTTTGGGGAGCTTACGAACCGGACGGGAAACTCCATGCAGCAGTCTTTATCGCTTGGCAAAGCTCATCGGCTTATTATATTGCCGGCGGCAGCGACCCCGCCCTGCGCGAATCAGGAGCACACAGCCTTCTCTTATGGAAAGCGATACAAGATGTGGCAGCTTATAGCCAAGTATTCGATTTTGAAGGCTCCATGCTTGCCGGGGTGGAACGCTTTTTCAGGGAATTTGGAGCCAAGCAGCTTCCATATTTCGCTATTTCTAAAGGAAAACCGTCCCTGTATGAAAGGGCATACATTAAGATAAAACGAACAATAAGCAATATTTTTCAGTAATCACCAGATTATGGACCAGATTATTAATTACATATTGACTTTCCTGTTAGGGGTGGAGAAAGCTTCAGCCTATGCGAGTCTTATTGGTTACACTTCTAATCCAAATTTATTCCACAGGTACAGGGTTGTCATAATCCCTTCCCGCTTTTTTGATATTGATGTCTACGGGACAACCGAATCTTTACCTAAATTCCCCCTCATGGAAATAGAAGGCATTCCGTTTTTATATGGATCGCCCCGGGAGGAGATGTATGACGACACCTTGATTATTTATGCCGACCTCATCGCCAGCAGTTATTTCCTGATGACACGGTATGAAGAGATACAAAAGAGATCGGTGAGAGATGCTTTCGGCAGATTCCCCGGTAAAGAGTCATTGCCTTATAAAGCGGGATTCATCAACAGACCCATTATTGAAGAGTATGGCAAATTGTTGAGGGAGAGATTGAGACGGGTAAACGTTCCTATCCTGGAACCCAATCCGGGACTTGATAAGATTTGGCTGACACATGATATAGATGCTCCGTTTTTCTGCCGCACCTTCCGGAACTTGATCCGGGAAATCGTAAAAAGGCAAAACATCTTCAAAGCCATCAAATATTATACCGGCCCGCTGGAGAATGACCCCTATTACACCTTTCCTTGGATGTTGCAAGAGAATGAAAAGGTAAAGGCCATTTGCGGGGAACGATGCGAAACCGTGTTTTTCCTTAAAGCAGGAGGCAAGACTCCTTATGACAAACCCCACTATAAGCATTGGCAAAAAGATGTCAAGCAAATGCTTGCTTTAATGAACCAACATCATTGCCTTTTCGGACTCCACACCAGTTTCGAGGCAAGCGAACAACCTTCCTTG
>OLNF01004158.1_pt1 | contig 10014 bp, 12 predicted proteins | sample 1673061 | NCBI WGS metagenome assembly OLNF01 (sample SAMEA3136751, study PRJEB25190) | human gut metagenome | reverse complement strand
GACGTTTGACAAGAGATGGAACTAAGTTAAATAAAATCGGATATGACGGCTTTGATATTTATGAAGAAGACGGATTGATGACATATTTAAGCACAACGGATGTAACTGGAAAAATAAATGTTTCTCCTTTTGATAAGGATAAAGGCGTTATCCTCTTAGCTTATTATAATAGCCCAAGTAACTTGAGAACACATAAAGTAAAGTATGATTCAAAAGTCTATTATCCGTATGAAGTTGACGCAGACGAGATATATGCCGAAGACAATCCACAGTCAGCAGCAGAGGCAAAGGCGTATTTAGAACACATTTTAGGATATTTCTATCCAGAAAGTGATAATTCGATTGCACTTCGTTATTTGGAGGTGCGTTCAAGGGGACATAAAGTAAAAGGATTGGATGATCATAATCTTGGCGAGTATGCTAAAGATTATCCGATGGGAACATATGCATTGAGCTTTTGTCAAACAATTCATGGTATTCCTGTTTATCATGATGTTGGTGATCGTTTGGATTTAACTGGCAGCGCTCCGCATGAGCTTATAAAGGATGCATGGAAAAGGATAGAGCCCATCATGGGTATTTCAGATAATCGTTTCGAGTTCATGGGTGATGATAGCTTTGAAATGCTTGTACGCTGGGTGAAAGAAGTTGGGATCACAAAAGAAGATGTGCCGCTTGCACCGCTGTCAAGCATTATAAGTAGCATTGAAGGTGAAATACAAAAAGGTCATATTCGGAAAGTATATGCGCTGCGTCTTGGGTATGGATGCTATATTACAAATGAGTCTCCCGAAACATATGTGCTTTATCCAACGTGGATATGCGATTGTGATTATATAAATGATCCGAAGGAGGAAATAAACGTCGGCGCATATAATATCGAAAAAGACTTTAATAAAAAATACTCTTTTAAGACGCTTGTAATTAATGCTCAGACAGGAAAAATGGATGATCAATATCTTTCAAAAAAAGAACAGATATTTTGCCCATCGATTATAACATGGGATGAATAATGTATAAATGGATATTTTCAAGAAAGAATCTTGATTACAGCGGAATCTGTAATTTAGAAATATAGAAGAAAAGGGAGTGATTCCAATGGGCTGAGAGAAAAGTGGGGTACAAAAAATGATCCCTGCAAACAAGCTGGGAAGCTCCGTCGCTGAAAGCGATGGCGTCCGCAAGGATCGAAAAAAGTATACCACAAAACCGGAGGATTGACAATATAAGCGACAAGAATCAAAGGAGGAACAAATTTATGAAGAAAATGGTAGCGTTGGCTTTGACGATTACGATGCTGGTGAGCTTGGCGAGCGTAGCGAGTGCGGCGTCATTTGGCATTCCGGTTTGGTGCAATAGCACGACGAACTACACGAAAGCCGACACGACGGGAGAACAGAAATCCGGAACGCAGGCGGCTATCTATGTGAATCATCATGATAACGTGGATACGGACGAATACACCAATCACTTCCGTGGCATTGAAGTGAAAACGAATACAACGCGCGGCTCGAAGTGGTGTACGCAGGGCCTGAGTGTTCCGATTCAGAATAATAATATTAAAAGTGGTACCTTTTATACCGTATCGGCGCGTGGAAATACAAACTATTATAACAATGATGGCATTAGCAGAATTACGCTGAATGGTCGTTATGATGTGAATAAGTAAATGTTATAAATATCATGAAGCAGATTCCTGCTTCATGATATTCATATTATAAGGAGAAAATTATGAAAAAAAAGCTGTTTTTTTTAATCACTGTTTTATTAGAGGTGTTCTTCTTTGCACAAGGAGAATCGGAAAATAACATGTATGGAATTAAAGAACTCCAAAACCAAAGAAGAAGTTGGAATGAGAGCTATGAAGCAAAAGGAAGAACGGTGCAAGTAGATATCCCCATTATAGTTCCTGAAGTGGAAGAATTTCCTGTTTTTTTGGTTGAACCCTACTATGCGGTATACGAGCAGCGTTTAACCAGAGATGGAACTATGCTGGAGAAAATCGGAGAAGACGGACGTTGTTCAGTATATGCAGAATCAAATTTACTTTCAGAAGAAGGCATAATAGGAAAAGCAAGGGTATTAGACCTCGATGATTTTGAACAGGTAGACTTTGATGCGAACTATTCTTCGCCAAGAGATGAGCATAATCTGAATACGAAATATACGAGTAAATTTTTTTACCCATACGAGATCGAGCAGGCGGATACCTATGCGGAGGACAATCCTGCGTCGCTAGAAGATGCTGTGGCGAACATGGAAAAGGTCGTTGGTTATTTCTATCCTGAAGAACCGGCTGTTATGGTGGATCGTGTGGAACTACGTTCGCGGTTGCATAAGGTTAAAGGGATAGATGATTATAATCTTGGAGATTATGTGGAAGATTATCCGTCAGGAACATATAATCTGAGTATTAGAGAAATGATGGACGGAATTCCAATTTATGTAGATGTTGGAGATAGACTTTCCTTGGATTTGGCTTCTGATAAAGGCAAAAAGGGTGTAAACGATTTTTGGCGAAAAAATGTAAAGCTATGGCGTGTGAGTAATAATTATTTTGAGTTTATGAATAAAAACCGATTTGAACTGAATACAGTATGGCTGAAAAGAGTAAATAAAATTGAAGAAGATGTACCGCTAAAAAATGTTGATGTAATTATAAAAAATTTGGAAAAGGAAATTGAAAAGGGAAAGATTAGGAAAATATATGCTTTGAAATTGGGGTATTGCGTCTATTTCAGTGATGAAGGGGAAAATATATATACGATTTATCCGGTTTGGATGTGTGAGTGTGATTATACAGAGTCTGCAAAGGAAGAGTTGAAAAAATTTGAGCAGGTTCAGGATGATCGGAAGCAGTATTATTATAAGCAGCTTGTGATTAATGCTCAAACTGGACAGATAGAGCCTTATTTGATAAAAAAACAAGAGCCGGCTTACTGCCCCCAAATTATCACATGGGAATCATTAAAGTGAGCCTAAAGAGTATCCAAAACGAAATTCGCATCGAAAAAAGGGGATTTCGCGACAAGCTTAGGAGAAAAGGAAAATATCATGTAAAATAAAGAAAAAAGGAGGTCGATTCCAATGGCTTATGAAGAGGGCGGGTACAAAAAATGATCCCTGCAAACAAGCTGGGAAGCCCCGTCGCTGAAAGCGATGGTGTCCGCAAGGATCAAAAAAGTACACCACAGAGATGGAGGGCTGACAACACAAGCGACAAAGACTAAAAGGAGGAAAAAATTATGAAGAAAATGGTAGCGTTGGCTTTGGCGATTGCGATGCTGGTGAGCTTGGCAAGCGTAGCGAGTGCTATGACGTTTACGATTGGCGTGTCTTGTACGAAAACGACGAAATATACGGAGGCACCTGGAACAGAAGCAAAGTCCGATAGCGGTACGAATGGAAGAATCTATGTCTACAGTTATGATAATGTAGACACCGATGAATATACCAATCATTTCCGTGGACAGGAAGTAAATGGAAGCACTAGAACAACCCGTGGTTCTAAGTGGGTTACTCAGTATAGTGAGATTCCGATTGAGAATGCGAATATTAAAGCTCCGAAAGTTTATTCTGTGTCGGCTCGTGGTAATACGAACTATTCCAATTATGACGGAGTAAGCAGTATTACGCTTAGCGGATATTTCCTGTCTAATAAGTAAGCGGTACAAGGGGGTGCAAGGTCAAAAAGAAAAGACCATGTAACCCCTTTTTTAGGAACAAGGAAGGAAAGAAAAAATGAAAAAACTTTTTTTTACTATGACATCATTATTGTTTATGTGTATTATGGTTCAAATGGCTAAAGGTGAAATGATATCGGTTGTTGAAGCGAAAAGGGAAATTGCAGAAGAAAACTTGCAAGTTTGGGATAAGACATATACTGCGTTTGGAAGAAAAATATCAGTAAAAGCAAAGATTGGAATACCCGATGTTGAAAAAATACCGATTTTGCAGGTAAAAGCAATAATGGGAAAAGAAGTTGTAGAGGAAATGGGTTTGGAAAAATCGTCTGATCAGGGGAATGCAGGTGCGGGTATTCTTTATGATGATCCGTATATTCTTTCCAAACTATCAGATGAGAATAGCGGAGTAGCGACCGTTTTTTGTGCGAATCCAGAAGAGATAGATTTAGCTTTTTTGCAATCTTCGTATGATAAGCCGAACTCAAAACGATATGGAAATTGGGGATATATCAGTGAATATTATTATCCTGACGAAATAAATTTTGAAACTATATATGCGGAAGAAAATGAACAGTCACTTTTCTCGGCAAATGAACAGTTGAAGACTGTATTACAAAACTATTATGAAAATAAAGATGTGGATTATGACATTGACTATATAGAGGTAAGGGGAAGAGCCAGAAAGAAAGTCGGAAGAAAAAAGAGCGATTTGGGGGACTATAAGAAAGACTATCCTAAAGGAACATATTATATAAGCTTTAGGCAAAAAATGGAAGGCATCCCCGTTTATTTAGATATCGGAAAGAAAATGCTGACAACTGATAGGACGCATATCAGCCAAGATGTAGCACTTAAATGCTCTAGAGTTAGCTGGATAACTAATAACGAATTTGAATACATGGATGAAGAGTCATTTATAATAAATGCAACGATGTTGAAGATTGAAAAAAGAATTGAAGAAGATGTGCCTATCGCATCGGTGGATAAAATGATAGAAACCATTGAAAGAGCTATTGAGGAAGGATATATAAGAGATGTTTATGCAGTTAGGCTTGGATATGTCTGCTATTTAGATGAAACTTCACCGGAAACATACACACTATATCCGGCGTGGATTTGTGATTGCGTATATGCAAATTCAGCAAAAGAAGAGATTACTAAGAATGTTGCAACGGATGCGTTCAGAGAGAATTATAGATATGAACAGATTATTATAGATGCACAAACTTGTGAAATACAGAGAGGATGGATATCAGAAGATGAAGGACTATTTCATGAAAAGGCCATTACATGGTAAATGAAATAGGAGTAGGTACTTCGCATAAAACATTTTATAGTCGAGAGTTTTTTAATAGACTACTCGACTTTTTTTATTGAAAAAAAGACATTACGAAAGAAAAGTTATGTTTATATATAGACTGTTTACATGTGGAAAATCGTACAGGAAATGTAAAGTGGGAGCGTCGCGTTGATATGCAGATGTGTAGATGTATGGATTGAAAACTGGATTAAGCATAATTGTGAGCGATATTTAGCGTAATTCTCGGATTTCGCGTCGAAAAAGGGGGATTTCGCGAAAAAATTTTCGACTAAATGCAATTTATAATAAAATAAGAAATAAAAACTAATGGAATGCGGATGAAAATATTTTCTAATACATCATGAAAGGAGCGCAATGCGGACAAAAGAGAGGCTTAAAGCAAACGAAGAATGGAAGCTGGATACCAAAGTCAAGAAAAAGAGCAAGAATAGAAATTACCGGAATACAGTAAATGGCAAAAAAGAAAGGAAAGATTAAAATGAAGAAAATCAAACTGTGGATGATGTTATTTTGCATTGGACTGCTTTTCGTTTCAGGCGGTGTTGCTGAAGAAATGGCGCTAGACCTTACGCAGATGGCGCGCTTTGAAACGGCATCTTCTCTTTGTTGGCTTGACGATTCCTTATATGTGCTGGGAAACAAAGGCGTTTATTCATGGAAAAGTGGAAGCGAGAAGATGAATACGGTCATTGACTTGGCTGCTGCTTCCAATTATGACTATGTTCAGGACTGCCCGGAGGATGAGCGCGAAGCAGCCGTATGGAATCAGATGTTGCAGCTGATTTTTACGGATGGTGAAGCGCTTTATGGACTCCATCCGTACAGCGGCACGATTAAGAAGATCGAAGGAAATGCGCAAACGGATGTGGCAGAAATTCAGCAGGAATACCTCTATTCCGAAGATATGGAAGCCTATCGCGAGATCCGCCAGGCGGTCTATGCGGATAAGAAATTGTACCTGCTGCTTGGAACAGATACCTACGAAGAATATGACAAAACGGAACTCTATGCTTTTGATCTGGACACAAGCGAAATGGAACTCGTTGATATTGAGCGCGTAAACTCCATCATGCTGGGAAAAGGCGGAACGCTGCTCATTCAAACGAACGACGCGCTTTCTGGCGCTGCTCAATACGATGTGGAGAGCGGAACGCTTGGTGAGGAAGTTCTGACCGTCGGTGAGGATGAACAACGGATCGCCGGTGTAGCATGGGATGCGGTTGACCAGCGATATGTGCGTTTTGTTCAGGGTCAGGTGGTCACTTGTGATGCAAACGGCAATGAAATTGTAAAGGCATATATCCCTGTGTTTGATGCAACAGAAAATGTGCCGGCGGCGTGCTCAGCAACTGGGCTGTATGCGCTTGCAAATGGAAGGTATGTATTCATCCGTGATATTACGGGAGATGAAGTTGCCAGCCAGACGATTCTTACCGTCGCAGGATATTTGAATCCAGATATGTTGATCCAATTCTCGCTGGATAATCCTGATATCGCGGTTCTGCAAAGCTCTCAGTCGGCGCAAAATGCCGCCTTGTCCGGCGATTATACCGTTGATATGTTTACGTTGACTGCCCCCGGCGATTTTGCGGCGATGAAAGAAAAGGGATACTTGTCATCCATGCAGGACGGGCAGCTTCGTGATTGGTCTAAGACGCTTTATCAGGAAATTCAAAATGTGATTTATAGCGGCGAAGAACTGCTGGCAGCGCCGATTGCAATCAACGTCAATTCGTGGACGATGGATGAAACCATGTGGAACGAGCTGGAACTTGGCGAATATCCGACGAACTACGATGAACTGTTTGAAAAAATTGCGGTCTGGCTGGACGACTATGCCAGCAAGTACCCCGACTACACCTTATCCGATATCCAGCAGAACGGTATGGAAACGCTGGTCGCTGCTGTGATGAAGGACTACATTATCCAAAATGCGGATCAGGGCGGGCAATTCACGTTCAAAACCGATGCTTTTAGAAATGTGCTGATGAGCATTGCGGCTCACGCGGAACTTCTTTCTGAGGAGCATGACCAGTGGGGAATGCCGATTCTCTCGTCGTATAGTCAGGGCTTCGGCGTAAGCTACAACGATTCCCATCGGGTGGTTATGATGCTTCCGCCTGCATTGAACGCGGATGGGGAACAGGCTATGAACACCGAGATCGAAGTGCTGGCGATTCATAATGCGTCGAAAAATAAGGATATTGCCGAGAAATTTATTACTTGGTATGTTGCCCATCTGAGCGATACGGTGAGCTATGAATTGTCGCCGGAAAAGAACGAGCCGATTGAAAATCCGAATTATCCGATTCGGGTTCAGGAAGTCACCGATGAACTCCAAGATTTGAAAAAGAAATTGGAAGAAACGGATGATCCCGATAAGCAGGCAGACCTTGAGGAACAAATCTTCCGAAAGGAAAATCAGCTCGAAGGTCTTGCGGACATGCAATGGTCGATTTCTCAGGAGAGCATTGATTGCTATCGCAGCGTTGCTAAGAATATGAAGATTGCGTATGAATCCCCGTTCTTTGGTTCCGGCGAAGGTGGAGGAATGCAGGCTGTGAATGAGTTTATTGCCAAGTTCTGTGAAGATGGGTTGGTTGAATCGGAAGTGGATGGTTTGATTTCGGAGCTGGATCGTGTGACGTTCATGGTCAGCATGGAAGGAAGATAAGCTATTCTAATCAGAATAAGCCGTGTAAGGGATGAGCAAACGGTGCAAAAATTAGGAATATTCATTTTTATGCTGTGTATGAGCGCAAGCTGCATAGCGCAGGGAAAGGCTGAATTTCGTCCAACAGGGGTCAAAGAAGCCTGTTACATGAAAATGAATGCTTATTGTATGGAAAATAAGAGATTCAAAGACGGCAAGAATTGGAGCAAAAAAGATTGCGGCTATGATAATCATGCCATTTATGTCCGTCATTATGTACCGCACTCAGTGACACCTTACACAAATTGCTTTAAGGTCAGAAAGGTGGATAGCGAAGGGAATACGCTTGCTGTCTACGGAGAAAAGTGGTGTACGCCGGGATTGAATATTCCGATTCAGAGCGATGAAATCGTGATGGGGGAGTATTATTCGGTGGCGGCGCGTGGGAATACCTGCCACTATTTGTACGATGATGTGGAGCGCGTCGAGTTGCGTATCAACATGTATGTGAACATGAATGAAACGCCGAAAGACAAAAAGAAAACAACGGAGGATGATAAAGACCATGAAATATTCAACTGAAACCGCTAAACAAAACCTGATGATGGATACCTCCAAATGGGGAGAATGGCTGAAACATGCAATCGGCGAACATGAGTTTCCAGCTTCGGCAAGAGCGGAAGTTCTGCGCAAAGTGGAGCAAATGAGCATGTCCGGCAGCGATAAAAATGCCTCGAAGCACATTTGAACGATACAGAAGCGAATGAGCAGGGAGAGGCTTGAATGAAAACAAGCCCTCCTTTTGCTTATAAAGAGTGGGTTGAAGGCGGGAAATATCATGAAAAAGGGCTTTATGCTTGGGCTGATGTTTTTCGGTATGCTGGGCATTTGCAGTCAGGCATCAGCGGAAAATATCTTTGCAGGAAAAGTTGCTGCAAGCAATACGAGTGTCATTTCTGCACCTTACGGAGGGCGTGTAGACAATATTTATGTCCATGTCGGAGATTATGTGGGTGAAGATTCGCTGATAGCGACATTGGGAACGGATGAGGTTTACGCGCTGGTGGATGGAACGGTCAGCGGAATATTTGCCAGCGAAGGCGATGACGCGGAAAGTGTTGCCGAAAGGTATGGGGCAGTTTTGTTTATAGAGCCGACCAATCGGTTCACATTGGATTGCAGCAATGAAAAGGGCTACAGTTACAGCGAAAATCGCTACATTCATATTGGAGAAACCGTGTATTTGTCCTGCACAACAGACGGCAGCCATAGCGGAGTTGGCGTGGTAACGGGCGTGGATGAAAAGGACGAGAAGAAATTCTCCGTTGAAGTTACCGAAGGATTGTTCTATATGAATGAAAGTGTCGGAGTATTCAGAAATCCGCAATATACATCCATGTCGAGAATTGGACGCGGGACAGTGGTGCGCACTGCCGCCGTTGCAGCAAAAGCAAAAGGAAGCGTCCTGAAGATGCATGTAAAAAACGGAGATCATGTTGAGCGGGGGCAGCTGCTTTTTGAAACGGTGACAGGCTCTTTGAAGGATTTGCAGCCGACCGATTCGGAGGTCATGAGCGATGTTGAAGGAATTGTGGCTTCGGTTGATGCTAAGAAAGGGGCAAAAGTCGAAAAGGGGGATGCCTTGATTACGGTGTACCCCAAGGACGAAATACAGATTGAGATTTTGATATCCGAAGCCGATTTGCCTACAATTCGTGTTGGGGAAACGGTCAGCATCGAGTTTAACTGGAGTATAGAGCATGAAGATCGGCAAGAAGGGGTTATTACTTCAATCTCCTATATCAACCAGACCGATGAAAATGCGACGGGGACGACGTACAAAGCATACATCAATTTTGAGCCGGATGAAAATATCCGGCTGGGAATGACCGCGATTGTGTACGCTCAGTAGATATGGAGGTAACAATATGTTTGGAAAAGCTAAATGGGGAGAGAAAAAAGAAACCGAACAAAAGCAAAAAGCACAGATTCAGGCTTGGATTCGAGAAGCCAATGAACAGAGGCGCGTTAGAAAACAGCAGGATAAAATGGAATGGATGACCAGAGATTTGCTGAAAGCAATCGTTGAAAAATGAAACACGGCAAGGGAGAGAAAGCGATGAGCGAAGAAGAAGTGCTGGAAGCACTGGAAGTGATAAGGGAAGCTCTGATGAGTGAACCGCACCCCGTCAAGAGGACAGAGAAAAAATATAAAGTTTTCCCGGCCAGCAGCCATTCGCTGCTGGCCGCTTTTTATGCGGCGAGGCAAAGCGTGTGCTTTTCCATCGGCGTCAGGACGCCCAGATTGCGCTGGACACGTCTCGTGTTGTAATAGCGAATATACTGCTGGATCA
>OLNF01004155.1_pt1 | contig 10018 bp, 14 predicted proteins | sample 1673061 | NCBI WGS metagenome assembly OLNF01 (sample SAMEA3136751, study PRJEB25190) | human gut metagenome | reverse complement strand
TGCCGTTACGCCTTTGAATATGCCGTAAGAGAAGGAAGAAAAAAAGTAACAGCCGTACATAAGGCAAACATCATGAAATGCACAGACGGTCTGTTTCTGGATGTTGCAAGAGAGATTGCAAAGGAATATCCGCAAATCGAATTTACAGACAGCATTGTCGATGCCATGTGTATGCGTCTGGTGATGCACCCTGAGGAATATGATGTTCTGGTCTGCCCGAACCTTTACGGCGATATCGTTTCCGACTTGTGTGCAGGTCTGGTTGGCGGTCTTGGTCTGACCCCCAGCGCAAATATCGGCAAGGACGGTGCAATTTTCGAGCCTATCCATGGCTCTGCTCCCGATATTGCAGGACAGCACAAAATCAACCCGACTGCCTGCATCCTTTCCGCTTCCCTGATGCTGGCACATCTGGGCGAGGCAAAGGCGGCAGCGGCAATCGAAAAAGCCGTAACCGATGTCATTTCCGAAGGGAAAACACTGACGCAGGATATGGGCGGCACCGCAAGCACAGAGGAATTTGCGGACGCGGTCATTGCAAAGCTGTAAGCCTACAGCTTTATCAGACAAAAAAATTGACATCTCATCTTTACGATGGGATGTCTTTTTTCAACCGAAAAATCTTTCAACTCAAAAAAGGAGCGGCAAAAGCCACTCCTCTTTTATTTCAATTTTTCTTATCTGTACTGATGCAGAACATGGTCTACGATACCAACGATTTCGCCGTTTTCTTTATAAACACGGGGAACACGCTTTGTCAATACGCAAGGCAGTTCATAGTTGATTGTGCCAAGGATTGCAGCCATATCGTCAAATGTGAAGTGCTTATCGCCATCTGTACCAACAACGATAACTTCATCCCCCATTTTTGCTTCGGGAATATCTGTAACATCAATCATCAGCTGGTCCACGCCCCGCCAGACCACAATCGCCACAGCCAACGCATCGGCGAGAAAGGTGAAGATAAAAAAGAGCGCGGCGGTGATGAGTTTCGACCAGAGGAGGCTGTGGACGCTCGTGGGGAGCGTGAACATCAGGTAACCCTCGTCGGTGAGGAAGTTCTGGTGGAAGCGCTTGATCATCAGGACGGTGGAGAAGACCGTCACGCTGAGGATGGCCAGCACATATACGATGAGCAGCAGCGAATTGAGCGCCTCGAAGAAGACCGGCACGTCCGCCGCGCTCAGAATCAGGTCACTCACGCGGACAAAGACCGCCAGCAGCAGCATCGCGCCGAACAGCGGGGCCATCAGTCGGCCCGTGGCGCGGAATTCATGTTTGATCAGTTTTCCCAGCATTTGAATACCTCCCGGAAGAGCGCGTCGACCGATTGGCCGCGCGTTTCGCGAATTTCATCACAGCTCTCGTGCAGGCTGATCTTCCCCTGATTGAGGAAGATGACCTCGTCGAGCACCGGCTCGACGTCGGCGATCAGGTGCGTGCTGATGACAACGGCGGCCTCTGGATTATAGTTGGAAATGATGGTGTGCAGGATGTAATCCCGCGTTGCGGGGTCGACGCCGCCGATCGGCTCGTCGAGCAGGTAGAGCTTGGCTTTGCGGCTCATTGTCAGCACGAGCTGCACCTTCTCCTTCATGCCCTTCGACATCTGGCGGATGGACTGGTTGAGGTTCAGGCCGAGGTGCGTGAGCATCCGCTCTGCGGCCTGCCGGTCGAAATCGGCGTAGAAATCACAGTAGAAGTCCAGCAGCTGCCGCGTTTTCATCCACGGGCTGAGCGTGACGCGGTCGGGCAGGTAGGACACGATGGCGTTCGTCTGCGGGGACGGGGCTTTCCCGTCGATCAGAATTTCACCGCTCGTGGGCTGAAGCAGGCCCATGGCGAGCTTGATGAGCGTGGATTTGCCGCTGCCGTTCGGGCCGAGCAGACCGATGATGCGGCCCGGTTCGAGCGCAAGATCGATGTGGTCGAGCGCCATCGCGGAGCCGTAGCGCTTTTCCAGCGCATGACATTCAAGAATTGGCATCTTTCGTTTCCTCCATCTGGTTCAGAAATGTGATGAGCGCGGCACGGTCAAAGCCGAGGGCCGACATGGCCGCGAGATACTGCCGCGTCTGCCCCTCGGCCAGGGCGCGGCGCGCCGCGTCGATCGCGGCGGCGTCTTCGGTGACGAATTTTCCGGACGTGCGCTGGGTGTAGATGAGGCCCAGCCGCTCCAGCTCGGCAAATGCGCGCTGGACGGTGTTGGGATTGACGCCCGCGTCCGCCGCGAGATCGCGCACCGAGGGCAGCTTGCTCCCCGGCGGATAGGCGCCGGAGACGATCTGCTCCTGCAATCGCGCGACCAATTGCGTGTAGATGGGCGTGTCCGATTGGAAGGACCAAGGCATGAGAACACCTCCTGTGTCTCTGTATTAAGTGATTAGTACAATAGCACAAGTAGGGACGTTTGTCAACCCCCGTTTTCAAAAACCGGCAGTAGCTTTTTTTCGCTCCGTCTGATATACTGGTAGCAAAGACAGGAGGGATGAGGATGTATCCCAAAAAGAAACCGAAGACCGACGAGGAGCGGTTCCACGAGATTTTCACCAAAAAGGTCGGCACGACGCCGGGCGCGTATCTGCGGCGGAAGCTGGCCGCGGGTGTGCCGGAGGGGGAGCTGCGGCGGATGTATGACATGCTGGCCGTGGAGCTGGCGCGGACGGCGCACTGCAAGGCCATCCGGTTCGACGAAGCGCTCGGCCAGCCGGACGCGAAGAGTGTCCACACCCAGCGGGCGGCGAACAGCCGCGTGCCCGTGTGCCCGAAATGCGGGGCGCAGATGGTGCTGCGCACCGGGCAGAGCGGCGCACGGAAGGGGCAGAAATTCTGGGGCTGCTCGAACTATCCGGCCTGCCGGTATACGAAGAATGTGGAGCCGCGCGGATGAGAAATTTCAAGATGACGCTCAGCTATGACGGCTCCCGCTATTTTGGCTGGGAGCGTCAGCCGGGCAAGGAGACCATTCAGGGTAAGCTCGAGGCCGTGCTGACGCGGATGTGCGGCGCGCCGGTCAACGTGATCGGCGCAGGCCGGACGGACGCGGGCGTTCATGCGCGGGCGATGGTCGCAAACGCCTATATGGACACGGACATGGAGCCGGAGTCCATCCGCGATTACCTCAACCACTATCTGCCGGACGACATCGGCGTGGCCGAGGTGAAAGAGGCGGCCGACCGCTTCCACGCGCGCTATCGCGCCGTGGGCAAGCTCTACACGTACACGTGCTATGTCGGCGAGACGAAGCCGGTGTTCAACCGGAAATATGTGACCGTGCTGGACGGGAAGCCGGACGTGGAAAAGATGCGAAAAGCGGCGGAATTTCTGGTCGGCGAGCATGATTTCCGCAGCTTCTGCGCCAATCCGCAGATGAAAAAGTCGACGGTGCGCATCGTGGATTCCATCGAGATCCAACAGAAAAAGGATCTGCTGTATCTCAATTTTCACGGCACCGGATTTTTGCAGAACATGGTGCGGATTTTGACCGGGACGCTGCTCGAGGTCGGCTTCGGCAAGCGGAGCGTGGCGAGCGTGAAGGAAGTTTTGGAAGCGAAGGATCGGAAGCTCGCGGGCTATACCGCTCCGCCGCAGGGGCTGTGCCTGATGCGGGTAGATTATTGAATTCAAAGGCCCCCTCTTGGTAGAGGGGGCTTTTTTGCTTGACTTTTTGGTGTGCGGTGTTATACTTAGTATAACTTTTCCCACCAAAGGAGGGGCGCTATGGCGCTGCAATTTCCGAAAAACAAGTTTATGTGTCTCGTCAAGGTCGGCGAGAAGGGGCAGATCGTGATTCCAAAGGGGGCGCGCGACCTGTTCGACATCCAGCCCGGCGACCAGCTGCTGCTGATGGCCGACAAAAAGCGCGGCATTGCGCTGGTTGACCCTGGCGAGGTCTATCTGCCGCCGGACATGTTCCCGGCAAAGGAGGACGACAATGGAAATTCTGAAAATTGAGGGACTTTGCAAGAAATATCCAGCATTTTCCCTGAAAAATGTTACGTTTTCGATGGAGAGCGGAACGGTCATGGGCTTTATCGGGCGCAATGGCGCGGGCAAAACGACGACGCTCAAGTCGATGCTCCGCCTCGTACATCCGGACGCGGGCCACGTCGAGCTCTGCGGAATGGACGTCGCGGAACAGGAGCTGGCGGTCAAGGCACAGATCGGCTTCGTGACCGGCAGCGCGGCCTATTATCCGCGCAAGCGGCTCGGCCAGCTGACGGCGGCGACGCGGCGGTTCTACCCGAACTGGGACGAGGCGCGATATCAGGACTGCCTGCGGCGTTTCGCGCTGGACGAGGGCAAGCGCGTCAGCGAGCTGTCGGAGGGCATGAAGGTAAAATATCAGCTGGCGCTTGCGATGTCGCACCACGCGAAGCTGCTGATTTTGGATGAGCCGACGTCCGGACTCGACCCGGCGGCGCGGGACGACCTGCTGGGGCTGTTTCTGGAGCTGCTGGAGCGGGACGGTGCGTCGGTGCTGTTTTCAACGCACATCACGTCCGATCTCGAGGCCTGCGCCGACACGATCACGTACATCCGGAACGGCGAGATCTTCGCGAGCGAGCCGCGCCGCACATTTACGGAGCGGTATCGCTATCTGCGGGCGGATGAGGCTGCCGTCCCGCCGGAGCTGGCCGCGAAGCTGATCGCGCCGCGGCGCCATCAGGGCGAGATCGAGGGATTGCTGCGGACTGCGGATGCGCCGGAGGCTGGCAGCCCCGCGACGCTGGAGCAGATCATGGTGCATCTGGAACGGGAGGTGGAGGCATGAAAGCGCTGCAATGGAAGGAATGGCGGCTGTCGATGAGTCCGGTGCCGCTGCTGTTTTTGCTGCTGAGCGGGTTGATCCTGATTCCGAATTATCCGTATTATGTCACATTTTTCTACAATGGCCTCGGCCTGTTCATGCTGATGCAGTCGCTGCGGGAAAACCGCGACACGGCGTATCTGATGCTCCTGCCGGTGACGAAGGCGGAGATGGTGCGCGCGCGCTTCCGCACCGTGGTACAGCTGGAGCTGCTGCAAGTGCTGGCCTGCGTCCCGTTTATGGCGCTGCGGGCGAGCTACGGCCACCTCAACAACGCCGTCGGCATCGAGGCGAACACGGCGTTCCTCGGCCTTGGGCTGGTGCAGATGGGGCTTTTCAACCTCGTGTTCTTCCCGATGCACTACAAAAACGCCTACGACCTCGGCAAACCGTTCGTCGCGGCAAGCGTGGTGGAGTTTTTCTACATCGTCCTCGCCGAGGTGTGCGACCATGTGATCCCGTACATGAAGACGGTCTGCGAGAGTTATGCGCTGCGCGACCAGCTGCGGCAGTGGCCCGTGCTGCTGGGCGGCGCGGCGGTGTTTGCGCTGCTGACCATGGCGGCGGAGCGCAGCTCTGTACGGAGATTTGAACAAGTGGATCTTTGAACAAAAGCCGGGCGGCCAATGGCCGCCTGAAAGCCTTTCCCCAAGGGAAGGCAGCCGCTGCGGCAAAAACCGCCCCTCGTGTCGATGACACGAGGGGCGGTTTTGGTTAGGATTCTTTGGTGGGGTCGTAATTTTTGCCGAATTTGAGATTATCGAATTTGATCGTGGCGCTGTCCATACGGGTCTGCGCGGGTTTCGCCGGGGCGACCTTGACGTCAGGCTCCGGCTCGCTGCCGACGAGCTTTTCGAGATTCTCGGAGATCTCGTCCGCGATGTCCTGCGTGTGCTTGCTGGACGTGTCTACCACGAGCGACGGTGCGCTGTCGGCCTGCCAGTCGTAGGGCTTGGCGTGCTTCGGCGGCTCCGGCTTCTTGTCTTCGACGGTCAGGTCGCGGGCCTTGAGCTGCTCCAGCAGCTCGAGATGCCCTTTGATGTCGCCCTCGATGACGTTGATAAAGTTCAGCGCCGTCTGCTTTGCGTATTCCAGCCGTTCCTGCTCGGCGGCGATGTCGGCCTCGACCTTTTGCTTGGCCGCGCCGTCCTCCGCCGTCTGCACCATGGCGCTGCACTGCGCCTTGGCGTCGGCGAGCATCTTGTCGCACTTGGCCTGCGCCTCGGCCATGGTCTTTTTCATGGCCGCCTCCTGCCCGCGGTATTCCTCCAGCTTTTCAACCAGAATTTTCATCTTGGACTTCAGCACGGAGTTTTCCTTGTAGAGCGCGATATAATCCTCGGTCAGCGGTTCGAGAAAATCATCGACCTGCTGCATGTCATAGCCGCCGAAGACGGCCTTGGAAAAGGTTTGTTCCTGAATTTCCTGCGGTGTGAACATAGGCGTTTCCCTCCTGTGCGATTGGAATTACAGATAGAGTCCGTTGTTTTCCAGCTCGTCGATGAGGTCACCCACGATATCCACGTTGTACGGCGTGATGATGTAGGTGCTGATGGCGATTTTCTTGATCTTGCCGTCCAGCGCGTAGGCGCAGCCGGACAGGAAGTCGACGAGCCGCCGTGCTACATCCTTATTCGTCGCCTCGAGATTCAGAACCACCGCGTGCTTGCTGCGCAGGTGCTCTGCAATGTCGGACACGTTGTCGAACCGGTCGGGCTTCACCAACACCACCTGCATCTGCGCCGTGGTGTGGATGTTCACGACTTTGTTTCCGCCGGGCACGCGGCGGCCGGAGCCGAACGAGGCGCTCGAGCTGCTGTCATTCAGACCCAGATCGTCCAGCGAGGCTTTCGGCGCCGGGGCGGTCGAGCCGCGATTGGCACGGCTGGGGCGGACGTCGTCGTCGAATTCATCGAAATCGTCGTCGTCCTCGGCGTAGGGCTTTGCCAGCTTCTTCAGGTCATCCATAAATCCCATTGTAATATTCCTCCGATATGTGTCGTTTTATTCTGAAATTAGGGCAGCGCCGCGCAAGATTCCGGCGCTATTTGCTGTAATGCCGGGCACCGAAGATCGCCGTTCCCACGCGGATCATCGTGGCGCCCTCGCGGATGGCGTCGGGGTAATCGCCGCTCATCCCCATCGATAGACATTCCATGGACACATTATCGTATTTTTTTGCACTTATGTCAACAAAAAGATTGCGCATTTCGGCAAAATATCTGCAATTATCTCCTTCGTGTTCGCTCACCGGCGGGATGGCCATCAGTCCTTTGAGATGGCAGTGGGGATATTCTGCCATTTTTGCCGCTGTCTGCATGGTTTCTTCGGGTGTAAAGCCGGATTTGCTCTCCTCCGCACCGATATTGACCTCCAGCAGGATGTCCTGCACGAGGCCCAGCTTCGCCGCCTGCTTTTCCACACACTCCAGCAGCTCCGTCCGGTCGACCGACTCGATCAGGTCGACCCTGCCGACCACCTGCTTGACCTTGTTTGTCTGCAAATGGCCGATGAAATGCACCGGCGCACCCTCGTAGGCGCCCTGTGGCTGCTTTTCCAGCAGCTCCTGCACGCGGTTTTCGCCGCAGCAGTCCACACCGGCGGCGACTGCTTCCTTCACGCGCGCCGCGTCGTTCATCTTCGTTGCCGCGCAGAGCTTGATCTCCCGCGGGTCGCGGCCGCAGCTCCGCGCCGCCTCTGCCATCTTCTCCCGGATCGCCGCGACATTTGCGCGGATGTTATTGTTCTGTTCCATATCCACTGACTACCTTTCCATTGTATAGATCTTTCGCCCCGACGATGATCTCGTCGCCGGGCCAGAGGTTGTTCGTTGAAGATTTGTCCAGCGCGGCCACATAGCTCTCGCCGTTGTCGTGCAGAATGTTGATCGGCTTCCAGCGGGCGACGGCCCCCTCGAGGATGTAGACGCCGGTTTTGCCGTTTTCATTCACGCGCACGGCATCCTTCGGCACACGCAGGCCGGAGTAGGACGCGAAGACCACGTCTGCCGACTGCTGGCGCAGCATGGTGACATTCTGCATGTATTCGTCGCTCTCCAGCACCAGCAAGCGATAGCCCGCCTCGTTGCCGCCAATGCGGCGGACGGTCATGGTGATCGGCACGTAGAAATCGCGCGCGAACGTTACCTGCACAGGAGCCCCAGCCTCGACGTCCTTTGCGTCCGCTGCCGGCACCAGCGTCACATAATACCACGTGTCGCCGTGGATCAGCTTGCCGATGGCCTCGGGGTCGGGCGTTTCCGGGGCGATGGACGGATAGTCCTGCGCGGTCATCGTTTCGAGCGCGTCCACTGTCAGCACGGATTCATAGCCGTCCACGGTTCCGGAGAAGTAGCCCGGCGTGGAGACGGTCACGGCCTTCGTGTCGCTGGCGGACTGCTCCTGCAAGGTTTCCAGCTCGCGCTCGGCCGCGTCGATCTGCTCCGCGAGCGAAGTGCTGTCGGCATCGCTGCTGCTCCGCCGCAGCACCATGCCCTTCAGCTCGGAGATGAGATCTCCGGCGGAGTTCATGTCACGGCGGCAGACGTACTGGTTCAGCGAGATCAGGCTATCGGAGATCTGTTTGTCCAGCTGGGCCTGGTCGTAGACGCTCGACGAATACTGCCAGGCATAGCGGAGCTGCGCAAGCTGGTCGGTCAGCTCCTGGATGCGGCTCTGCCGCGCCTGTGCGTCATCGGTGAGATAGCCGGTTGCCACCTGGCCGCCCGCCGCCACGCGCTGCCCCTCGGACACGGTGAGGACGCTGATGGCGTAGTTCGAGCGGATGACGCTCTCGTCGCGCGCCACAAAGCCGGTGGCGTAATATCCCGCCCCGGCCTCATATTCCACGGCGGTTGTGGTCGTGAGCGGCGTATAGAGGCTCGTCGCCAGGTTATAGCCGAAATACGCCACGATGGCCGCCAGAAAGATCCAGATTATGATGGAAAGATAGTGCTTGCCCTGTTTCATAGAGGCTCCTCTCTGGCGCGGGAGGAGCCTCTTAGGCTCACTCCTGCGTCATGCGCACGGGCGTCATCGGCGTCATCGTCGAGACGGCGTGCTTGTAGATCATCTGCTGCTTCCCGTCGGATTGCAGCAGGATCACAAATGCGTCAAAGCCCGTCACGATGCCGCGCATCTGAAACCCGTTCATCAGGAACACGGTCAGCGGTGTGCGCTCGCGCCGGGCCTGATTCAAAAACTGATCCTGATAGCTTTCGATTTTTTGCATGGGTATCGACTCCTTTTTTATATATCGGTGATACCCAACACTCTATCATATTTCTTCCGCGAAAAAGGGGATTTCCTGCCGCGCCGCCGCAAAAACCGCGTCTGCGTCCGGCTGCGCGGGCTGGAAGATCCAGTGCATCGCAGGATTCCGGCGGAACCACGTCAGCTGCCGCTTGGCATAGTTGCGCGAGCGCTGCTGGCAGAGCGCCGTCGCCTCGGCGAGCGTGGACTCGCCGCGCAGATAGGCGAAAAACTCTTTGTAGCCGATGGCCTGTAAGCTCGTCGCCGTCTCCGGCACGCCGGAGGTCAGGAGACTCCGGATTTCGTCCAGCAGGCCCTGTTCCAGCATGATCTCGACCCGCCGGTCGATGCGCGCGTAGAGATCGGCGCGGTTCGTGAAATCCAGCCCGAGCCAGACGGGCGCGTAGCGCGGCGGAATCTTCTGTGTCTCGCGGTTGTGATCCGTGATCGTCCGGCCCGTTTCCTGCCAGACCTCAAGCGCACGGATGATGCGCTTTTCGTCCGCCGGATGCAGCCGCGTTGCAGCCTCGGGGTCGACCGAGTGCAGCTCGCGCAGCAGCGCTTCGCCGCCCTCGGCGCGCATCCGCGCCTCCAGAACTGCGCGTTTGCCGGTTGACGGTACGGGCGCGAAGGTGCGACCGGCGATCAGGCTGTCGACATACAGGCCCGTTCCGCCCGCGATCACGCAGACCTTGCCGCGCGCGAGGATGTCCTGCACCGCCGCGTCTGCAAGCTCGACATATTTTCCGACGGAAAAATCCTCCGCCGGGTCTGCAATGTCGATCATATGATGCGGCACGCCGTCCATCTCCTCCGCCGCCGGTTTGGCCGTGCCGACGTCCATGCGGCGGTAGATCTGCATCGAGTCGCAGGAGACGACCTCGCCGTCCAGCGCTTTGGCCAGACGCACCGCCAGTGCCTACTGTCCACAGTTGCAGCATTTATGGATATTTCCCGC
>OLNF01004154.1_pt1 | contig 10019 bp, 8 predicted proteins | sample 1673061 | NCBI WGS metagenome assembly OLNF01 (sample SAMEA3136751, study PRJEB25190) | human gut metagenome | reverse complement strand
AAGTGTATAGCAGGGATAGAGACTCCTGATTCAGGCTTTATATCATTAAATGACCGGGTGCTGTATGACTCAAAAAATCGCATAAATCTGCACCCCGGTAAGCGCAGGGTAGGCTATCTGTTTCAGGACTATGCATTATTTCCGACAATGACTGTGATGGAAAATATATGCATAGCAATGGGTCAGCGTAACGAGGAAAAAGTGAAGGGCTGGCTGAAGAGGTATGGGCTTGAGGGCATGGCATACACATATCCCAATCATCTCTCCGGTGGTCAGAGGCAGCGCGTGGCAATGCTTCGCATGCTTGCGGCTAAGCCGGAGTGCATACTGCTCGATGAGCCTTTTTCGGCACTGGATGAGCATGTAAAAAGAAGCATGGAATCAGAGCTTATGGAGATGCTCACCGATTTTCACAATCCTGTTATTTTTGTGTCACACAATCGCGATGAGGTGTATCGCCTGGCCGAGCGTATCGGAAGCATGGAGAGCGGTGTACTGAGTACAGTCCGCGACAAAAAAGATTTCTTCATGCGGCCTATGTCTGTGGAGCAGGCACTGCTTGTGGGCTGCAACAATATATCAGAGGTAAAATGGCAGGATAAGCATCATTTGTTTGCTGTGGAATGGGATAGCGTATTTGAGGTCACTGATGAGCAGCTTGAACAGACTGCAATGAGTATGGACGGCATATCGCACATAGGTGTTTTCCCACAGGATATTATAATATCTGCAGGCAAAACAAAAACGGCACTTGCATATGCTGATAAAAATATAATCAGGATTAAAGATTATAAAATGATTGAAGAACTGAAAAGCTGGGAAGTATTGTGTAAATTAAATAACGATTCAATAATTTACGCAAGCCTTCCGAGGCATACAGAAGCAAATATGCTTAGCAAAAATATAAATGATGAGCTTTATATAAAGAATTTTTATCTGCTTGGATGAGAAGTAAATGAGGACATACTATGATTTACCTGGACAATGCTGCCACAACAATTAAAAAGCCGGATGCGGTATATGATGCAGTACTTGATGCAATGAAGCACTGCGGTAATTCCGGGCGCGGGGCATCGGATGCGTCGCTTGATGCGTCGAGGAAAATATATGAGGCCAGAATGTGCCTTACAGAATTTTTCGGCGGGGAGGATGCGGATAGACTTGTTTTTACGGCAAATTCCACTGAGTCGCTTAACATTGCAATCCACGGACTGTTTGAGCCGGGGGAGCATGTGATTACAACACAGCTCGAGCATAATTCTGTGCTCAGACCTCTTTATATGCAAAGGGAGCGGGGCGTGGGTGTGGATATTGTACCATGCAGTGATGCAGGCATAAAAAGGGGGATAATTTCCCCATCGGACATAGAGGCTTTAATCCGTCCGGATACAAAAGCCATCGTATGCACACATGCTTCAAATCTCACAGGCAACGTGGTGGATATTAAGTCGATAGGGCAAATCGCACGAAAGCATAACCTTTTATTTATAGTCGATGCATCGCAGACAGCCGGTGTACTTCCGATAAATGTAAAAGACATGAATATTGATGTGCTCTGCTTCACAGGCCATAAGGGGTTGATGGGACCGCAGGGTACCGGAGGACTTTATGTGGGAGAGAGAGCAGATATAAAGCCGTTTAAGAGCGGTGGCACCGGCGTGCTAAGCTTTCTTGAGAACCAGCCTATGGAGCTTCCGACAAGACTTGAGGCCGGTACCTTAAACGGTCCGGGAATCGCAGGGCTTTTAACAGGTGTCATGGAGCTTGAGAAAATCGGCCTCGACAATATATACGCTAAAGAGCATGAGCTGATGCAGGCATTTATTGAAAAAATAAAGACAATCCCCGGAATCAGGATATATGGAGATTTCGATATGCTGCCCGACAAGGGTCTGCACTGTGCGATTGTTTCAGTAAATATAGCTGATATGGACTCGGCGGAGGTGTCAGACATACTTATGAATGAGTATGGCATTGCAACAAGGAGCGGTATACACTGCGCACCGCTGATGCATAAATTCTTTGGAACACAAAATCAGGGTATGGTGAGATTCTCATTTTCATATTATAATACAGTTGATGAGATAAATGAGGCCGCTGAAGCGCTTATGCAGATTGCGGCATTGCGATAAATAGTATTAAACAATTGAAAGGAGCAAAAATGCCACAGGAAATAGTGTTTTGCAAGGGCGGTGGCTGTACTGCAAAGCTTGGTCCGGATTTGTTAAGTCATGTTTTAGCAAAGCTGCCAAGGGGTGAAAAAGACAGCAATCTGCTCATCGGATATGATAGCTGTGATGATGCGGCAGTGTACAAAATTTCAGATGACACGGCGGTAGTCCAGACGCTTGATTTTTTCCCGCCGATGGTTGATGATCCGTATACGTTTGGACAGATAGCGGCCGCAAATGCGCTCAGTGATATCTATGCGATGGGCGGCACAGTAAAGACCGCATTGAACATCGTCTGTTTCCCTGAGAAAATGGATCTGAATATACTTGGCAAAATAATGCAGGGCGGTGCCGATAAGGTGATAGAGGCAGGCGGCACACTTGCGGGCGGCCATTCTATAGCAGACAGTGATGTAAAATACGGACTTTCAGTCATGGGTACGGTCCACCCGGAGCATATTTACAGCAACAATACAGGGCAGCCGTCAGATGTGCTTATACTTACAAAGAAACTCGGAGTGGGGCTTGTATGCAACGCAAACCGCGTCGGGGAAGCTCCGTTAGGTGCAATTGAGGATGCGGTAAGCTCTATGACCACACTGAATAAGGCAGCATCCGAAATCAGTCATGCTTTCGATATACATGCATGCACGGATGTCACGGGATTTAGCTTTTTAGGGCATCTGAGTGAGATGTTAAATGATGATATAACAGCACTTATCGACTCGATTTCCATCCCGGTCATTACCGGAGCACTGCGATGCGCAGATGAGTTTTTCCTCACGGCAGCGGCCCAGCGCAACAGAAACCATGTAGGTGATAAGGTGTGCTTTGCAAAAAATATACCTTTTTCAATGGAGGAGGTACTTTTCGATCCGCAGACCTCCGGAGGATTGCTGTTTGCAGTAAAAGCCTCTGAGGCAGATGCATTTTTGCATGAGCTTAAAGCCGCAGGGCTCCCGGCTGCAAAGGTGGGACGATTTGTTAAGCGTCGCGATGTGCCGATATATGTGAACTGATTTTAAGCTGCCATAGCTTATGCAAATTTGCTGACAGGCTGCATGCCCTGCATTCTGAGGGCTGACGAGTTGAAATAACATAGGGAGGATTATAAATATGATAACAGTAAATGCAATAGGGGATACATGTCCGATCCCGGTTGTAAAGACAAAGAAGGCGATAGAGGCTCTCACACAGCCGGATACGGTGGAGACACTTGTGGACAATGAAGTTGCAGTGGAAAATTTAAAAAAGATGGCTGCACAGAAGGGCTATAGCTGTGATAGCAGTAAGCTCGACGACGGAAGCTACAGCGTAAAGCTGACAATTGAAGCTGTAAATGCCGATGAGCTTTCGGATACAGACGAGGCTTCACAGTATGCATGCAGGCCGGCCGCAGATAACAGGGTTGTTGTAATCCGCTCTTCATATATGGGAGAGGGCAGCGAGGAGCTTGGCAAGGTACTTATAAAGGGCTTCATCTACGCACTTTCGCAGCAGGACAACCCGCCTGAAACCATGCTTTTCTACAATGGAGGAGCGAAGCTGACCTGTGAGGGCTCAGAGTCACTTGAGGATTTAAAGGAGCTTAAGAGCCGTGGGGTGAAAATTTTTACCTGCGGAACATGCCTGAACTACTATGAGCTGTCAGATAAGCTTGCAGTCGGAGAGGTGACCAACATGTATGATATCGCAGAAAAGATGGCTGGGGCATCTCTTATTGTAAGTCCTTAGAGTTATACAAGGTGTGAGGTAATGGATAAAAATTTGGCAAGAGAAAAGAAAAAACGGCTAATCATCACCTTCGAGACTACCACAGCACCGTTGAAGCTTGATATCAAGGGCAAGGCATGTGGTATTCCGGGACGCACAATTCCTCTTCCGTCTGTCATATCAGCGGGCTGCGGGCTGGCATGGAGAGCAGAGCTTTCTGACAGAGAGTGCCTCATAGCCTTTATGAAGGAGCATGACATCAGGTGGGAAGCGATGTATGAAATCGAAATGAGGTAACTGATAGTTACCTATATAACAGGATAACAGGAGAAAAATATGTTTTATTACAATCAGTATGTGAGGGCGCAAAGCCTTGATGAAGCTTATGAGCTTTATCAGAAAAAACCGAATTTTGTGCTGGGCGGCATGCTCTGGCTCAAAATGAAAAATAAGACGCTTGGCACGGCAATTGACCTGTGCGATCTCGGGCTTGACCAAATTGATGAGGATGAGAACGAGTTTAGAATCGGTGCATATGCAACACTCAGGCAGATAGAGACTCATGAAGCACTGAATGCATATACACACGGCGCAATTGCAGAGTCGGTCAGACATATCGTTGGAGTGCAGTTTAGAAATGTGGCGACTGTCGGAGGAAGCATCTGGGGCAGATTCGGATTTTCAGATGTCATGACGATTTTCAGGGCACTTGGCGCAAAGGTGCAGCTTCACAAGGCGGGAATTATGGATTTGGACGAGTTTGCGGCACTTCCAAGAACCACGCGCGATGTGCTTGTGTCAGTAATAGTACCGAAAAATGCAAAGGGCGTAGTATACTTAAGCCAGAGAAATCAGTCAACAGACTTTCCGGTGCTCACATGTGCAGTGGCAAACAGAAGCGGCAGGTATGTGGCGGTTGTCGGAGCATCACCATATATGGCAGAGCCTGTGTGGGATGAGGATGGCATACTCGATGGCATAGCAGATGCAAAGACAGATGGTAATGCAGCCTTGACAGATAACTCCGAAACCAATGCCAAAATAGATAAATTTGCCGAATATGTTGCAGAGCATATCCGTTTTGGAAGCAATATAAGGGCAGGGGCTGAGTACAGAGAGATAATCTGCAGGGTGCTTACACGCCGCGCTGTTACACAGTCGCTTGACATCTGCGATGATATTAAGCACGAGCATTAAGTAGGAAGGAATTCATATATATGGATGTTAAAATAAAATTAAATGGAAAGTTAATAACCGACTCGGTAGACCAGGATATGGTCCTTTTAGACTTTTGCCGCAAGCACAATTGCTTTTCGGTGAAGAGAGGCTGTGAGTCAGGCAACTGCGGTCTTTGTACAGTGCTTCTGGATGGAAAGCCTGTGCTGTCATGCAGCACGCCGATAGGCAGGGCAGACGGCAGAGCGGTGGACACCCTCGAGGGACTTGAGGAGGAAGCTAAGCAGTTTACAGGATTTTTTGCTGCACAGGGAGCGGATCAGTGCGGCTTCTGTAATCCGGGTTATATTGTAAATATTGTGGCGCTTCTGAGAGAAAATCCTGACCCGACTGACGAGGAAATTCTTGAATATCTTTCAGGAAATCTGTGCCGTTGTACAGGATATCAGAGTCAGCTGCTCAATCAGAAATTTCTTAAACAGTAAGAAGGAGGGTGCACCTCTCAATCTTGAGGCAGGCGTCTACGGAGAGGATATCGGAAAGGAGTGGCAGGATGAGCACAAATCAAACTAATGAAAACAGCTTCAACCGCGCCAGAAGGGATTACCACGCGGTTGGAAAATGTATACCTAAAAAGGACTCGAGCCAGCTTTTACTCGGAAAGCCGGTATTTACCGATGATATCACACCGCGTGATGCGCTTGTCATAAAGCTTCTTAGAAGCCCGTATGCAAATGCAATTGTCGAGGATGTAAAGACAGATATCGCTCTTAAGGTGCCGGGCATGGTCGCAGTATACACCTGGGAGGATGTTCCGAAAAAGCGTTTTTCTATCGCAGGCCAGACATTTCCGGAGCCGTCACCATATGACAGATTAATCCTTGACCGCCATGTGAGAAGCGTAGGTGACGCCGTCGCTATAGTAGTCGGAGAATCTGAAAAGGCGGTGGACAAGGCTCTTAACATGATAAAAGTAAAGTACACGGTGCTTGAGCCGGTGCTTGACTTCAGAAAGTCGCTGGACAACAAGGTGCTCGTGCATCCTGAGGATGACTGGTCATCCAGCATAGATACAGGCGATGTAAAGCGCAATCTCATTCACCACGAAGAGGATGAGCATGGAAATGTGGAGAAAATTCTGTCAGAGTGCGATGAGATTATTGAGCACACATATCGCATAAAGGCAGCGCAGCAGGCATATATGGAGACCTGCAGGGCATACTGTGAGATAGACAGATACGGCAGACTTCACTGTATCAGCTCGACACAGATAGTTTTCCACCTGCGCCGAATACTGGCAAATGCACTTGATATTCCAAAGTCTATGGTGCGCGCTGAAAAGCCGCGTATCGGAGGCGGTTTCGGTGCCAAGCAGACAGCGGTCTGTGAGGTGTATCCGGCATTTGTTACATGGAAGACAAAGCGCCCGAGCAAGATAATCTACAGCAGAAAAGAGTGCCAGACTATCGCGTCACCGCGTCATGAGATGGAGGTTACCGTGCGTCTCGGAGCGATGAAGGATGGTCATATAAGGGCGATAGATCTTTATACGCTGTCAAATGGTGGAGCATACGGAGAGCATAGCACTACAACAGTAGGACTTTCCGGTCATAAATCACTTCCTCTTTATACAGGAGGCTGCGAGGCAACAAGATTTTCGTGCGATGTTGTGTATACAAACGTGCAGGCGGCAGGAGCATACAGAGGCTATGGAGCCACACAGGGTATCTTTGCACTTGAATCAACCGTCAATGAGCTTGCTGAAAAGCTGCATATAGATCCGGTTGAGCTTCGTTTGAAAAATATTGTACGCGAGGGCATGTTTATGCCGGCATATTTTGGCGAGACAGCCAATGCATGTGCACTCGACAGATGCATAATGCACTGCGCGGACAATTTCCACTGGGCAGAAAAGTATCCTGTCCGCGATATGGGAAATGGCAAGGTTCGTGCGGCAGGCATGGCGCTTGCAATGCAGGGCTCCTGCATATCCAATGTAGATGTCGGCTCGTGTACCTTAAAGCTTTCAGACTGTGGCACCTACAATATGATGATAGGCGCGGCAGACATGGGAACAGGCTGTGATACAATACTTGCGCAGATGGCGGCTGAGGTACTTGACTGCGAGCCGGATGATATAATAGTGTTTGGAGCGGATACAGATGCTTCTCCTTATGACTCGGGTTCATATGCCTCATCAACCACCTACATCACAGGAATGGCCACACAGAATGCAGCACTTGAGCTTCGTGAAAATATAAAGAAAATCGGTGCACAGCTGCTGGGCTGCGCTGCATCAGAGGTGGATTTCGACGGTAAAGAGGTGTATATCATAAATCCGGACGGTGCAGACAATGGGGCAGTTTCCGTAAGTCTTTCCGATATAGCAACAAAAGCACAGGTCAACAACACGATACCTGTAGATGTCACCGCCACATATTCATCACCTGTTTCACCGCCACCATACATGGTAGGAATGGTCGAGATAGAGCTTGATAAGGAGACAGGAGCAGTTAAAATACTTGATTATCAGGCTGTCGTGGACTGCGGAATCCCGGTCAATCCAAACCTTGCGCGTGTACAGACAGAGGGTGGCATAGGTCAGGGAATCGGCATGGCACTTTATGAGAATGTCACCTACAATGCCGGTGGTAAAATCGCAGAAAATGATTTCATGCAGTACAAGATACCGACACGACAGGATGTGGGACATATCAACGTCGAATTTGAGACAAGCTATGAGCCTTCAGGCCCATTTGGAGTCAAGTCAATCGGCGAGATAGTTATCAATACACCGGCTCCTGCGCTGGCACATGCCATTTATCGCGCAACAGGCGTATGGCACAGGACAGTTCCGTTTACCCCTGAAAAAATACTTATGGGAATGGTAGACCCAAACTGGCACGAAAAGGACCTTAGAGTGAAATGATTCATATCATATACATGGCGGCTGGAAACAGCCGCCGTTTTGGAAGTAACAAACTGTTTTATGAGCTGGATGGAAAACCTATGTACAGGCATCTGCTTGAACGTTTGATAGAAATTAAAGATAGATATAATAAATTAAAAAATGCAGAATCGAATAACCCGGTCATAGATATAACCGTCGTTACACGTTACCGGGAAATACTGGACTACTGCGCATGTATCCCGGATTGCCATGCAGTCTTAAGTCCGGACAGCGAAAAAGGCATATCCTACACCATAAAAGCAGGAATTATGGCGGTGCAGGAGCAGAAAAAGCTTAAGAAAAGCAGTGAAGTGACGCATCATACTGCCGAAAAAGAGGAATATTACATGTTTGCAGTAGCTGACCAGCCATATTTAAAAAGTCAAAGCGTGATTAAATTAATAGATAAAGTGCTTGAAAATAAAGGAAATATGAAATCAGTTTTTTCACTTCGCTGTGGAGATACCGTAGGTAATCCGTGTGTATTTCATTCATCGCTTATCCCGCAGCTTTTATCACTGGAGGGTGATAAGGGTGGCAGAAGTGTGGCAAAGAAGTATGACTGTGTATATGTGGATATCGCAGATGAGCGTGAGCTGACGGATATAGATACCTTATCAAATTCAAAACATACCGTGACATTATAAAAGCTATTATGAAAGCTATTATGAAAGAGCACTGTATCAGTGCATACCGAATGTATATTTTATTCAAATTCCCATATACTACCTCCAAAGCATGAATGCAAATGCAAAAAAGTAACCGGAGGACAATAAAGTGAAAATCACAGGATTGACCAGAAGAGTAGATTCCCTCGGCAGAATAGTCATACCAAAGGAGCTTCGCAGGATGCTGCATATAAAAGAGGGAAGCCCACTGGAAATATATATGGATGCGGACGAGACGATAGTGCTAAAGAAATATTCGCAGGTGGGAAGCCTGAAGAATATATCACAGGCATATGCACAGAGCCTGTCAAAGGTAACAGGAGCCATGGTATGTGTGGCGGATAGGGATGAGATAATAGCGGCAGCCGGCAAAAACCACAAAAATTATATAGGCAAGGCTTTGTCAAAAGAACTCGAGAATATTATAGATAAGAGAAAAAGTGCATTGTACAGTAAAAAAGACGATACCCTGATACCTGTGGTAAAGGACGATAAAGCTGACTGTGAAGCGCAGGCAATAGCAGTAATAGTGCATGATGGTGATAGCGCGGGAGCCGTTATACTGTGTGTTTACGATGAAAAAGCCGATAAGTCTGAGATTGCCGAAAAGCTGGCGGGTGCAGCAGCAGAATTTCTGGCTGACCAGCTTGGCTAGAGATAGCAAAAAGCATTGTAAAAAACTATTTACTTGACTACAACAGTAATAAAGATGTAAAATAGCTTGATAAAGGGAGCAATTAGCTTCCTTTTGTGCTATAAAGGTATAATAGAAAATTAAGCAATTATTAATTATCTGATGTAGAGGCATTGTAGTATAATAGACAGTACATATTGGATATAGTTGTCAATTATCTATAAAGTATGCCGATATACAATGGTATACCGATAGTTTGGAGGTAACGTTTAGAAATGGCAAAACAGAAAAAGAAAAAGAAGAAAAAGCAGCATCGCGTTTTCTGGTTTTTCATAAAGCTTCAGATTTTTCTGATGGTACTGATTCTTGGTGGATTATGCTTTTATTACTTTGGAGGCTATGCAGACAAGGTGGCGAAGCTTCACTCAGAGGCAGTAGAGCTCGTGCAGAAATCTGACAAAAACACATTTTTACCGGCGCGCACGAGTACACTCTACGATACAAACGGTGATGAGATATCCGAGACGGCCACTACCAAAAAGGCTGACTATGTGAAGTATGAGGATATACCGCAGAACTTCGTAAACTGCATGGTCAGTATCGAGGACAAGAAGTTCTATAAGCACAATGGTGTGGATTTAAAGGCAATAGTGCGTGCCGCAAAGTCCATCATAAAGAACAAGAGAATTACCCAGGGTGGCAGTACC
>OLNF01004153.1_pt1 | contig 10020 bp, 18 predicted proteins | sample 1673061 | NCBI WGS metagenome assembly OLNF01 (sample SAMEA3136751, study PRJEB25190) | human gut metagenome | reverse complement strand
GAATAACCGCTTTCATTCAGATTGGGCGCGTTTCCCTCAACATTCTGCTGGGTCGTCTGATGACTGGCTATGCATGGATCAACGCCTGGTATCAGCATGCTGTGCAGCTTCTGCAACTGGATTGGGGAACGCAGACTACAAATCTGTCTGTTCCGAACCTGGAGTATGATATGCACCAGTACGCCATCATGGTGGAGTTCCAGACCCTGGAAACCAAGGTGGATCTCACGAAGGCCATCGCCTCTGTGTTCACGATCGCTCTTCATGACGCGCAGTGTCTACTGACGTTTGACGGTAGTGCTTGATTTCTTATGTAACGTAGACCGGTTCTGTGCCTATCTTCTGGGTCTTCCTTACAATGGAAGCAGCATCGTGGATTGCGTTGCGCTGTTCCGTGAAATGGACATCTCCCTTATGGATGCGCCTTCGGGAGAGAGACGGCATCGTGGAGAGGAGCGAAAGCGCGACAAGTACATGAACTGGTCCATTGCAGTGATGGACACGATGTGCGCGCTTCAGGTTCAGTATCGTCAGTACCACGACATGGAGAAGGGAACCAACCAACTATTGTCGCTTCCCTCGCTTCAGTTGCGTGTGACAGGGGTGACGACCGGAAACGACAACGATCCTCGTCCGGCGATTATGATTCTCAGCAATGGTTTCACCGTAACTGTTGCTACGGTTTTCTCCTTGGGGTGGAGTGACGTGTAGGACCCTCTGAAGGTAACACGCTCGGTGTCTCAGGATGAACCCCCCATTCGTTATCGCCACTATGTGGACGTGGTGATGAAGGAAACGCAGGCGATCATGGAGCAGCTCATGGTGGATGCGGTGATTCGGGTGGTGAGCGAGATTCGGTATTCATTTGATGAAATTTTCATCCTAGGAACTACATTACGCAGGAACTCTATCGTATCTAGTGTAACAGCAGAATAATCATGATATCAGGATGATCTCACGCTGATGCCGAAGATCGATCCGTTGGGGAACATGACTCCGTCCATCAGTCAGAAGACGTTCCCACCGATGGTAGGAGAGGAGGAATGAAGTAAGATGTAGTTGATGCAATATACGAACGATTATTTGGTGGAAGTGTTAGGAAGTGTTGTTGGTGGAATTGATAGAGTGATGTCATTGATTGAGCAGCGGTGATGTGTTTGTTTGGTAGAATGGAAGAGATAGGGTACTGATAGGAAAGAGTATTACAATTGTGAAGAATTCACATAATTGCTTTTGCTTCTGATAACTGATTCGAGAGCAGGAGAATCGAATAGTGATGAGATGACATCATACATACTTGAAGATTGGAGGGAATACGTGTAGCTGAAGCAACCATCACCGAATTGGATTCCATCACATGATAATCGAGGGATGTCTACATCAGAAAACCATAATAGCAATACTCTCTAGAATCATCGAGCCGATAGTCTCGAAGTTGTCTTTGTCTCCTCTGATGCTGGTCAAGGAAGGAAGATCTATTCATTCATCAGTCTATTCAATCCAACTTCGCATTGTCAATGTGTTCTTGTAGTTGAAGGGTTCATCACGAATCATCTTTCGATCGTCACACCAATCACCAGCAAGAGCTTCCTGACCTATTTCAATAGACTGTAGTAACGGTAAATCTGCATTGTCAATCCATTCATTCAAATACTCTCAAATACAACGGATCGAACACTATCGAATGATTCATCAGCAAGTCTGATTGATTGCAGTTGAGGATAATCTATATCTATTAGCCAGACAGCTAATCAAACCAGTCAAGGAGAAGGATGGAACATCATAGAAACACATATATTCAATATCAATGGATTGAAGGGAAGGGAGATTATTCAATTCAAATAAACGATAGTCACCAAAAGAATAATCACCTATCTGAATGGATTCGAGTATTGGACAGTTCACAATCGAGAAAACACCATCTCTTCGTATACTATTCCACGGTTCATTTGGTTTCGTGGAGAAACTCCTCTTTCCAATTACCACGCTCTCCAATTCAATCAATCCATTCAATTCAAACAATCTCACTCTCTCAAAACAATCATCTCCTATCATCATTCGTTTCAGTGAATGAAGAAAGAAAGGAGGAACGAAGGATTTCACTTCATTGAAGGAACTGTTAACAATCTCTATTGATTCAGTGTGATTGTCTATTGTTAACCCGTCAAACTGATTACAATAGGGTTTGCCATTCTTCCATAACCCATCATGTTCCACTAATCCATTTCGATTATACAGAATCCCTCTTCCATTATGATTATCCTTACACAAACATCCATCATACTTCACTCTTCCAATATCACTGTAGTATTCGATTCCTCTACCATTCTTCATTCCATCCATCATGAATCCTTCATACTCCTTTCTCCCTTCTTCATCATACATTACTCCATAACCAAATGGCTTTCCATTCTTCACATATCCCTCCCATCTCTTCCCATTCACATTCAAATCAATCACATCATCAACACAATTCATTCTCACTTCTTCACCATTCTCATATACAATCATCTCATTCTTAATCAAATCAATCATTGTCACACGATTGACATTATTCAACCAATCAATAACAAAACACTTCTCATTCCATTCCATCATTCCATATGCTTGTTCACTCCCAATATCATACACCATCATGGAATCGGGATGGAAATGGATATTTGGATTGATTCGATTCGATAACAACACGAGAATTCGTTCCCATTCCTCCACATTTCTTCCTCTTCCATTCTCATCATATCGAATGAGTATTTCATTTCGATCCTCACAAATGGACTTCACCTTCACTCCATTCTCATACACCCATTCTCCTATCCACTTTCCATTCTCATACTCCATACAACGACCCTTCTTATCATTCAAACCATCATCATACTGAGCTATACTGAGGAGTGAACCATCCGCCTCCAATATTTCCTCATAATACCCCTTCATTCTCTGACTCTTCATCACCACTGAGAATCGTTCACCATTCCGATAGTATCCTTTCCATTTCACATCCATATTTCCATCATACTCTTCAAAGAGTCCCTTTTCCATTCCACTCACCAAACTACCACGTAACACTACATGCCCATTAATATCCATTCTCTCCACATTTCCTGTCATTTCTTCATTTCTATATTCCAATTTGATATAAGGAGTGCCATTATTCTCTATCAGTGCCATCCCATTTCTTATCCCGTTCACTATTGGTACTTTCATTCTGTACTGACTATACTTACCTCCATAGTGAACAATGCACTCCCCATTCAACCCATCAGCAGGCTTTTCAACATTAACTTCTACAAATCCACTCAGGAAACCACCAGCTATTAAGTTCTTTGTAGTATCAGTATTGGAATTCATTACTTATGATTCACTCCTCCTGTTGGATTATTACTCATTCATTACACTCTCCCAACAAACACCTCCTATGTTACATTTCCTTACGCCGCTTCAAATACCCTCCAAACACTTCACTCGACGAACAGAACCGTCGACGCGACTCCCTTTCCTTCGGAACCTCCTCCAACGAATCAACACTCGCCAACGAATTCACTTCACCTCACTCTCCCAATCCACTCCTACACAACTGTTGCGACGTCTCCAACAACTTCGATGCATTCTCCCTCGAACGATAAAACGAATCCCACTCTTCCTTCATTGGCTTCTACAACCCTCCATTCACACACTCTCACTCACCTTCACTGAACTCAACTCATCTCGCAACGAACGAAACAAACTCACACTCGACTCCAACGACTTGCGCAGCGAATTGTATTCTGCCAACTCTTCCCCTTCACCTTCGATCTCTGGAAACAGACTCAGTATTGTATCCTATTCATTTACATCCAATACTATCAATACTATCGATACTTCCTCCCCAGGACGTCGTAACGACCAATCACTCACACAACGCTCCATCTCCCTTGCATACACCGATTTCATCATTGCATCCATCGTCGAATCGTCCAGACAACCACGAGCCTTCTCACGAACAAAACGACCAACACTCTCTCCAACGATACTCAGTGTTACACTATTCAACGGAGACCTCAATATCACACTCCAACCACAACCCACTCTTCCAACTGACGAAAGGAGAACGGCTGTTCGATGCACTGACGAATATGGTTGAATAGAGCGCGTTCCTCGTCAAATTGCGAGGTGGACAATTGCATTCACTGAATTCAAACGAAGGCGAAACCCATTAGCACAAATCGCATATGCAAATACAACCTCAAAGCAGATTCGAGGAATGAAGAAGGACGAAAAGACGAAGGGGAGTGAGAAAGTACGGTTGAATGGAACAAAGAAGAAGGGATCGAACTGGGAGGCGATGAAGCGTTTGGTGTTGAAGAATCCAGAGGAATCACGAAAGAAGTGAGTATTGATTGAACGAATGAATGAAAGGAGTGCACACGCGTTGAATCGTGAGAAGAGTGTGAGTGTGTCAAGCAAGAAGAGCCTTGAAGATTTGTTGGATCCGGATGGGAAGGGAAGCAAGGGGAATACCCCAGTGATTGGTTTGGATTGTGAGATGGTGGGTATTGGTTCTGGGGAGGAATCGGCGTTGGCACGTGTATCAATTGTGAATTATTATGGATATGTGAGTATTATTCGTTGGTTTGATGTGAAGGTGTTGTACGATTCGTTTGTGAAACCGCAATCGAAGGTGGTGGATTATCGCACCAAATACTCGGGGATTCGTCCGAGCGATTTGGAGGGACCGAATGTGGTGAGTCTTCGTGAGGTATTGTTGTTTATTCGCTTTGAGGTACAGGCGCAGAACAAGGTGGTGAGTTTGTTGAAGAACCGCGTGGTGGTGGGTCATGGGTTGCCGAACGACTTTGAAGCGTTGATGGTGAGTCATCCAAAGGGGTTGATTCGCGACACGGCGTTCTACGAGCCATTGATGCGAGTAAGGGTGATTTGGTTGTTGGATGGAAGGGGAAGAAGCACGCGGAGAAGTTGAGTGTGTTGGTTCGTCGAGAGGTTGGCGAGGCGATTCAGGAGGGTGAACACAACTCGGTGGATGATGCACGTGCGGCATTGTTGGTGTATCGGAAACATCGTTCGGAGTGGGAGAAGTGGATTTGCGAGAAGCGGAAGGGGAAGAAGGAGGAGGTGGCGTCAGGTGAAGGAATTGTATCATAGTGTGTTTGTTGGAATGTGAATGGTTAAAGTGTATTTCACAAAAAGGGTTACATTCAGATGAGCATTCCCTCCAAGGGAATCATTTCCATGTCTCTTTCATACATTCATCAACACAGTACCACTCCATCATAACCAAACATGACAATAATCACTGCAACAACACCATTTCAATACAATACAACAAAACAACCAGAATCAGAATTGGCGGGAAACCACATCATCACAATCCTCTTCACAACTATTACACATGAACGCCTTCGCATCTACACTTCCAGTAATAATCAATATTGTATCATTACATCACAGGATACACCCATTACACGAATCAACGCATCTCTCCTCACCCGATCGATTGGAAGTATGGTTTCGATTGTCGGAACGGTGGAAACTGCATCTGGTAATACAGCCACGCTTCATTCTTCCGTAATCATAACCTCGAGATTATTTATCCATAGGACGACCAATCCGTTCGTATTCAGTGTTCTAACGGTTTCACGTATCCCATTGGGTATGGTTATCGCATCATGCTAACATAGTCGTGTTGTGGAAGTGATTGGTACAGTGAACAATGACGGTTCCATTACAATGCAGTATGCCACTGGATTTGATGGAACGTACAGTAAGTTCGCATCCGTTTCTCTTTTCTAGACGCCCATGCCTACAACAAGCTGGTGGAGTATATGAATGGAAAATTCCACGGAGATCTGTTTTAGTGTCTGTACTATTCCTTTGTTTGTTTTGTTAGTCTAATTCACTCAATGAATGAAATTGAGGATTTGTATTATGTGAAACACTCCAAACGGAAGAGTATCGGAACGGCGTCCATTTCGATTCTAAACTCGGTAGGTGGACTTATATGATAAGGATCATGCTATAGAAGGAAATTCAATCCGCTTTCAGCTCGCAGCCATCCCATCGACCCCTTTCTCGCTCTGCTCTTTCCCATCTACAAGTAAGCTTGTTTTCATTCCTTTCCAATAGAAATGGATTAGTTGTGTTGTCGAGTATGCAATTCTAGATTCTATGCGGCGAAAAGAACCCTCTAATACAATAATCACCGTCACGAAAACCGATATTCAGCAAGTGCATCATCGGATGATTGAACTGTTGAAACGACATCAGCCACGTATTCGTATCACCTATACATCGTATCCTCAACTCTAGAATCCTCATCCAAGTCCACCATCCATCTCAGCCTTCTATCCTCACGTAGCACGATTCACCCCTATCTCCATTCCTAACTACTCTACCTCATCCTTCTATCCTCTTTCATCCCCCTCTCCCTTTGCTTCCATTTTTGTTCACTCACACTTCTCTCCCCCATTTTCATTTTCTCTCATCTTCCTACTTTCCTCTCTTCAAACACACCCAAAACGGACAACTATCTTTAAATACCCCCCAATCATTGACCCAATACGATGATGTCTTTATCAGATTCCCCTACGCGATCGTTACTTTTATTTGAGTTGTATTCTTCTTTTATTCCATAAACTCCCAGATGTCCTATCCCGCTGTGTTCGATGATTTGTGCAAGAAGGCGTCCGGTACCTCGCTTCCTTCCTCCTCACTCACCTTCAGACGTCCTCAATGATGATTACTTCGTCGGCTCCAAGATGACGATGAAGGTGAAGAATATCAAGGGAATGGTGGGTGCCTGAATGGATCGCGTCACGCACTAGAGTCTCACGGCGGAAGCCAAGGCCACCGAGGGAAAGCCCGTGGTAAGCAAGATCTCGGGCGATTTCGCTCCCTGCGCGCACTGCAACTTCAAGAAGCTCTCTGTCGATAATATGGGAGCCATGGTTGCCGATGTGGATGTGACCAAGCTGATCCGCAACACCACCTTCACTATTCGGTAATGACAGTTCATCTTATTGATATTCAGCACGCAGAAGAACCTGTGCGATAGCGGCATTGCGAAGGCTGCCGTGGGCGCGAAGGTGATGACGGAGAGCGTGGCGTTCGACACTTCATTCGATATGGCGAGTCAGCGCTACAACGCGGGTCTGGTGTACGGCGTGGGTGGCGATGTGCGGGTGAGACGTAGTACAAGGGCGCTCGCGTGGGTCTGAAGGTGCGTGGCGACTGCAGCAGCAAGCCAATGGTGGATATGGGCGCGTCGTACGCGTTCGAGAAGGTGATGGTGAGCTGCGTGGGCTACAACCTTGCAAAGAGCGCGGACGTGAGTGTGTTCTACGCTGCGAACGAGAAGACACGTGTTGGGTGCATGTGCAAGGTGCGCGATCTGAAGAGTGTTCCGGAAGTGTGTGTGGGCGTTGCGTCGAAGGTTGCTGAGAACACGGAGTTGCGTGGAAAGGCGAGCAGCAGCGGAGTTGTGAGCGGATGCTTCAAGACGACGGTTGATGGCAAGATGACGTTCAGCGGATGTCTGAGCGTGGACTGCAAGAATCTGAGTGCGGAAAACAACCGCGTTGGATTTGGAGTGGAGTATCTCTTTTAAGAGCGTGTTTGTTTATGGGAATGATGATGATGAGTGGGATTGGGTATTCATCTCATTGTACTCCATCACACATAGTAATCCGATTCATAAACTGGTAAAACAAACAAATCACTCATCATCCCCTCTTCGCCTCCGTATTCCCTCCTCCGAATCTTCATTAGCTTCCTCTTCCGATGATTCGTTATCCGAAACCACATTCGCCTCCTCCAACTCCTCCGGCGTCTGCAGAGCCTCCGGAATCTCTTCCTCTTCGTCCTGATACGAAGCATCCACATCGCGAAGCAACCACGATCTACATGGCAATCCCTCTCTTCGCTTACAGCACGCGCGGCGTGTGAATAAACTCTGTGTGTTTCCATTTGCGTGCTTTGGCGATCTTTGGAAGAACGTCCGATAGATAGTAGTAGATGTGACCAACCACGAAGCCGATAATGTCCGAGTCCAGCACACGTCCGTAGGAAATATAATGGAACAGGAGGAGAATGACGGGGAACCACGGAGCCTTCATGGGAATGAAGATGAACTGCACATTGATGTGCGGATTCTTCCTGCACCACACGTAAATGTTCATGGAGTGGAGGGCCATTCCAAGAAAACCCGTGGATGGATAGAGACACGAGATGATCTACGTGAGATGCAAGCAACAATGCAACCGTGATCAGCACAATGCCGAAGAGAATCATGAACACGTAGTCTGCAGACTTCTTGTAGAAGCAGGTGTTTTCCAGCCGGGCGCTGTAAATCCCATTCATATACAAGCTAATCGCGAAATTGTAGGAAAGCGGGCCGATATAGAAAAAGGAGGTGATGAGGCGCCACCACTGGGATGAGTCCGCAAATCGTCAAAGCCTACTTCGCCCTTGTCGAAACATAGCCGTTTGCTGAAGAAGAAGAGTTGAGACCATTCCGTTTTCACTACGCCGTTAAACGCACTTCCCAGCAAAACCAGATGCCAGCGATCCCAGCAGAATGGATATGAGCGAGGTTCCCAGAGTGATCGGTGGGATGGTGCCGAATCTATCGATTTTATTACCGCAACCCAACACTACAGTTCTCCCAAGTTGATATCCATGAACAATGTGTATGTGAAGAAAGAAAATGATGTACAACAAACAGGACACTCCGTATTCTCACTCTCCTCCATAATCTTCTTGGCCAGCTCCGCGACCTCCTGCGACGAGATGTTTCCGACGTTCTTCCTCTGGTAGATGAGCATGTACGCTCCCTCGGTGATCACATCCTCGGGCCTCATCAGCGTGACGCGTTCGTCGTCGTACTCGAACCACTTCGGCTCTCCGTCATTGTCATCCCTGCAGAAGGCAATGTAGTGTCCGTAATCGACATTGCCCATGTGATTGCACACGGCAACCAGATCGTAAAGGAAGGTTTCGCCCTCCTTGCGCGCGTCCGGATGCACCAGCTCCGTCACGTCCAGATCCGTGAGCGGGAACTCCACCTTCGTCGCAATCTTCCGTTTCCGCGAGTCGAAATCAAACTCCGCGCCCAGCTGCGCGTTGGACACATACTCGAAGCGCGAGAGCTGCAGAATCAGGTACCGCGGCGCGCGCCAGAGCCGCGTGGAGCTCTCGGCGAGCACGTCCTTCTGGCAGTGCGGACAGAACCTATTGTAAATCCTCGCAGCGAGCGAAACCAGAGCGACTTCGGGTCCATATTGCCCTTCTGCTGGAAGAGGCGCAGACAGTCGGCTAGCGAGACTGTCTGCGACTCATTGCTGCGCAGGACGTAGCGCGACGACCGGCAGTAGTGCATCGACCGCACGCGTGTGTGGCAACACTCCGCGGTGTCTGCGAGCGCTTGATCGATCGCGTCTTGCTGCGGAGACGCCTCCACGCTCTTCGAGAGACGGTAGCTGCCGTAGAAGGACTCCACCACCTCTGCGGAGACCACCACTGCCACTCCCGGCAGCTCGCCGTCGCGCGACGTTAAATAGGCTCGCATCGGACGACTCTGCGAGCGGGCGTCGACGACCGCGAGGAACGCGTGCATCGGCATCGGCATCATCACCAGCGTCGCGTAGGCGCTGGGGAAGACGGGGAGACCGAGGCCGAAGCGACGCCACTGCACGAAATCTGCGAGTTATGGATTCATCAATCGATCACCGTCAGGAGAACTGTTGTCCTGCACGCAGCAACGCTTCGCATCAGGGTCCGTTCCCGATCGCTGCGCGGCGAAAACGTCCATGGCGTCGTCCTCGCTGTCGTCGCTGAGACGGAGGGCCTCCATCGTCTCCACGTCCACGCCTTCCTCGTCGCCCTCGCTACTGTTGGCGGAGGAGTTCTCGCTCTCCTCTCCCTCCTCGCCGTATGCGTACTCTTCTTCCTCGCTGGAACCTTCCATTTCGCTGTCGATGTCTTCCATCTCTCCGTCTTGCTTCACTTCCGTCTTCTCGTCCTTCGTCT
>OLNF01004152.1_pt1 | contig 10023 bp, 7 predicted proteins | sample 1673061 | NCBI WGS metagenome assembly OLNF01 (sample SAMEA3136751, study PRJEB25190) | human gut metagenome | reverse complement strand
TTCTCTGGTTTTGAAAAGTGTTGATTTTGGCGCAAAAAAGCCCCTGTCCTGCCTCCCGGACGCTTCCCATGGGAAAACACCCACGCCGCCCTTCAAGCGGCGCTCTGAGAGGAAAAAACAGAGGTTTTCGCACCCTAATTGATACATTTTTCGGGTGGGTATAGGCACGGATATGAAAAAACGCCATAGGGCGGCTGCCTATGGCGTGGGGACAGGAAAAGGGCGCTGATTTTCACATCAGCGCCCTTCGTGCCTGTCAGTATGAGATTTTTTGACTTCGTACCGTGTTCCCTGCCTTTGAAAACATTGATTTTACTGACTTTTTCATGTTTTCTTATTAGGAGGCGGGGAAGGGCTTTCTTTTTTTGCCGCGCATCTGAAAACCCCTTGCAAAAGGGAAAGGAATATGTTATCATGTACTTTGTATACAGTATCCCATACACATATAAGAAAGACTGCACTGCGTCCAAGCCCCGACAGGAGAGGGAAAATCAGCAGAATTTGCCGGTTTTGCTTGCTTTTTCCCGCAGCAGCGGGTATAGTGTGTATAGAGCCGCCTGCTGCGGTATAAAAAGAAGGGGGCATAGAGAGATGACAGCCTTCACACCGGTGGACCCCGCTAATCCCCAGCGCGAGACGATATATACCCAGCTGAAAAACGCCATCATCAACGGCGATATCGCGCCGGATGAGCGCATTGTCGAAACAAAATACGCCGATATTTTCCGCGTCAGCCGCACCCCCGTGCGCGAAGCCATCCGTATGCTGGAGCGTGAGGGGCTGGTGGTCTACGAGCCCCGTAAGGGCGCCGTGGCCCGGCCCAGGCTGACCCGTGCCGAGGTGGACGAGGTCTATACCATCCGTTCCGCCCTGCAGCTGCTCAGCGTGGATGCTGTGGTGCGGAACATCACCGACGCGCAGCTGGACGCCATGGAGGCCGACAACCGCGGCTGCGCCGAGGCGCTGGACAAGCATGACGTCGGTGCGTATTTCCGCCACCTGGACGAATTCAACGGCCTGTTGACCCAGAGCAGCAATATGCCCCTGCTCATCAAGCTCCTGGACCAGATCGAAAGCTACAGCGCCACCACGTCGTTTCAGAACCCGGAGCACGCCCGCTTCCGCGAGAGCGTGCTGTCCGATGACGAACGCCGCCGCCGTGCGTTGGCGGAGCACGAGGAGATCGTGGCGTCCCTGCGGGCCCGTGATGCGGATCGCCTCCGTCGGGTGCTCACCGCCCATACCGCTAACGTTCACGAGGCCGCCCTCCAGCGCTACGGCAAGGAGGACTGATGCACAGACCCCATTTGCATGACGGATATGTACCATCTGCATGGCGGATATGTATCGCCCGCATGACGGATATGTACCATCTGCATAGCGGGTATGTACCGTCTGTATGACGGAATGTACCGCCTGCACGAGACCCCTGTGACCTGTCATGGGGGCTTCTCTTGAAGGCGAAGTGTATACAGTATACATATCGGAGGAGGCATTTATGGACTGGGACAGAGTCATCTACAACGGTACGGTGGTCAACGATGACGGTATGCAGCGTGCCGATATCTACATTCGTGACGGCCGGGTCGCCGCCGTCACGTCCGAACGCCTGCCCGGCACCGTCGGCGAAGCCACCGACGCTTCTGGCCGCTATATCCTGCCCGGCCTGATCGAGACCCACGTTCACTCCCGCGACGGCCGTCTGGCCACCGGCGAGAAGGAGGATTTCCGTTCCTCCACCGCGGCGGCTGCCGCCACCGGTATTACCACCGTGTTCGAAATGCCCAACTGCACCCCTACCATTCACTCGGCGGAGTCTCTCCGCGATCTTGTCTCGGTCATCCAGCCCAAGGCCCATGCGGATTTCTGCGTCTGGGGCCTGGCTTTGGGCGATGCCAATCTTGCCAGCCTGCCCGCTTTGGCGGAGGCCGGCTGCGTGGCCTTCAAATTCTTCTGGGGCTACGCGGTGGACCACCGGGACAACAGCCTGATCTACAACTACCGTGAGGGCATGGATAACGTCCTTCCGCCCCCGGACGACGGCCAGATCTATCGCCTGTTCCGCGCCGTGAAGGCCACCGGCAAACGCCTGGGCATCCACGCAGAGAATTTCTCCATTGTTCGGGCCCTGACGCAGGAGGCCCTTGCCGCCGGCGCGCAGGACTACGCCGCATTGCTGCGTACCCGCCCCGTCAGCTGCGAGACCTCCATTATCGACACCGCCATCGACATGGCCAAGGAGCTCTCCATGCCCCTGCACGTCCTCCATGTGGGCGTAGGCGACGGCGTGGAGCACCTCCGCCGCGCCAAGGCCGACGGCGTGGATGTCACCGCCGAGACCTGTACCCATTACCTGACCTTCACCGACCGCGACGCCCGCCGCTGCGGTGCGGTGATGAAGACTTACCCTCTCATCCGTACCGCCGCAGATCGCCAGGCAGTCTGGCAGGGCCTTGCGGATGGTACCCTGGACTGGGTCTGCTCAGATCACGCGCCCCACACCTGCGAGGAAAAGCACCGTTCCTTCTGGGATGCCCCCGCCGGAATCAGCGGTATCGAGGGGCTTTCTCCTGTGCTGCTCACCGCTGTCCACCGCGGCCTGCTGACGCTGCCCCGCGTGGCGGCGATCACCTCCGCCAATGCGGCCCGTACCTTCGGCCTCTATCTCCGCAAGGGCGTTATTCGCCCCGGAGCCGATGCCGACTTGGCCATTGTGGATATGTCCGCGGCCTACACCTTCCGTCAGGAGAAGATGTACTCTAAAGCCAAATGGTCCCCCTATGACGGTATGTCCTTCCAGGGCCGGGTGGTCGAGACCATCCTCCGTGGCCGCACCACTATGCGTGACGGTCAGGTCCTGCCCGACTGCTTCGGCCAGTTCCTGCCGGTCTGCACCAAATAGCTTGTTTTCTTCCTTTACTCCTTTTCCTCCCCCTTGCACCAAACGGCTCCCGGGCACGCACCCGGGAGCCGTTTGGCTTTTTCCGCATAAAAGGGACCGCTGTATGGTGGCCCCTTTTGCTGTTTGGCAGCCGTCTTGCTGGTTTGGAATGTTTGGCACAAAGCGTTGCGGGTAACAGGGAATTCCGAAATGTCTACTGGGAAAAACAACAAAAGTTTTTCGCCGTGTTTAGGCAACTCTACAGAAATAGAGCCATGCCGGCCCTTTTCCGTTGACAGATCACAAAAGAGATGGTATTTTGAAACTGTGCTCGAGCACAGTCAATTCGTGCTCGAGCACAAATGACACATCGCCAAGGGCGATACAAATTTCGGAGAGGAGAAGCGGACGCGTGACCATCAAGCAGATCGCCGAAAAAGCGGGCACCAGCCGCGGCACCGTCGACCGGGTACTCAACGGCCGCGGCAACGTAAATCCCGAGCTGGCCAAGCGTATATTGGACATTGCCGAGCGTGAGCGCTACCAGCCCAACCAGCTGGCTCAGGCGCTTATTCGCTCCCGTCAGCGCACCCACATCGGCATGGTCATACCCTCCGTCGGCAATCCCTTTTTTGACGAGGTGCTCCGCGGCGCACAGAGCCGCGCCAGAAAACTCTCCAGCTACGGCACCACCCTTACCATCCGCGAGATCAAGGGCTACGACGCCGCCACGCAGCTGCAGGCCATGCGCCGGCTGGTGGCCGAGGGCGTGGACGCGCTGGCGGTCATGCCGCTGGATGTGCCCGAGGTTGCGGCGTACCTGCAGTCACTGCCCATACCGGTGGTCACAGTCAACACCGATATCGATGTCGACCGTGTGGCCTTTGTCGGCTGCGACTACTACAACAGCGGTATGATCACCGGAGATCTGGTGCAGCTCATGCTCAATGGCCGGGGCCGCGTGGCGGCTGTTATCGGCAGCACCAATGTCCGCGGCCATATGGATCGCGTGCGCGGTCTGCGGACCGCACTGGAGGGCACGCCGGAGATCACGGTGGACGCCGTGCTGGAAAATCAGGACGACGACGATGTCTCCTATCAGGTGCTGCGGGCCTATCTGGCGGCCCACACGCCGGACATGGTGTGCTTTGCCGCCGCCGGTATCGACGGCGGTATGCGGGCCATCCTGGAAAGCGGAAAGAATATCCGCGTGCTGGCGGTGGACGGGACGGAGGCCGTGCTGCGGTATATGGAGGAAGGGCGCATTGCCGCCACTGTGACCCAGGAGCCCTTCGCCCAGGGGGACGAGGCGGTGCGTGTGCTGTTCGACTATATCCACACCGGACGGCGGCCCGCCGCCGGCGTGGTGTATACCCACAACCGTGTGCGTGTGCGGCACTCGCAGTAAGTTTGTGATCCGATCGGCACAGGCCGATGATGATTTAACTTTTTAACAGGAGGAATGTATCATGGGAAACAGACCGGTAACTCTTTGCACCTGCCAGTGGGCGGACCTGCCCTTCGATGAACTGTGTGCGCTGGCGTCCAAGATGGGCTATGACGGCCTGGAGGTCGCCTGCTGGGGCAATGGCATCGACATTGATCGTGCATACAGCGATGACAGCTACGTGGCCTGGATCAAGGAGACCCTGGCGAAGAACAACCTGATCTGCAAGGCCCTGGCCTGCCACATCATCGGCCAGTGTGTGGGCGACGCTCCCGATCCCCGGCTGAACAACTTTGCTCCCGCGGCGCTGGCCGACAAGCCGGAGGAGATCCGCGCCTGGGCGATCGACACCATGAAGAAGGCCCCCGTGGTGGCCAAGAAGCTGGGCTGCTATGTGGTCACGGGCTTCACCGGCTCTCCCATCTGGAAGTGGCTGTATTCCTTCCCCCAGACCACCGAGGAGATGGTCGAGAACGGCTACGACGAGATCGTGCGCCTGTGGTCCCCTATCCTGGATGAGTTCAAGGCCAACGGCATCAAGTTCGCCCTGGAGGTCCATCCCGGCGAGATCGCTTTCGACTACTACTCCACCGAGAAGCTGCTGAAGAAGTTTGCCGACCGCCCCGAGTTCGGCCTGAACTTCGACCCCAGCCACCTGCTGTGGCAGGGCGTGACGCCCCATCTGTTCCTGCGCGACTTTATGGACCGCGTGTACCACGTTCATATGAAGGATGCGGCGGTGACTCTGGATGGCCGCAGCGGTCTGCTGGGCTCCCACATCGATTTCGGAGACCTGCGCCGCGGCTGGAACTTCCGCTCCCTGGGTCATGGTGACGTGAACTTCGAGGAGATCATCCGCGTGCTGAACGCCGCCGGTTACGACGGCCCTCTGTCCGTGGAATGGGAGGACAGCGGTATGGACCGTATCGAGGGCGCTACCGAGGCGGCCGCTTTCGTGAAGAAGGTGGACTTCAAGAAGTCCGATGTGAAGTTTGACGACGCTATCGCCAACTGAAACGCGATAAGGAGGACAATATGGGTATTCAGATCCGTTACGGCATGGTCGGTGGCCATATGAACGCCTTTATCGGCGAGGTGCATCGCAAAGCCATCGCCTTTGACCCCCGCGCACAGCTGGTGGCGGGCTGCTTCTCCACCAATGCGGAGAAGAACCGTGAGACCGGCGAGACCTACTCCCTGGACATGAGCCGCGTGTACCCCAGCTATGAGGCCATGGCCGAGGCGGAGAGCAGGCGTCCCGACGGTATCGATTTCGTCAGCATCACCACCCCGAACAACACCCACTACGACGTGGCCAAGTGCTTCCTGCAGCACGGCATTCATGTGGTATGCGAAAAGCCTCTGTGCTTTACCGTGGAACAGGCGCAGGAGCTGGTGGCCCTGGCCAAGGAGAAAAACCTGGTTTTCGGCGTCACCTATACCTATTCCGGCTACACCATGATGAAGGTGGCCCGCGAGATGATCGCCGAGGGCAAGATCGGCAAGATCGCCGCCGTCAATGCGGAGTATGTCCAGGAGTGGCTCATCGATGAGCTGGGCGTCCCCGGCGAGGGCACCACTAAGCTGTCCGTCTGGCGCGCCGATCCGGCGGTGTCCGGTATCTCCAACTGTGTGGGCGACATCGGCACCCACATCGAGAACTCCGTCCACTACCTGACCGGCCTGAACATCAAGCGTCTGGCCGCCACCGTGAACCGTTACGGCAAGGAGCTGGACCTGAACGCCAATATGCTCGTCGAGTACGAAAACGGCGTCAACGGCGCGTACTGGTGCTCTCAGATCGCGGCGGGTAAGCTCAATGGCCTGACCATCCGCATCTACGGCAGTGAGGGTGCACTGGAGTGGGAGCAGCATTATCCCGATTATCTGAAGTACACCCCCAAGGGCAAGCCCACGGAGACCCTGTCCCGCGGTACCGGTTATATCACCGAGAAGGCCGGCGCGTACAGCCGCATCCCCTCCGGCCATCCCGAGGGACTGATCGTCGCCTTTGCCAACATCTACAAGAACATCATCAGCGCCATTCTGGCGGTGAAGGCGGGCGGTACGGCCAACGACGGCTCTTTCGACTATCCCACCGTCACCGACGGCCTCAACGGCGTGAAGTTCATTCACGCGGTCATCGACTCCGCAGCCAAGGACTCTGCCTGGGTGGAGCTGTAAGAACACGTTATAGGCGGACTTTGTCCGTATCTATAAAAAATTTTTAGGAGGAAACAACCATGAAGAAAGTACTGGCACTGATCCTTGCGCTGGTCATGGCCCTGTCTCTTGTCGCCTGCGGCGAGAAGAAGGACGATGACGCCAACAAGGACAACGATGCTGCCACGGGTAATCGCATCGCGATCCTGGTCCCCAATGCCGACCACGGCTGGACCGGCGCTGTGATGACCTATGCGCAGGAGAAGGCGCAGGAGCTGAATGACGCCGGCAAGTATGCCGCCACCGTCATCACCTCTTCCGACGCCGCCAACCAGATCCAGCAGGTGGAGGACCTGATCGAGAACAAGACCGCTGACTATGTGGTCATTCTGCCTCAGGACAACACCCTGGAGAACACCATGGCCAAGCTGGCCACCAGCGGCATCCCCTATGTGATGTTCGACCGTATCATCGACTCCGCTGCTTCCACTGCTGTTGCCTGCGTCAAGGGCGATAACAACGGCATCGGCGCCGAGACCGCCAAGCGCTTCATCGCCGACGGCATGAAGGCCGGCGACAAGGTCCTCATCATGCCCGGTGACAACTCTTCCGTTCCCACCATGCGTAACGACGGCTTCTTCAGCGTGCTGAAGGAAAATGGCTGGACCGAGGAGCAGATCGCTGCCATCCAGTCCACCGACTACACCGGCTGGAGCCGCAGCAAGGGCAAGGAGCTGTTCATCAACTGGCTGGATGCCAGCACTGTTGAGGACATCACCGCCACCAAGTGGATCTTCACCCACGACGACGAGATCGCCATGGGCATCCTGGAGGCGCTGAAGAGCTCCGAGATCGACGCCGAGAAGAAGGATGCCTTCCTGAACGCCGGTGTGCATCTGGGCACCTCCTCCGGTCTGAACGAGATCTACTCCGTGCTGAAGGGCATCCATCAGAAGGATTACACCGCTGAGGTTGCCAAGCTGGCCGATCTGTTCTCCGTTACTTACGATCCCGCGATGATCAAGGCTGCCGTGGATGACATGGTCACCCACATCGAGGGCGGTACCGTCACCCAGGATCACGTCATCGCCGTGTCCGTGGTGGATGCTACCAACGTCAACGACTTCCAGGGCTTCGGTGACGCTGTCTCCAAGTAAGTAAAGTCGTTTCCGAGGGCTTCGCGGGCGCTTCGGCGCCCGCGGGGCACCTCCCCCTTCGCAGAAGGGATCTTATCAAACAGCAAAGAGAGGCGTGCGGCATGGAATTGCTGAAAATGACCAATATCACCAAATCATTCTCCGGTGTGGAAGTGCTTTCGCACGTTGATTTTTCCGTGGAGCGCGGGGAAGTACACGCGCTGCTGGGAGAGAACGGCGCCGGTAAGTCCACATTGATGAACATCCTGGCGGGTGTGCATCAGCGGGATGAGGGCGAGATCGAGTTTGACGGGGAGCAAATGCATGACATTTCCGTCAAGCGGACAGAACAGGCAGGTATCGCCTTTGTACACCAGGAGTTGAACCTGTTTAACGATCTGAAGGTGTACGAGAACATTTTTCTTCGCAAAGAACTGCTGACCAAGCTGGGCACGCTGGATAAGCGGGCCATGCTGGAGCAGACGCGCCAGCTGATGAGCGACCTGGGCGTGGATATCGACCCCAACGCCCTGGTAGACGAGCTGGAGACCAGCAAAAAGCAGCTGCTGGAGATCGCAAAGGCACTTCACGCCAATGCGAAGCTCTTTATTCTGGACGAGCCGACCACCGCGCTGAACAACGCGGAGATCGAGCACCTGTTCAGTATCGTGCGGCGATTGAAGGAGCAGGGTAAGTCCTTCATCTTCATCTCCCACAAAATGAACGAGATATTTACCATCGCGGACCGCTACACGGTTCTGCGGAATGGATGCTTTATTCAGTCCGGCAATATTGCCGACACCACGCCGGAGGCCGTCACCCGTCTTATGGTGGGCAGCAGCTACTCCGAAGCCTCGGTGTACCAGCCCCGCCAGCTGGGCGATGTGGCGCTGAAGCTGGAGCACCTCAGCGGCGAAGGGTTCGAGAACGTGGATCTGGAGGTGCGTAAGGGCGAGATCATCGGCCTGACAGGCCTGAAGGGTGCCGGCGTCAGCGAGATGATGCAGGCGATCTTCGGCGCGATGCCCATCAGCTCGGGCACGGTGTATGTCAACGGAGAGCCGCTGCACCACGGCGGCATACATAACGCCATGCGCCACAAGATCGGCATGATCCCCGCCAACCGCAAGGAAAACTCCGTTATCCCGGACTTTACCCTGCTGGAGAACAACTACATCTCCGAGCACACGCTTTCTGCCAATCACCAGCTGATCCGCGGGCGGAAAGAGGTGGCGCAGTACAACAGGATGCGGGATATGCTGAACATCAAGGCCAACAGCCATGACGACCTGATCCTGTCACTGTCCGGCGGCAACCAGCAGAAGGTGATCCTGGGCCGGTGGCTCACCACCGAGGCGGATATCCTTATCATGGATAACCCCACCCAGGGTATCGACGTGGGCGCCAAGGCGGAGATCTACAAGCTGATCCTGGAGCTGGCCGAGAAGGGCAAGACCATCTTGGTCAACACCCTGGAGATACCGGAGATACAGAAGATCGCGGATCGCTGTGTGGTGTTCTACCACGGGCATATCCAGACCATTCTGCCCCGTGAGGAGATCACGGAGGAGAGAGTCATGCTGTATGCGACCAATGTGATACACGCAACGGAGGGAGAGGTAAACGTATGAGTCAGAACACGGAACTGAAGGCCCAGACCAAAAAACCGGGGCTGAACAAGAAGGGCATTGCCGCCTGGATCAATAATTACAGCTTTATCCTCATCGCACTGGCGATCTTCATCGCCTATCTGTTTATTAACCACGGCGCGACCACCTGGAGTGGCGTGATGAACATCCTGCGGCACTCCGCTGTGGTGGGTATCATGGCCTTCGGCATGGGCCTGGTCATCATCACCGGCGGCATCGACCTGTCCGTGGGCTCCATGCTGGCGCTGGTGGGCAGCTTCTCCGTGGTGGTGTTCAATGCCACGGACAGCGTGTTCCTCACATTGCTGTTCGCCCTGGTGGCCGGCGGCTTGTGCGGCCTGTTCAACGGTGTGCTCATCGGCCTGGTGAAAATGCCTGCGTTCATCGTGACGCTGGCCACAATGCTGATCTTCCGTTCGGTGGCTCAGTACTACCTGCGGACTACCGGGTCCTCCATCTTCAATATGACCGGTACCCTGGACCACTATGCCAGCTTCTACGGCTTCGGCCAGCTGAAGCTCGCCACTGTTCCCGTGGTGGGCATCGTGCTGCTGCTGGTCACGGTCATCATGGTGTTCATATCCACCTGCACCAAGTTCGGCAAGACCGTCTATGCCCTGGGCAGCAATGAGCGCGCCGCAGCCCTGGCCGGTATCAACGTCAACCGTACCCGTGTGGCGGTCTATGTCATTACCGGCATACTCACCGGTCTGAGCGCTTTCCTGTGGCTGGCTATGAACGGCTCCG
>OLNF01004151.1_pt1 | contig 10024 bp, 7 predicted proteins | sample 1673061 | NCBI WGS metagenome assembly OLNF01 (sample SAMEA3136751, study PRJEB25190) | human gut metagenome | reverse complement strand
TTCCAGATTCACCTGCGCCATCTGCTTGCGCCTTTTCATCTGGAAATAGTATTATTCCACCAATTTGAACCCTTGTTCCGTTAACTTTGCTTTAATTTCCTCAATCTGCGCAAAATCACGCGTTTCCATACTAATCCGCAGCAAACAGCTCGTCACCGCATATGCCGCGTCCGACCGTTCATGCGTCACGCCCACAATGTTCGCGCCGCACTCCGAAATCACCTGCGTCACGCCCAGCAGCTGTCCCGGCTTATCGTCCAGTGCAATCGTCAGCAGGCAGTTGCGCCCTTCGCGCTGCAAACCGCGCGTGATGACGCGGCTCAAAATGTTCACGTCAATGTTGCCGCCGGAAATCAGGCAGCAGACCTTCTTGCCGGCAATTGGCAGCTTGCCGAACATGGCTGCAGCGACCGTGACTGCGCCCGCGCCTTCTGCGACCAGCTTCTGCTTTTCCATCAGCGCCAGAATCGCCGCGGCGATTTCGTCCTCGCTGACCGTGACAACCTCGTCGACGTACTTGCGCACCATGTCAAGCGTAATATCGCCGGGGTGCTTGACTGCGATGCCGTCGGCAAATGTGCGTACACTGTCAAGCGTGATGGCTTCTCCGGCTTCCAGCGAGCGCTTCATGCTGGGGGCGTTCTCCGCCTGCACGCCGTAGACTTTTACCTTGGGGTTTAGCAATTTGATGGCGCACGCGACGCCGGAAATCAGCCCGCCGCCGCCGATGGAGCAGACGACCGCGTCCACATCAGGCAGCTGATCGAGAATTTCCAGACCGATTGTACCCTGACCGGCGATAACCTCCTCATCGTTGAAGGGGTGGATGAAGGTCATGCCGGTTTCCTGCTGCAGCTGACAGGCGTAGTTGTAAGCGTCGTCATACGCGCCTTTGACGAGGCAGACCTCCGCGCCGAGGGCTTTGGTGGCTTCGACCTTGCTGATAGGCGCGCCGTCGGGCATACAGACAATCGCCTTGATGCCCATGCGGGACGCGGCGAGCGCGACACCCTGCGCGTGGTTGCCCGCGGAGCAGGCGATAATGCCGGCCTTGCGCTGTTCCTCGTTCAGCTGGCTGATTTTATAGTATGCGCCGCGCAGTTTGAATGAACCGGTTAACTGAAGGTTTTCGGTCTTGAGGTAGAGGTCGTAGCCCTGCGAGAGTTTCGCGGCGTAGATGACGTCAGTCTTGCGGGCGACAGGCTTCAGGACGTAGGCTGCATGGTAGATTTTATCGAGCGTCAGCATGGTGGTGAAATCTCCTTTGTGAAAGGATATTGATGAGGAAAGGTTGCTTTGCTTGATTGACTTGGAAAAGGAAATGTGCTTTTTTGTGGCAGGGGGAATCGCCTCTGCGGAGGCGACCAAAGGGCTTTCCGATCGCCCTTTGGAAACCTTCGGTCGCCACTAACGGAGTTGACTTTCTTCGTTGCAGGGGGACGCGCCTGCGGGCGCGCAAGGGGGCTTTCCGGTCGCCCCCTTGACCCCTTCGGGCATCCCTGCAATATAATTGATGAACTGCTGTGCGGTACGACCGGAAATACCGCCGTGGCGGATTTCCCAGCGGTTTGCGGCTTGCAGAAGCTCGTCCTCGGTCAGGGTCAAGCCGTCGGGCAGGCGCGCGGCGATGCCTTTCACGATGTCGTGGTACTGCTGGCGGTTCGGGCTGACGTAGCAGATGGCGCAGCCGAAACGCGCGGCAAGGGACAGCTTCTCTTCCATCGTGTCCGAACGGTGGATATCGCCGTTGTGTTCCATGTCGTCGCGGTCCTTCCACGTCTCCTGGACGAGGTGGCGGCGGTTGGACGTCGCGACAATCAGCACATTCGCCGGGCGCGTCTCCACACCGCCCTCAATGACGGCTTTCAGGAACTTGTACTCCACTTCGTGTTCCTCAAACGACAAATCGTCGATGAAAATCATGAAGCGGTAGTTGCGGTTCTTGATTTTTGCAATCACCTGCGATAAAAGCCCAAACTGGTGCTTGTAGATTTCAATCATCCGCAAGCCGCGGTCAGCGTATTCGTTCAGAATCGCCTTGACGGAGGTGGATTTGCCCGTGCCTGCGTCGCCATAGAGCAGCACGTTGTTCGCCGCACGCCCCGACACGAACGCTTCCGTGTTCTGTCGAAGCTCCTTCTTCTGCGGCTCATAGCCAATCAGGTCGGAGAGCAGGACGGAATCAATGTTGTTGATGGCGTTGAGCGTAAACGAGCCGTTTTCATCCTCCTGAATGCGGAATGCCCTGTTCAAGCCGAACATGCCCACGCCGCAGTCACGGTAGTGCGCCGTCACGAGGTCGAAAATCTCGTTCTCGTCTTTTGCGCCCGCGATGGCGGCGGACAGCGCCCGCACCTTTTCTGATACCGTGCGGTAGTACATCTGCGCCTTTTTCGGGATGGCGGCGTAATTCTCCAGTACGGTGAAGCAGTCGATGCCCAAATCCTGCTCGATGGGGGCGAAATCGAAGTCAAACAGGCGCTTGAAAACGGCAAAATCCGCCTTGGCGAAGTGGTTGACGCTGCCGTCGCTTGCGCCGACCCGCTCACAGGTCAGCGAGAAGCTGTTCTCGTTCATCATCAGCACGAACGTCAGGTAGTCATGCCACAGATTGCAGTTGAAGCCGTAGCGCGTCGCTAAATCCAGCAGACGCTTGACCTGCTGATAAATGCGCGATACCAGCACCGGCTTTTCGCATTCGCCGTGCGCCCAGTCGGAGAAAATGCCGGACAGTTGGCGCAGGATGCTGTCCTCGCCCAGATTGGAGTAGAGCAGCAGCTGCGATACCTCTCGATACATAGATTATCCTCTTACAGGCGCGCAAGAATCGCGTCCGTCATTTCGGTGCAGGTCAGCGGCTGAATGTCCGACTGCCCGACGATATCCGCCGTGCGCAGCCCGTCGTTCAAGGCGGCGTCCACTGCGCGCTCGATGCAGTCCGCCTCGTCCGCCATGTCGAAGGCGTAGAGCAGCATCATGGCGGCGGAGAGAATGGTGGCAATCGGGTTTGCTTTGTTCTGCCCGGCAATATCCGGCGCAGAGCCGTGAATCGGCTCATACAGTCCGCGCTTTGTCGCGCCCAGAGACGCGCTCGGCAGCATCCCGATGGAGCCGGTAATCTGGCTTGCTTCGTCAGAGAGAATGTCGCCGAACATGTTGCTCGTCACGACGACATCGAACTGGCTCGGACAGCGGACAAGCTGCATGGCGGCGTTGTCCACCAGCATATCGCTGACGGTCACGTCCGGGTACTCCTGCGCAATCCGATGCACCGTCTCGCGCCACAGCCGGGATGTTTCCAGCACGTTCGCCTTGTCGATGGAAATCACGTTCTTGCGGCGCTTGCGGGCGGCGTCAAACGCGGCGCGGGCAATGCGCTCAATCTCCATGACGCTGTACCGCTCGGTGTCGTAGGCCTCCGCGCCATACTGCCCCTCGCGGCGGCCACGCTCGCCGAAGTAAATGCCACCGGTCAATTCGCGCACCATCATCAGGTCAAAGCCCTGTGCCACGATGTCTGAACGCAGGGGGCATTCGTCCTTCAAGGCGGGATACAGCTTTGCCGGGCGCAGGTTCGTGTACAGCCCCATGGCGGCGCGGATGCCGAGAAGCCCCTTTTCCGGGCGCAGATTCGCAGGTTGACTGTCCCACTTCGGGCCGCCGACCGCGCCAAGCAGCACGGAATCCGACGACAGGCAGCCGTCAATTGTCTCCTGCGGCAGGGGATTGCCTGTTTCGTCAATCGCCGCGCCGCCAATCAGATAGCGGGTGAAGGTGAACGTATGCCCGAACTTTTCCGCAACGGCTTCCAGCACTTTCACGGCGCTGTCCACGATTTCCGGGCCGATGCCGTCGCCGCGCAGCAGAGCAATATGCTTTTCCATTTTATTCCGCCTCCATGTTCTGCTGACGTGCCTTCAAATAGGAGAGAAGCCCACCGTGCGCAATAATCTTCTGGATAAAGGGCGGGAAAGCCGTCGCGTGGTATGTTTTCCCGGTCGTTTCATCGGTGATGGTGCCGGTCGCAAAATCAACCGATACTTGGTCGCCGTTTGCAATCTCCGCCGCCGCTTTGGGGCACTCCAGAATCGGGAAGCCGATGTTGATGGCGTTGCGGTAGAAAATGCGCGCGAAGCTCGGCGCAATGACGCAGGAGACGCCGCACGCGCGGATGGCAATCGGCGCATGTTCGCGGGAGGAACCGCAGCCGAAGTTCGCGCCGCCGACGATGATGTCCCCCGGCTGCACCTTCTGCGCAAAGGTCGCGTCAATGTCCTCCATGCAGTGCTTCGCAAGCTCATCGGGCGAGGGGGCGTTCAGGTAGCGCGCGGGGATAATCACATCCGTATCCACGTTGTCGCCGTATTTGTAAACCTTGCCGCTGGGCATGTTACTGCGCCTCCTTTGCAATGTCGTTCGGGTCTGCGACGCAGCCCATGATGGCGGATGCCGCCGCAACCGCGGGGGATGCCAGAATCACTTCGCTCTTGACGTGTCCCATGCGCCCGACGAAGTTGCGGTTCGTCGTCGCGACGGCGCGTTCGCCCTCGCACATGCAGCCCATGTGTCCGCCGAGGCAAGGGCCGCATGTCGGCGTGGACACGGCGCAGCCCGCTTCGATGAAGATTTCGGTCAAGCCTTCCTTGATGCAGTCCAGTGACACCTGCTGCGTCGCCGGAATGACGATGCAGCGCACGCCGTCATGCACATGATGTCCCTTGAGGATTTCCGCCGCCTGCCGCAAATCGCTGATGCGCCCATTGGTGCAGCTGCCGATGACGACCTGCTGAATCGGCAGCCCCTTCACTTCGCTGACGACCTTGGTGTTGCTGGGCAGGTGCGGCAGGGAGACGGTCGGTTCAAGCGCGGAGAGGTCAATCTCCACCGTGCGCTCGTATTCCGCGTCGGGGTCGGCTTCATATGCCGTCCACGGACGGTCAACACGCCCGAAAACGTACTCAACCGTCTTTTCGTCCACCGGGAAAATGCCGTTCTTGCCACCTGCTTCAATCGCCATATTCGCAATCGTGAAGCGGTCATCCATGGTCAGATTGCTCACGCCCTCGCCTGTGAACTCGATGCTCTTGTACAGCGCACCATCCACGCCAATCAGCCCAATCAGGTGGAGGATAACGTCCTTGCCGGAGACGTAGGGGCGCATTTTGCCCGTTAGCACCACTTTGATGGCGCTTGGCACGCGGAACCAGTTTTCGCCCGATGCCATGCCCGCCGCCATATCGGTCGAGCCGACACCGGTCGAGAACGCGCCGAGCGCGCCGTAAGTGCAGGTGTGGCTGTCCGCGCCGATAATCAGTTCTCCCGGCGCGACGATGCCCTTTTCCGGCAGCAGCGCATGTTCAATGCCGACCTGCCCGACGTCGAAAAAGTGGGTAATCTGGAATCGGCGGGCGAAATCGCGCGCGGTCTTGCACAGCTGGGCGGACTTGATGTCCTTGCACGGCGTGTAGTGATCCAGCACGATGGCGATTTTATCCTTGTCGAACACGCGGGTGAAGCCGGCTTTGTCAAACACGCTGACGGCGACGGGGGTCGTTACGTCGTTGCCGAGCACGAGGTCGAGCTTTGCCTCAATCAGGTCGCCCGCTTTGACTTCGGGCAGCCCCGCGTGGGCGGCGAGGATTTTTTGCGTCATGGTCATTCCCATGGATTTACACTTCTCCCTTCGCGCGCCGCGCAGCATAGGCACGGAGCTTGTTCATGGCGCTGATGTAGGCGCGCACGGATGCTTCGACGATGTTGGTGTGCAGCCCGCGCCCGGAGAACGTGCGGTTGTCACAGCTGAGCTTGACCGACACGTCGCCCATGGTGTCCTTGCCGGGGGAAATCGAATTGATGCGGTAGAGGTCGAAGGAATGCTCGACGGGGCGGATAATCTGGTCAATCGCCTCAAACGCGGCATCCACCGGGCCGTCGCCGGAGCAGACGGCTTCAAACTGCTGCCCGTCCAGTTCCAGTCGGACGACGGAGGTCGAAGTCGTCATGTTGGAGGTATGCACCGCGAACCACATCAGCTTGTAGCCGTCCACCTCGGCATCGTCGGTCGTGGTGGAGTGGGTGACGATGGCGAGAATGTCCTGGTCGGTGACGTTCTTCTTCTTGTCGCAGAGGACTTTGAACTCCTCGAAGCAGCGCGCAAGCTCTTCGTCCGGCAGCTCGTACCCCATTTCCTTCAGCCGCGCGGCGAAAGCGTGCTTGCCGGAGTGCTTGCCCAGCACGATGTTATCCATGCGGATGCCGACGGATTCGGGCGTGAGAATCTCGTAGGTCTTCTTGTTTGCCAAAACACCGTGCTGATGGATGCCACTTTCGTGCCGGAAGGCGTTGACGCCGACAATCGGCTTGGTCAGCGGCGCGCTCTGGCCGATGATGTTGTACACGGTCTTGCTGGCGCGGGCGATTTGCGTCGTGTCGATGCGGCAGGGTGTGTCGCCGAAAATGTCCGGGCGTGTGCGCATCGCCATCACGACTTCCTCCATCGCGGTGTTGCCCGCGCGTTCGCCCAGCCCGTTGATGGTGCATTCAATCTGCCGTGCACCGCCCAAAACGCCCGCGAGGGAGTTCGCGACCGCCATGCCGAGGTCGTTGTGGCAGTGGACGGAAAATTCCACCTTGTCGCTGTTCTCCACGCCCGCCATCACGTCTTCAATCAGCTTGCGCATTTCGTCCGGCGTGGTATAGCCGACGGTGTCAGGCAGGTTGATGACGGTCGCACCGTTCTTGACGGCGGCGTTGACGACCTGAATCAGAAAATCGGTATCCGAGCGGGTCGCGTCCTCGCAGGAGAACTCGATGTTGCTGGTGTACTGCTTGGCGTACTTGACCATTTCCGCCGTGCGCGCCAGCACCTGTTCGGGCGTCATTTTGAGCTTATACTCCATGTGGAGCGGCGACGTGGCGAGGAAAACGTGGATGCGCGGGTCGGCAGCATTCTTGACGGCTTCCCATGCGCAGTCAATGTCCTTCTGCGTCGCGCGGGCGAGGGAGGCGACGGAGCAGTCGCGCACCGTCTCCGCGATGGTCTTGACGCTCTCAAAGTCGCCGGGGGAGGAAATTGCGAAGCCGGCTTCGATAACATCCACTTTCAGGCGCTCCAGACACTTCGCTACCTCGATTTTTTCCTTCAGATTCATCGAGCAGCCGGGCGACTGTTCGCCGTCGCGCAGTGTCGTATCAAAAATCTTAATCTGATTCATGCGCGGAAAACCATCCTTTCAAACAGTGCGGGGACTGTATAATGGGAAAATTCGATGTAATCAGGCCATTATGAAAAACAAAATACTTATGGAAGCAGGGGAAGACACTTCGAAACACTACAACCATGGGAAACCCCAAAAGTTGCGGCACCGAAGGGGTGGGGAAGGAGCAATCGCAGACTTCGTCTGTTTTCATGCCCCCTCCTCGCCTCCACAGAGGCGAAATCCCTGCGCAACAATGACGATTTACTGGACTTTTTGTAAATCCTTTATTCGAGAATTGCGCCCTTATCCGCAGAAGATACCAGCTTCGCGTAGCGCGCCAGATACCCCGTTTTCACCTTCGGTTCGGGGCAAACCCACGCTGCTTTCCGCTTTGCCAGCGTCTCCTCATCCACCTTCAATTCAATCGTGCACTTCGGAATATCAATCGCAATCCGGTCGCCTTCTTCCACCAGCGCAATCAGTCCGCCCGCGGCGGCTTCCGGGCTGATATGCCCAATCGACGCGCCGCGCGTCGCGCCGGAGAAACGCCCGTCAGTCAGCAGGGCGACGCTTTCGCCTAAGCCCATGCCGCAAATTGCGGAGGTAGGGTTCAGCATCTCGCGCATCCCCGGCCCACCCTTCGGGCCTTCGTAGCGAATCACAACCACGTCGCCCGGCACAATCTTCCGGGCGTAAATCGCGGCGATTGCGTCCTCTTCGCTGTCGAACACGCGCGCAGGACCTTCATGCACCATCATTTCCGGCGCAACGGCGCTTTGCTTGACGACGCAGCCGTCTTTTGCCAGATTGCCCTTCAAAACGGCAATGCCGCCGCTGGTAGAATACGGGTTGTCAACCGGGCGGATGATGCGCTCGTCGCGGTTGACGACGCCTTCGAGGTTCTCCGCCATGGTCTTGCCTGTGCAGGTCATTACCGACGTGTCGAGCAAGCCCTTCTTCGTCAGCTCCTTCATCACGGCGAGAACGCCGCCCGCGCGGTCGAGGTCTTCCATGAACGTATCACCCGCCGGCGCAAGGTGGCAGAGGTTCGGGGTGTGGGCGGAAATCTCGTTCGCGTGGTCAAGGTTGATGGTCACGCCTGCTTCGTGCGCGATGGCGGGCAGGTGGAGCATCGTGTTCGTGGAGCAGCCGAGCGCCATATCAACGGTTTCAGCGTTGTTGAACGCGGCAGGGGTCATGATGTCGCGCGGGCGGATGTTCTTCTCCACCAGCGTCATAATCTGCATCCCGGCGTGCTTGGCAAGGCGCAGACGCGCGGAGTACGGCGCGGGAATCGTGCCGTTGCCCGGAAGCCCCATCCCCAGCGCTTCAGTCAGGCAGTTCATGGAGTTTGCGGTGTACATGCCGGAGCAGCTGCCGCAGGACGGGCAGGCGTTTTCCTCGTAGTTGCGGACGCCGTCGTCATCCAGCGTGCCTGCCTTGTATGCGCCGACTGCCTCGAACATGTGGCTCAGACAGGTGCGGCGGCCGTCGGTCAGGTGTCCGGCGAGCATCGGGCCGCCCGAAACGAAGATGGTCGGGATGTTCAACCGCGCCGCCGCCATCAGCAGCCCCGGCACGTTCTTATCGCAGTTAGGAATCATCACCAAACCGTCAAACTGGTGGGCAATCGCCATGGCTTCAGTGGAATCAGCAATCAAATCGCGGGTGACGAGGGAGTACTTCATGCCGATATGCCCCATGGCGATCCCGTCGCAGACGGCAATCGCGGGGAAGAGAATCGGCGTGCCGCCCGCCGCGCGGACGCCCGCTTTGACGGCTTCGGCGATTTTGTCCAGATTCATATGCCCGGGGACGATTTCATTATAGGAGGAAACGACACCGATGAGCGGCTTGCGGATTTCCTCATCGGTCAGACCGAGGGCATAGAGCAGCGAGCGGTTGGGGGCGCGTTCCACGCCCTGCTTGATGTTTTCGGACAGCATCGCGGCTGCACTCCAGTCCGATGCGCTTGCGGTTATACCAGCGGCCGAGCGGATCGTCGGCGTGCCCCTTGGGGCGCTTGTATTCCTCGCCGGTCAGCCTGAATCCGCCGCCGCGCTCGATCTTGCGGACGATGCGCTCAAATCTGGCGGGGTTGGAGTCTAGGCTGCGGCGGAAGGCCTCCATCTGGCTGGGCGTCGCGCTGTAAAAGCCCATGCCGTAGCTGTAATCGGCGGCGCCGATCTCGAACCAGAACATCGGCCCTTCGAGAAGGATGCTGCCGTGCTTTATAGAGAACCACAGATGATCCTTGTACGGCCCGCGCCCGAACAGCCGCCGCGCGTCGCGGTAAATGCGCGAGACGTGCAGGCGGCAGTCCATCTCCGGGAAGCGGCTGCACATAAGCGCCTGCGTCTCGGCGGCGAGCGCCTTGAACGGCTCGTTCACGGTCTGCTCAAACTGCTCCTTGTGCTCGTTGAACCAGACGCGCTCGTTATTGAATGCCAGCTCCCAGAGAAAATCTCCGGCAGCGGGAGTAAATCCGTTAAACATGATATACGCTCTTTCTTGCTTCTTTCATACTAAATCTACTTATAATATTAATATATTGATCCGGCTTTATCAAGCGGAGCGGGCGGGACGTTTTTGGGCAAAATACGCATTTTGAAAATTGACTGATATATGGGGTAAGTGGTAATATATTATCGTATGAGAAATTGTACTGAGAAATTGTGTAGTAAAATTATGCTTAGGAGGCTCTGTAATGAAAAAGAAACTTCACTATGCGGGTGCAGCGGTTTTACTGGCTTCCGTGCCTCTGTTCATGCTGGCTCCGGGGCGTCGATGGCATGAAAAGTGCCGGAGCGGACGCGGTGCTTCTG
>OLNF01004144.1_pt1 | contig 10038 bp, 10 predicted proteins | sample 1673061 | NCBI WGS metagenome assembly OLNF01 (sample SAMEA3136751, study PRJEB25190) | human gut metagenome | reverse complement strand
CCCTCAAGCGCCTGCACGGGCTCGCGCATCTGGTTCGTGTTGAACACGCCCATCTGCCACAGCGCCGTCTTGAACGCGCCCACGCCGGCGCCGAAACCGACGGTGGCCTTCACGACGCGCGTGAGGAACATGAGGCGAGCCAGGTGATCCTGCAGCTCCTTGACGCGGTTCCAATCGCCCGCCTGAGCGGCCTTCCACTGCTCCACGTAGCTGTAGGGGTCCAGGTTGGCCAGGCCCGGCACGCTGCCGTCAGCACCAGCCAGGTACGCGCCGTCGACGCAGACCTCGTGGCCGGTCAGCAGCTGCAGCGGATGGCCAGCGTCCTCGTTCTCCAGCACCAGCCAACGGAAGCTCACGTCGTCGCCGGAGGAATCCTTCACGCCCTGCAGCACGCCGTCCTTGCCCAGACGCACCAGCATGGTGGGGTCAAGCTTCGTGTGGACGCACACGGGCAGGTCGTAAGCGAACAGCGGCAGGTCCGTATGCTCGCGGATGGCGCGGAAATGGCGCTCGGTTTCCTTCGGGCCGCCCAGCGCATAGAACGGAGCGGTGGCAACCAGCGCGTCAACGCCGTAGCCCTTCGCGCGCTTGGCCTGGTCGACCACGCGCAGCGTTTCCATGTCGATGATGCCGGCCAGCACGGGCACGCGATGGTTCACGATAGCCACGGCCTCCTGCAGCACGTGATAGCGCTGCGCGTCGGTGAGGAACGCAACCTCGCCCGAGGAGCCCAGGAAGAACAGGCCGTCGACGCCAGCGTCGATCATGCGGTTGATGGAGCGCTCGAACGCCTCCAGGTCAAGCTGCTTCTTCTCGGTCAGCGGGATGACGACCGGGGGGATTACGCCGTGGAACGGAGAATCGGTCATGATAAGTACCTTGCCTCTTTCTTAGTGAGATGAGCAAACGATATGAGGATAGACGTGCAGGTAACGGTTCGTCAACGTGGGCGGGAAACCCTCACAAACAAAGGACGGACTTGGCCGTACGGTGCAGGATTTTCCGCGAACGGCGCAAGCGGGGGCACCAGTCGCCTCAGCCCAAAAACGCCCCAAAGCCGCCCGCGCAGGAAGCGGGCCCATTGGCCCGCTTCTGCCTATTGCCATTATCAACTGGGCTGCGACCCGTCTCCGCGACGCTGAGCACCAGGCACGCCCGCCCCCACGTCTACTTCAGCACGCGGCCGCGCAGCACCACGTGCTTGATGTTCAGGTCGCGGTCGAGCACCACGGCGTCGCCCACGTACCCCGGGGCAATGGCGCCGCGCTCCCCTTCCAGGCCCAGCGCCCGCGCCGGGTTCACGCTGGCGGCCTTCACGGCGCTGATAAGCGGAATGCTCATGCGCTGCACCGCCGTGCGCATACACGCCATGACGTCGGACACGCTGCCCGCCAAGCTGCCGTTGGCAATGGTGGCGCGGTTGCCGCGCACGGTGAACTGCTGACCGCCCAGCTCGTATTCGCCATCGCCCAAACCACAGGCGCGCAGGCTGTCGCTGATCAAGATCATGCGGTCGTCGCCGAACAGCGCGAACGCCAGCCGCACCATGGCCGGATGGATGTGCACGCCGTCGGCGATGATCTCGGCCGTCACGTCGTTGCGCTCGGCGCCGGCGGCAATAGGGCCCGGGTCGCGATGATGCAGGCTGGGCATGGCGTTGTACAGGTGCGTCATATGCCGCGCACCCGCATCGAAGGCCGCGCACGCCGTATCGTAATCCGTGCACGTGTGCGCCACGGAAACGCGCACGTCGTGCGACACGCTGTGGATGAAATCCAGGTTGCCCGGCTGCTCGGGCGCCACGTCCACCAGCTTGATAAGGCCGTGCGCCGCAGCCTGCAAGCGCGCGAATTCCTCAACGGAGGCGCTGCGCACATACGCCGGGTTCTGCGCTCCCACCTTGTCGGGGGCAATGTAGGGGCCTTCCATATTGATGCCCACTATGCCCGCCTCGTCGTCTGCCGTCGCATGCTCGGCCACCGACGCCACAATCGGCGCCAAACGATCCTCGGGCAGCGTCATAGTGGTCGGGCAAATAGCCGTCACGCCGCGCGACGCCTCGTAGCGCGCAATGGCTGCGATGCCCTCTTGCTCGGCATCGCAGAAATCATGCCCCATAGCGCCGTGGAAGTGCACGTCAATCAGGCCTGGAATCACATAGCAGCCCTGCGCGTCCACGTCGTGCGCGCCGGCCGAGCCCGTTGCACCCGCCGGCTCAACGCGCGCGAAACGGTCGCCTTCCACCACCACGTCGCGCTCGCGGAAGCACTGCCCATCGAACACCATGCCGTTGACAATTCGCATATCCCTTTTGCTCCTTTCACGAAAAAGGCTTTCCGATGACGGAAAGCCTTGCATTGTGTTTCTTGAAACCGACGAAGCGCCCCTACAGCAAAGACCCAGCCTCAGCGTCCACCACCACGGTGACGTTGGGATGCAGCTGCAGAATGGACGCCGGCACCTGCGGGGTGACCGGGCCGAAGAACGCATCGCGCACAATCTGCGCCTTGTCCTGGCCGCTGGCAACCACCAGGATGGCACGCGCCTTCATGATGGTGCCGATGCCCATGGTGTACGCCTCGCGCGGCACATCGTCCACGGAATCGAACAGGCGGCTGTTCGCGTTGATGGTGCTTTCCGTCAGCTGCACCAGGTGCGTGCGAACCGGAAACTCGTCGCACGGCTCATTGAAGCCGATGTGGCCGTTGTGGCCCAAGCCCAGCAGCTGCAAATCGATGCCACCCGCTTCGCTGATAGCCTGCTCATAGCTTTCGCACGCCGCTTCCGCGTCGGGGTTGGCACCATCAGGCACGCTGGTGGCCTCAGGGTCGATGTCCACGTGGTCGAACAGGTTCTTCTGCATGAAGTAGCGATAGCTCTGGTCATGCTCGGGAGACAGCCCGCGATACTCGTCAAGGTTGAACGTGGTGGCCTGTTCGAAGCTGATACGGTCGTTCTGGAAGTCCTCGACCAGGTCGGCGTACAGGCCGATGGGCGTAGAACCCGTGGCCAGACCTAGCGTAGACGTGGGATCAACCACCAGCTGCGCGGCAATCAGGTCGGCCGCACGGCGGCTCATGTCCTCATACGTCTCTTCAATGAACAGTTGCATGACTACCCTTTCTTGTTGAATCGCCTGAAATATGACTCACCTGTTAAACAGTCTTACGTTATCACGCTTGCGGCGCGTCTACGCATTACGTCCAGAACAACACGGTTTCAATAATGTCTTGATACGACCAGGGGTAAATATCCGAGAACCAGCCGGTTTCAGGAATGAAGCACACCAGCACGCTGTACAGCACCGAAATGGACACCAGCACCAGCAGCACTTTCATAAGCAGCTGCTGCGTTTGCGTACCCGGGCGCAGGTTCTCGTTCACGATGAACACCAGCAGCACCACTGCCGCCAAGAACATGAAGCTGAAGTCGGCGAAGTAGCGCTGCAAGATGCCGGCCATCTCCGCGTCCATGAGCGCTACCACCACGCCGCCGAACAGCAGCGCGATGATCACGCCCGCGATGGTGCGCGTGGAACGCGTCTTGAATCGCAGTTCCAAGATGCGCTTGGCAAACGGCAGCACCCACAGGATGGGCAGGCACGCCAGCACGCCGCCAAACGTGATTTCCTTGATGGTTTGCCCCAGGTACGTGGTTTCAAACGGCGCCGCCTGCAGAAACGGGAACACGCCGGTGACGCTGGGCGGCTGCAAGAAATACGCGAACAGCGCCGGCGCCAAGCGGCCGATATTCCAGCCGCGCTTCGTCATATCGTTCACCGTCAGGTTGTAATTCGCGCCAAAATCGGTGTAGCTGCCGAAACGCGCATGGTTGTACAGCATCAACCCGGCAGCAACCACCACATACGGGGCCACCAGGCAACCGAATTCTACGGCACCGCGACGCGTAAGGATGCGGCGCTTCGTGATGTACTTGCGCCAGAACAGCGGGAACGCCACCAGCGACAACACGATCAGCTGCGGACGGCACCCAACCACCAGCGCCATGCACAAGCTGCCGCCTAAGTACCACCCGCATGGCCGCTCGGAGGCGCGCCCGCGCATCCACAGGTACAGACCCCACACCGAAAACGCCAAGCCAAGCGAAATGGGCAGCGAGTAGAACGTCGGGAACTTCAGCAGGTACAGAATGCCGCAGCATATGACCAGCGGTATTTGCAGCAGCAGGTACAGGCCAAGGCTGACGCGCTTGAAGTGATAGCGCGCAAAGCGGTCAAGCAGCGCCGAGCAGCCCAGCACGAACATGATGATGGCGATCAGCACGCCGATTGCCGTAGGGAAGTTCGCGCCCGTCAGCAAATAGAACGGCAGGTAGAAGATGAGCACCGGCACCACGCCGAAGTACACGTAGTAGTGCCCATCATGGTATGCCACGTCGAACAGGTATTCCTCGCCCGTTTCCTTCTGCAGCTCATCGCGGGCACCCTTGTCGTAGGGGTCGTCCATGTCCTGCAGCCATCGAGGCGGTTCCTCATCAAGGTACAGCTGACCGTGCGCCATGGCTTTTGCCAGCTCAGCATATTGCTGCGCGTTGTCGCCGCCAACCTTATACGTATTCGCAATGCTCACGCCATCCCACGACCCGGAATTGTACGTGCTGGTAGCAACGCCTACCAAGTTCGACCCCATGAACAGATACGAACTGAGCAGCACCACTTCAAGCGCCACGGCCGTGATGATGGCAGCTTTCGATTTACGGGGGTTCGACACAATGCCGATGCGGTACACAGCAGACTTCGGCCGCAGAATATACGCCAGCGCCAGCAGGCCAAGCGTCAAGATGAAACGCGTTTGATTAGAGGTGAATGGTTCGCGCGCGTTGATGGAAACATCAGACAGCAGCACCGGGTAGCTGATGTCCTCGCCGGTGATGGTGATCTTCAGGTTCGTCACCAAACCCGTGGTGTTCAAGTTAATAAATTCACTTTGATCGCACAGCGTGTTCACGTCCACATCGGGGACGCCCACGGTATATTCCGTCGAATCGAAATACGTGCTGTGGGCCTCATCGGTGAACTGAATCTTCACCTTCAACTGCTGAGCAGGCTGCCGGTAATCGAAGTTCAGCCACAGGTTATGCACTTCAGAGTTCAAGTCTTTGAACTCGATGACGTGGTTCACCTCCGTGACGCGATACTGATCGTCGGTGGTTTTCGTAAGCTCAAGACGGTTGTCCAAGTTCGTGGTGTGATACCCCGCCGTGCGGAAGTAGTTGATGTTGAACACGAACGTCTCAAGCAGCACGGCAATAAGCACCAGCACCGCCGCGCTTTTCAGCACGTGCTTGATGGTGGCGCCATGCTCAAGCATGAGCCTGCGGCTCCAATAGGATATGTTGTTGCGCATCGTAGGCATAATGCTTGAATTATACGGGATAACGAAAGGGAGGGGTACCGCTACCCCTCCCTTCTGAAGCAAATATGCACGTTATGCAGCAGATTTACAGGCCCAGCGCCTGCTTAACATCCGCGTACACCACATCAACGTCGCGATCGCCATCGATGGTGACCAGCAGGTCGCAGCCGCGATAGTAATCAATCAGCGGGGCCGTGGACTTCTCGTACACGTCAAGACGGTTGCGCACCGTAGCCTCGTTGTCGTCGTCGCGCTGATACATCTCGCCGCCGCAAGCCGGGCACTGCGCGTCAGCGGCAGTACCGATGTGGCCGCACTCCTTGCACATGCGACGCGAAGTCAGACGCTTCACGATAACCTCGAAGTCAACATCGATGAGCAGCGCTGCGTTCAGCGGGCGCTCAAGCTCGGCAAGCATGGTGTCAAGCGCCACAGCCTGCGTGGTGGTACGCGGGAAACCGTCCAGGATAACGCCCTTTTCGGTGTCGGGCTGCTGGATGCGCTCTTTCATCAGGTCGATGATCAAGTCGTCGGGAACAAGTTCGCCGGCGTCCATGAAGCCCTTGGCCTTCACGCCCAGCGGCGTTTGATTCTTAACGGCAGCGCGCAGGATATCACCCGTGGAAATATGGCACAGGCCGCAGTCCTCAACAAGCTTGGCTGCCTGCGTGCCCTTACCGGCGCCCGGGGCGCCCAGCAACACGATGTTCATACGTAGCAATCCTTTCGAGATATGCAGAGATAATGCCATCCCATGATAGCAAAAAGGGAGGGTCGTAAAGACCCTCCCTTCGGTAAAAGCACAACGAGCAAACTACTTGAAGAAGCCGTCGTAATTGTGCATCTTCAACTGGCTTTCAACCTTGCTCATGGTGTCAAGCGCAACGCCAATCATGATGAGGATGGACGTGCCGCCAAACGCCTGAATGAGCTGATTGCCGGTGAAGAAGAAGATGATGGTAGGCACCACGGCAATAACCGCGATGAAGATACCACCGGGCAACGTGACGCGATGCAGCACGTTCTTGATGTACGTGACCGTAGCAGAGCCAGGACGTACACCCGGGATAAAGCCACCCTGCTTGCGCAGGTTGTCCGCCGTTTCCTCCGGATTGAACACCATGGAGGTGTAGAAATACGCGAAGAACACGATAAGGACGATGGTCAGAATCCAGTTTACCCAACCCGTGGAAATGGCATCGGCGAACGCAGTCAGCCAACCCACGTTGAACAGCGCCGCAAGCTGAGCCGGGAAGTAAATCAGGCAGCTTGCGAAGATGATCGGGATAACGCCCGCGGCATTCACCTTCAGGGGAATGTACGTGGACTGGCCACCCATCAGCTTACGACCCTGCACGCGCTTGGCGTAGTTCACCGGAATGCGGCGCTGAGCACGCTCGATGAAGATGATCGCCGGGATGCACACCAGCACCACAGCCAGGATGAGCACCGTAATGGCAATGCCCATACCCGTGTCGGTGGTCAGGTTCACCGAAGAGAAGATGGCCGAAGGCACGCGGGACACGATGCTCACGAAGATGATGAGCGACATGCCGTTGCCAACGCCGCGCTGCGTGATAAGCTCGCCCATCCACATGATGAACGCGGTACCCGCCACCAGCGTGAACACGATGAGCACATCGGTAACAACCTCGGGAACCTGGTCAGTGAACACGACGCCGTATTGCGGCGACTTGAACAGCAGCAGGTAACCGATAGCGTTGATGAGGCCCAGGGCCAGCGTCAGGTAACGCGTGACCTGCGTGATGCGGCGACGACCGGTTTCGCCCTCTTTCGCCCAGCGGCCCACGGCGGGGATAACGCCCTGCATCAGCTGCATGATGATGGATGCGGTGATGTAAGGCATGATGCCCAGCGAGAAGACCGAGAAGTTCGACAGAGCACCACCGGTGAACAAGTCGAGCATGGTCATGGACACACCGGAATCCTGGAACGTGTTTGCGAACTCATGGAACGGGATGCCCGGTACCGGCACGTAGGCGCCGAAACGATAAAGCGCAAGGATACCCAGCGTAAACAAAATCTTCTTGCGCAGCTCGGGAACCTTAAACGCGTCGATAAGAGAGCTTAGCAAGGCTCTTCGACCTTTCCGCCAGCTGCCTCGATCTTCGCCTTAGCGGAGGCAGAAACCTTGTCAACCTTAACCGTCAGAGCCTTGGTGATGTCACCGTCGCCCAGAACCTTCACCAGAGCGTCCTCATGCTTGATGATGCCCTTGGCCTTGAGAGACTCGCCATTGACGACCTCGCCGGCCTCGAACTTCTCCTCGAGACGGGAAACGTTCACCGGCAGATACTCGACGCGATTGATGTTGCGGAAGCCGGGGAGCTTCGGCAGACGCATCGCGAGAGGAGTCTGGCCGCCTTCGAAGCCAGGGCGCTTGCCGCCACCAGCACGGGACTTCTGACCGTTCAGACCGCGACCGGCAGTCTTGCCATAGCCGGAGCCGTTGCCGCGACCGACGCGCTTGCGGCTGTGACGAGAGCCCTCTGCAGGCTTGAGATCCTTAAGTTCCATTGTGTAATACTCCTTACATTCGCTTCCAGGCTGCTTTACCTGGGGCTGGCAGCTCGCCGCCAGCTAACTTCCTAATAACGCCCAGATTGGCGCCACCGGTGTCCGGCGCGCCAATCCGAGATAATACCTTAATGAGAATATGTAAGCCGGGCAAATCCCACTTACAGTTCCTCCACTTTCACAAGGTGCTTCACCTTGAAGATCATGCCGCGGACAGACTCGTTGTCCACGAGGTCGTGGGAACGACCAATCTTGCCAAGACCAAGGCTCTTGAGCGTGGCAAGCTGATCCTTCTTGTAGCCGATGGAGCTCTTGATCTGCGTCACACGCAGCGTTTTCTGTGCCTCAGCCATTACTAGTTCTCCTTCCCGCCGAAGATCTGAGCGACGGACATGTTGCGGCGCTCCGCAACCTCAACCGGGCTCTGCATCTTCTGGAGACCGTCTGCAGCAGCCTTCACAACGTTCATTGCGTTGTTGGTGCCGAGAGACTTGGCGAACACGTTCTTGATGCCTGCGAGCTCCATGACCGCACGAGCGGGACCGCCGGCGATAACGCCGGTACCAGGAGCAGCCGGCATGATGAGGACGCGGCCTGCGCCGAACTCGCCCACGATGTCGTGGGGAACGGTGCCTTCCTTGGTGATGGCGACGGAGAACATGTTCTTCTTCGCGTCATCGACGCCCTTCTTGATGGCCACAGGCACTTCCTTGGACTTGCCCAGGCCGATGCCCACGCGGCCGTTGCCGTCGCCGACGACGACAAGCGCGGTGAGCGCAAAGCGCGTGCCGCCCTTGACGACCTTGCACACGCGGTTGATGTAAACGACGCGCTCCTGGAGCTCAGGAACGGCAGCGTTTTCTTGCTGTTTGCGAGCCATACGCTTAACCCCTTCTAGAATACCAGGCCTGCTTCACGAGCAGCGTCGGCCAGAGCCTTGACGCGCCCATGATAGAGGTGGCCGCCGCGGTCGAAAACGACCTTCGTGACGCCCTTTTCCTGAGCCATTTTGCCGATAATGGTGCCGATCTCAGCTGCGCCCTCGACGGTGCCGCCCTTCTTGCCCGTTGCCTTGAACTCGGGGCCGAGGGTGGAAACGCCGCAGATGGTGGTATGCGACACATCGTCGATAACCTGCGCGTAGATGTTGGAATTGCTGCGCGTCACACAAAGGCGAGGACGCTCAGGCGTGCCGGAAATCTTGCCGCGAACGCGACGATGGCGACGGGCTAAGCCTTTCTCATGCTTCAAATCATTGCTTCTCATGATGATCCCTTCAGTAAATTACCGTAGCGCTTAAGCCCACTAGTCGCTCTTAGCAGCCTTGCCAAGCTTGCGACGCACAACCTCGCCTTCGTAGCGAATGCCCTTGCCCTTGTAAGGCTCCGGCTTGCGCCACTTGCGAATGTCGGCAGCAATCTGGCCAACCTGCTCTTTGCTCGCGCCGTGAACGATGATCTCGGTCTGGCTGGGGACCTCGAAGCTGATGCCCTCGGGCGCTTCGATGACAACCGGATGCGAGTAGCCGAGGGAAAGCTCAAGAGACGTACCCTTGAGCGCGGCGCGGTAGCCGACGCCGACGAGCTGAAGCTTCTTCTGGAAGCCATTCTCGACGCCTTCGACCATATTGTGGATCAGGGAGCGATACAAACCATGCATCGAGCGGTGGGGCTTGCTGTCGGACGGACGGGTAACGTGAATTTCGCTGCCGACCTGTTCGACCTTGATATCCTTATTAACCTTCTGACTCAGTTCGCCCTTCGGGCCCTTCACCGTCAAGTTATGACCGTCGATGGTCACCTCAACGTTGGCAGGAACGGCGACGGGCTGCTTGCCAATACGCGACATATCTTTGCCTTCCTTTCCTACCAGATGTAGGCGATAACCTCGCCGCCGATGCCCTTGTTGCGAGCGTCGCGGTCGGTCATAACGCCTTGGCTAGTCGAGATGATTGCGGTACCGAGGCCGCCGAGAACGCGCGGAAGGTCGTTCTTGCCAGCGTAGATGCGCAGACCAGGCTTGGAAATGCGCTTGATGCCGCGGATGGTCTTGGCCTTTTTGGGGCCGTACTTCATCGTGATCTCGAGGGTTGCGCGGGGCTCGCCATCGATGATTTCGAAGCCCT
>OLNF01004142.1_pt1 | contig 10044 bp, 7 predicted proteins | sample 1673061 | NCBI WGS metagenome assembly OLNF01 (sample SAMEA3136751, study PRJEB25190) | human gut metagenome | reverse complement strand
GCTGGAGCGTATCGGCAAGTGTCTCGCGGGAATTGTTTTCTGTGTCGGAGTTGAGCGGCGAGTAAAGGGAAACGTAGGTGTTGAGCGGCGAATTCTTGAGTCGGTTTGCACCCTTGATTACGTTGTATAATTGATTATCAATGCAAAGAGAAGCGTAGTGCACGAAGGAACTTTCGCGGTCTGCCTTAAAAGCGCGGATGGCTTTATAGAGGGCAATCATTCCCTCCTGAATTAAGTCATCATTGTCGCCGCCAATCAGAAAAAGAGTACGAGCCTTCTTCTTGACAAGGGGCTTGTACTTTTCCAGTAAAAAATCTGTGGCAGCATCATCGCCGTCGTGGGAGCGGGCGATGATTGTTTCATCGTTTGCTGCGTGATAATCAAACATAAAATCCTCCTCAATTAGTGGTTCATACGCTGACGTACAATTTCGTAAGCAAGAACGCCGGCGGCTACAGATGCGTTAAGTGAGTCGATATCGCCCTTCATCGGAATGGATGAAATGAAATCGCAGTGTTCTTTTACTAAGCGGCTGACGCCTTTTCCTTCGTTGCCGATTACAAGGCCAATTGGTCCGGTGAGATTCTGGCGGTACATCAGCTCGCCATCCATATCAGCGCAGACAAACCACATTCCCTTTTCTTTTAACTGTTCAATCGTGGACACAATATTAGTAACTTTAGCGACCGGGGTGTAATGAATGGCACCGGCAGACGCTTTGACTACCGTAGCAGTCAATCCGGCAGCACGTCGCTTTGGAAGAATCACGCCGTGGGCACCGGCAAGGTTTGCGGTACGGATGATGGCACCCAGATTGTGCGGGTCTTCAATACCATCCAGTATAAAAAAGAACGGTGTCTCACCTTTTTTCTCTGCGAGTGCAAACATATCATCAATCGTGGAATAAGCAAAAGCGGACAAAACGGCAACCACGCCCTGGTGATTTTTTGTCTCGCTCATAAAATCCAAACGCTCTTTTGGAACAAAGTCCACCATGACATCTGCCTTTTTTGCCTCTCTTAAAATAGTAAGAACCGGACCGTCCTGACAGCCTTTCTGTACAAAAAGACGCTCAATCAGGCTGCCTGCGCGCAAAGCCTCAAGGACACTGTGACGGCCCTCAATTCGTGAACTTGTTGTATTTTCTTCTCTATATTCTTCTTTCATGATTAAAATCCTCTTCTTTCTATAATAAAATATCCAGCCGCTCGAAACCAATTTTGCATAATTCAATGGCGCGCTCTAATCTGCCACTCAGATAAAGATAGCCAAACAAAGCTTCTAAACCGGTAGCGTTGCGGTAATCATGAATGTCTGCGTGCTTTGCCACAGAAGACGTTTTCGCGTTGCGCCCGTGACGGTAAATGCGGATTTCTTCCTCAGATAAATCGTCCTGCAGACACAAAATCAATTTTGCCTGTGAGCCGGCATTGACAAACTCACTCGTTCTTTTGTGCAGATTTTTCACAGGACCACCTGTTCGTTCCATGATTAATGTGCGGATAATGATTTCGTAGACAGCATCTCCCAGATAAGCCAGTTTCAGTGGTGATATCGTCCGGATATCGGCAGACTCATGTGGAAAATACGAGTGTATCAGGTCTAATAAATGATGTGCTTGTTCCATTCGTTCTCCTCTCATACCGGTCAAAATGCGTGTGACCGCTTGTATCTGTCCCCATTGTAACAGTTTCCTAGTTCTTGTCAAGAAATGAGAAAAAATAATGTGCAACTTATCCAAAAAAGTGGGTATTTTTTATTTATTTTGGTTGCATTTTCCCATAAAGGATGGTACAATGAGACTACATTCAATGTGTACAAGTGTCTGTACATGCTAAATATATTAAAGGAGGATAATCATGAGCAAGACATCCAAAATTGTCACAAAGACATTGGCCGGCGTGCTTTCCCTGGCTATGGTTGTGACATCTTTGTCAATCACAGGAACGACAGCTGATGCAAAAGCAAAAATCAAGTCTGTCAAAGTGAAAAGCCCCGTTGTAAACGGCGGTAAACTGGTTTTGAAAAAAGGCCAGAAAAAACAGATTAAAGTAAAAGTTACAAAATCCGGCAAGATTAGCAAAAAGGTTACATACAAATCAAGTAATCCAAAAGTTGCTAAGATTGTTAAATCTAAAGGAAAAGTTTATGTCAAGGCAGTAGGTAAGAAAAACAAAACTGCTAAGATTACAATTGCTTCCAAAGCAAATAAGAAAAAGAAAGCTACGTTGAGAATTAAGATTGGTACACCAATCAAATCCGTTAAGCCTAGCAAGTTTGTTGTTACAACAAGTGTAACAAACACAAAAGAGGCTGACGCAACAAAGCGTACAAAGAAAACGAAGAAAACGACAAAATTCGTTTCTACCAAGAAGAGTGTACTTACTATGACAGTTAAGTACGATGATAAAGCAGCTGCTACTACAAATCAGCAGACAGCACAGCTTTATGTAAAATATTCCCCAACAAAAGTTGGTTATAAAGGAATGAAATGGAAAGCAAAGAATTCTAAGGTTGTTTATGTATCTCCATACGGTGTAGTTACTCCGGTTAAAGCTGGTACTACTAAGATTTACGGATACACCAAAGACGGTACAAATAAGAAGGTTACGATTAATGTTAAAATTAATGCAAAACCTGCAACAGCTACTCCGACTCCAAACTATGAGCCGGCAGACACAAGAACTCAGACCGTTGTAGAAGACTTCGAGAGCTATCCGGTAGGATATAACTGGGAGAGTGACGAAGAGCAGGGAACTGCCGGTAAAGCTACAAAAGGTAAAGAGTATGCAAACAGCAATGTTGGTAAAATGACAGTTGCAACTGACCCTGAAAATCCTAAGAACAAGTGCTTGAAGATTGAGTATACCGGTGATACACAGGCATACGATTATGCACCTATCTTCAACTTGAAACTGCAGAAAAAACTCGATGAGTATTCTGGTATCAAGTTCGAGTCCCGCGTGGTAGCAAGCAACACCGGTGATGTGAAGTACAAGACAGCATATGCTTACTTTGCAAAATATGGTAAGATTACACCGGAGTATTACTTTGCAACTTCTCTTAAGAAAGCAGACGCTGAGAAGAAGGGAATCTCTGAAGAACTGATTAAATTCTCCGTTGATTCTTCTCATGCATCCGGTAAGGATGAGAACTACACCGTTCCAAATAAGGGCGATGAGTTCGAGGGTATGGTATACAATAACCACTCTCTCCCAATGATGTATGATGACTGGGCAAAAGAGAAGAAGAATGAAAACCGTACCATTGGTTTCAAAGAGAGCGAAAGTGATAAGTACAAAGCAGGATGGCATCCAAATAAGATGAACCTGACTAAAGGTAATATCACAGAGACCGGTCTTTTGAACCAGAAGAATGTTTCTTTGGTACTTGGAAGTACTTATACAGGAAGATATCCAAGCACTAACGCAAGTTTGACACTTTATATTGATAATGTATCTGTATTGGAAGGTGAGACACCTTGTACAGCAGTTAAAATTGAGAATGCTCCAACTAAGATGGTTAAGGGCATGAAATTGAGTATGTCTGCTGATAACTTTGCTTATACACCGGATAATACAACTCAGACACAGCTGACATGGACATCCAGTGATGAAAAAATCGCAACGGTAGACGAAAACGGAGCAGTTAAGGGCGTTGCCGCAGGAACTTGTACGATTTCTGTTTCTGCGAAAAGTGACCCGAGCGTTTCCGCAGATGTGGACGTTGCCGTCCGGCATCTGGAGGAAAAAGACGGATGTACTTATGTAGACGGGATTTTGATTGTCAACAAGACCTATTCGCTGCCGGAATCCTACGACCCAGCAGGGCTGACGGATGAAACACAAGCAGCATTGGACAAGATGATTGAGGATGCGTATGCAGCCGGATTAAATCTCTATGATGCTTCGGATTATCGTTCCTATTCGGATCAGATTTCTGTTTATCAGGAATACTGTGCACGGGATGGCTGGGAGCAAGCCGATACCTATTCCGCTCGACCGGGACATTCCGAACATCAAACGGGAATGGTCATTGACTTTAACGATATCAACAGCGACTTTGATGATACCGCAGAAGCCCAGTGGCTGGAAGAAAACTGTGCAAACTATGGATTCATTGTCCGGTTTCCAGAGGGCAAAGAACCGATTACCGGATATAAATATGAATCGTGGCATGTGCGGTATGTTGGCGTGGAAACCGCAAAGGAAATTATGAGCCGTGGCATCTGTCTGGAAGAATACCTTGGCGTGGATTCGGAATATAAGAATTCATGGCCGGAAGACCCGTGTAATCCGGAATCCGGGGTGTCGGAACAGTAATTTTTCACAGTCGACGATTTTTCATTTTGAAACAGCCCGAAAAAACAAACAGCAGGTGATACACCAATTTGGTGCATCCCTGCTGTTTTCTTTTTTGCAGATTGCATAAAAAAGTCGAAAAAAATTGCCGCTGGAAATGCACCAGCGGCGAAAAACATATGTAGAACAAAAGAAAGGAGACAACAAAACGAGTGATAATAATTCAACATTATTCTCACTGTTCTTATTATAGCGTACTTTTCGGAAATCGTCAAGCATTTTTCGGAAAAAATGCCTGAAATTCGGATTTTTGGGCAATATGACCAAATTATATGAAATTTTGTAGGAAATTTTTACAGTGAAATGCATTTTTTCAAAGTGGGTCTGCATAGATTCCTGAAATCTGGAAATACTATGGCTGCACAGTAAAACTGTGACAAGAAAAGAGGTGTGGGAAATATGTGGGATAAATTGGCATTGATTTTGCTCGTGATTGGCGGTGTCAACTGGGGTCTGGTTGGCATTTTTGAATTTGACTTGGTTGCTTGGCTGTTTGGCGGTGCAACCAGTGCTTTGAGCCGAATTGTTTATATTTTGGTTGCCATTTCTGCTGTTTGGTGTATCTCGTTCCTGTTTCGGCGGGAGGCACTGGCAACCGATGCCGCTTAACAGCAGGAATTTGTAAAGCCCCCCAAAAATCCCCCACAGAATCAAGGGAAGCACCGTTGTCGTGTTTCCCTTGTTCTGTTTTTCGGGGGATTTGCATATACTGCACCAAAAGCATGAGAAATTTGCAATGCGAAAAAGGAGATGGAATGATGCAGCAAACACCGAAAACCGCTGCCGAATATCAGGCTGAAATGATGCAGCTTTATCGCCGTGCCCATCCAGAAACAGAAGTGCCGCCTACTCCGGCAGCAGAACCGCCTGCACCGGAAATTCATGCTGTTCCAGAAATATCCATGCCGCCGGTTGCTCCAGAAGTACCGCCAGAACCAGTTCCAGAGCCAGTTTCTGAACCTCAGCCTATGCCAGAGATGCCAGAACCGCAGACAGAGCCACTTCCTGAGCCGATGGCAGAACAGCAACTGCCGGAAGAACCGCAGCCACTGCCGGAATCGGAAGAACCATTGATTACCGGAACAGGGGAGGTATTGGATTTTCCGCAGCTGGAAACGGAAGAAGTACCGCCACCGCAGACGCTGCCATTAGAATCAATTCCACCGCTGACTTCAAAGACATCCTATGGATTTTTAAAGGTCATCACCCGAACTGCCAGCGAAGCCATGCCGATGCCAAATGTCACTGTGACGGTTTCGGCTATTGTAGACGGGGAATCTCGGCTGTTTTATACAACAACCACCAACGAGAGCGGAGAAACCGAACGGATTCCGCTGCCTGCTCCAGTGCAGAAGTCGGAGCAGCAGCCAAATGAAATTCCTCTGTTCCAGAGTTACGATGTCAGCATTCACTATCCGGGCTATTTTCGGATGGAGAGCCGCAGTGTTCCGATTTTTGTCGGAATCACATCGCTGCAAAAGTTTGCGATGATTCCGCTACCGCAATTTTCCGATGCCACAACACAGACTATTATCTATGAAAATACAGAGCCAAAACGATAAACAGACAGCTGGAAATGTGCCGGATACTATTATAATAGGATAGAAAGGAGATTTCTGTTTTTATGCCGAAAGGAGAACCGTATATTCCGGAAACCATTACTGTACATCTGGGCAGACCGGATGCAGATGCAATGAATGTAGAAGTGCCATTTGCAGATTACATCAAAAATGTTGCTTCCAGTGAAATCTATCCAACATGGCCAGAGGCAGCCCTGCGGGCAAATATCTATGCGATTATTACCTTTGCCCTGAACCGCATTTATACAGAATGGTATCGTTCCCGTGGATATCCGTTTGATATTACAGATTCCACGCAGTATGACCAGAAGTATACCTACGGAAGAGAAGTCTTTGAAAACATCAACCGCCTAGTAGACGAACAGCTGAACACCTATATTCGCCGACAGGGAACAATCGAGCCTTTGTTTGCAGCGTTCTGTAATGGAACGACAGTCACTTGTGAGGGGTTGTCGCAGTGGGGAACGGTTGGACTGGCAGAGCAGGGGTATTCTCCCTATGATATTCTGACGTATTATTATGGGGATTCCATCGACTTGGTACAGAATGTTCCGGTGCAAACATCTATGCAGTCCTATCCCGGTTTTCCGTTGGCATTGGGATACAGTGGGGAAGATGTTCGCCTATTGCAAATCCAGTTGAACCGCATTAGCCGCAATTATCCGGCAATTCCGAAAATCGGCGAAATTACGGGTAGTTTTGGCTATCTGACACAAGAAGCCGTGCTGAAATTTCAGGAGATTTTCAACCTTTCTCCAACCGGAACGGTGGATGAAGCAACGTGGTATCGAATCGATTATATCTATACCAGTGTGAAACGATTGGCAGAGTTGGACTCTGAAGGCATTGCACAGGGAGAGTTCCCCTTGCAATATGAAGAAGAACTGCATATTGGTATGCAGGGGCAAAATATCCGGGCATTGCAGTATTATCTTGCCATGGTTGGGGCGTATTATGCAAATGTAGAGCCAGTCCCGATTACCGGATATTTCGGGGAACAGACGGAAACTTCTGTCAAGTCGTTTCAGCGGACGTATGGACTGCCGGAAACTGGCGTTGTAGACCGGGCAACGTGGTATGATTTATACCGTGCCTATATGGGCATTCTGGATTCCATGCCGCCTCTGGCGGAGGAAACAGAAGAAATTGTCCCGTTTCCGGGAATCGTCTTGCAGGAGGGTGTGACCAGTCCATATGTGCGAATTTTGCAGGAGTATCTGAACTATGTTGGGCAGACCTATCCGGAAATTGGTTCGGTGCGAGTGACTGGTTATTTCGGGCCAATGACACGTTCGGCAATTACAACCTTTCAGCGGTTGTTTGGCTTGGTCGAAACCGGAACGGCAAACGTGGCAACTTGGAACGACTTGACGAGTGTTTATTCCGATTTAAAATATGGCTATCAGAAGCAGCCCTATCAGAATCCGGGCTATATCATCACCTAACCGGACGGTCTGACGGGAAAAGAGAAAGGACGGTTTTCCATGAAACGAGAACGCATGGTGATTCTGCTGTTTGCCGTGCTGCTGGCAGCGATTCCGGTTGTACCGGCTCTGTTGCTGTCCCAGCATACATCAAAATCTGAATCCGAATCCGCTGCGGAGCAGTCCAAAGCGGCAGACGATTTGCCGGACTTTTCCGTGCTGGATGTTTCCACAGGGGAGGTGTTGGCAGTTTCAGCGAGGGATTATGTGATTGGGGCAGTTTGTGCGGAGATGCCAGCAACATTTGAGCCGGAAGCACTCAAGGCACAGGCAGTTGCTGCCCATACCTATGCGGTGCGGCAACAGCTGCTGGAGCAGGAAAATCCAACACCAGAGCTGTGCGGAGCAGATTTTTCCAATGACCCGGCAGAATATCAGGCGTTCTTCACGGAAAATCAGGCGAAACAATACTACGGGGCACAATTTGACACCTATTATGAAACGATTGCAGAGGCTGTAGACGATGTGCTGCCGTATCTGCTGACCTATGAGGAAGAGCCGATTATTGCAGCGTTCTGTTCGATGTCTGCCGGACAGACGGAATCGGCGGAAACGGTCTGGGGACAGGCTGTTCCGTATTTAGTGCCGGTAGACAGTGCAGCCGATGAAAGTGCACCGCATTTTTTGGAGGAAATTTCGTTTTCCAAGGATGATTTACAGAAAGCCATGAAAACGATTGCACCAAAGGCGAAATTTCCGGCAGACCAGCCGGAAAGCTGGCTGACGGTGGAGGAGGTTTCTGACTCCGGAACGGTAAAAACAGCGAAAGTCGGGGGCGTTCCCGTGAGCGGACAGGATGTTCGGGCAGCATTGTCCCTGCGGTCGGCAGCATTTACCGTGGAAGCTGAAACCGATTCCATTACGATTATCACAAAGGGGTATGGGCATGGGGTTGGAATGAGCCAATACGGGGCGAATGCTATGGCAAAGAATGGGGCAACGTGGAGAGAAATTTTAGCATATTACTATCCGGAAACGACGTTAACGGATTGCACTTAAAAATGGATTGTCTGGATTTCACCACCAAAAACAAGAATTTTTTCACCCTTTCCCCCGCAAAATCCCCCCAATCACACCAGAAAAGCAAACAAATCCACTGCTTTCACTGAAAAAATCCGATTTCGTGCGAAAGCATCTTGACAAATGTCGAAAAGTAGAGTAAAATAGATGTAATCTAATCAAATCACAATCACGGCCGGCAGTGTGCTTGTCTGGTGTTCAAAAGCTGTTTGAGTGTGTTCCATTTTCATGGAATGCCCTTGGCAGTTTTTGTGTATCTGGATGCGATCGAAAAAAACCGGTGCAAAAAAATGGAGGGAATTCAAATGGAAATGTGTGAAAAGTTCGGAAAACAGGGTCTGACATTTGATGATGTCCTGCTGATTCCAGCAGAGTCCGACGTAACGCCGAATATGATTGACCTGAAAACAACGCTGGCAGGCAATGTCAAGCTGAACACCCCGATTATGACTGCTGCGATGGATACCGTCACTGAAGCAGCAATGGCAATTGCAATTGCAAGAGAAGGCGGTATCGGTATCATTCACAAGAATATGTCCATTGAACAGCAGGCAGATGAAGTGGATAAGGTAAAGCGTTCTGAAAATGGCGTTATTGTCAATCCGTTCTCTCTGACCGAAGATCATCTGGTTGCAGATGCAGACAAGCTGATGGGCAAGTATAAGATTTCCGGCGTTCCGATTGTAGACCGTACTGGAAAGCTGGTCGGCATCATCACCAACCGGGATATGCGGTTTTTGACCGATTACAGTGCACCGATTTCCGAAGTAATGACCAAGGACAACCTGATTACTGCTCCGGTTGGCACAAGCATGGAAAAAGCACAGGAAATTCTCCGCCAGCACAAGATTGAAAAACTGCCGCTGATTGATGAAAACGGCTATCTCAAGGGTTTGATTACCATCAAGGACATTGAAAAGGCAGTGCAGTTCCCGAACTCTGCAAGAGATGAAAAGGGTCGTCTGCTCTGCGGTGCAGCCATCGGTATTACCGCAAATGTTCTGGAACGGGCACACGCATTGGTCGATGCACAGGTAGACGTTTTGGTTCTGGACTCTGCACACGGTCACAGCAAGAATATTATGGAATGTCTGAAGAAAGTCAAGGCAGCATTCCCGAATACACCAGTCATTGCCGGAAATATTGCAACCGCAGAAGCTGCTGAAGCATTGATTCAGGCTGGTGCAGATGCCGTTAAGGTTGGTATTGGGCCAGGTTCTATCTGTACCACTCGGATTGTTGCTGGTATCGGTGTTCCGCAGGTTACTGCTGTTTATGACGTTGCCTGTGTTGCAAAGAAGTACGGCATTCCGGTTATCGCTGACGGCGGTATTAAGTACTCCGGCGATATCGTAAAGGCATTGGCAGCTGGTGCAAATGTTGTTATGTTGGGTTCTCTGCTGGCAGGCTGCGAAGAAGCACCGGGCGAAACAGAAATCTATCAGGGCAGAAGCTTCAAGGTTTACCGTGGTATGGGCAGCTTGGCAGCAATGGCAAACGGCTCTAAGGATCGGTATTTCCAGGAAGGTGCAAAGAAGCTGGTTCCGGAAGGCGTAGAAGGACGAGTTGCCTATAAAGGATCTGTAGAAGATACTGTAT
>OLNF01004137.1_pt1 | contig 10054 bp, 10 predicted proteins | sample 1673061 | NCBI WGS metagenome assembly OLNF01 (sample SAMEA3136751, study PRJEB25190) | human gut metagenome | reverse complement strand
AGGTCATATACATATCCCAGGCTGAACATCTGCATCTATATCTTGATAATTTAAAAGTGGAAAAAGAAAATACAGATATTCTTATTCCAATTGCAGATATTCAGATTTTAGTTATTGATAATTATAAAGCTTATTTAACAGTTCCCCTAATGAATAAACTAGCTGAAAAGAATGTTTGCACCATTCTTTGTGGTGTTGATCATCTTCCAAAGACATATATATTACCAATGAATGGGAATTATGCAACAAGTGGTAATATAGCGAAACAGATTGAATGGACAGATGAAATAAAAAAGGTTTTACATAGAGAAATCGTAAAACATAAAATAATAAACCAATATATCATATTAAGAAAAAATCATAAGAGTGAAGACGTAGTAAGTAAATTAAAAGAATACAGTGAAACTGTATTAAATGGAGATATCACTAATAGAGAAGGTTTAGCTTCTAAGATGTATTTTCGAGAAATGTATGGAGAAGATTTCGTAAGAATGGACGAAGATGTTGTAAATGCTGGATTAAACTATGGTTATAGTATATTCAGATCACTCATTACATCTATTATTGTAGGTAAAGGTTATCTACCTAATCTTGCATTTTTTCATAGAGGCAAACAGAATAGCTTTAATCTGAGTGATGACATAATAGAAGTGTTTAGACCGATAGTAGATGACTATGTTTACAACAATCTACTTGATGAAATATTGTTTAAAACAGCGCATAAGAAAGAATTAATAGACCTTACAAATAAGAAAATCAATATAGATAATAGAAAGCAGACAATAGGAAATGCGATTAATCTATATCTTGATTCTATATTTAGATTTATTGATGATCAATCAAACGAAATACTATTCCCATTCCCGATTGCTTACGATAATGAAATATGAGTTTATGCGTTTAATACTATTTTTTGATCTTCCAGTAATGACACCTAAACAAAGGCATACATATAACGTGTTTAGAAAGTATCTTATTAAGAATGGATATATGATGATGCAGTTTTCTGTCTATTGTAAGATATTCGCAAATAGAGAAGCTGCAGTCAAACATATAAATATCCTCAGAAAGAATGTTCCTAAAGAGGGACAAATAAGAATACTTGTAGTGACAGAAAAACAGTATGCAAAGATAGAGATCATTGTAGGTGGTAAATCATTGCAGGAAGCAACTGTAAATGCAGAAAGCTTTATAGAATTATGAAACAATTGTTGATTAGTAGTGGGAATATTAACAGAACTATTATTATTGATCACATAAAATATGTATTAGGGTCTAATGCAGTGAATAAGTACTATATAAAACAAGCTGTAAGACAATATTTTAATAAAACAGTAAGTGGGTATAGAGAAGAGATAGGTAGTGAATGTTATTTTAAAATAGATGACAGTCCAGTAGACAAGAAAAATACATTCTTTTATGAAGTGACTGAAAACTATTCTATTAATGATGATGCAAAACTTAGCACAAAGTCTCTTATGCTTAAGTATTTGGAAACTCTATACTCAGATGTTAATTATATGGATACACTTAACACGTTGAATATACTTGTTGAATCACTATCGGATGAAGTAAGTGAAAATGCATTTATACAAAGTGAATTTTCGACATATTCTCCTAAGTTACTTATTAAGCTAGTAACAGCGCACTATTATGAAGACGAATCTTATAAAGATGAATATGATCTATCGTATGAGGATTTGATTATACTACAGCTCAATATGATTAATTATATTGCGATGAATTCTAAGAAATACGCTTATATTATTCTGTTTATTGATATTCCTCTTATTACTGATGAAATAAGAAATAAAATAGATGAACTATCTAACGATAGACTATACTGTTTAGTATTTTCTAAAACAGTTAAAGATACAGAAATAGAAAATCTATGTGTTGAAGAGGATTATTTCTTGGATTTTGCGAATGATGAAATGGTTTATTATATTTTGAATGAGAAATCAACCAACTTATATACATTGGAGGACATAAAAAACATGATTAATGAATATTTAAAGGATTTAAAGAGTAGGGAACACGTAAGCTTGATCAATAACTTAATGTCATATTATAAAAAGTAGTTAAAATCTCAATTATGTGATAAAATCAGTTTGAGGTTTTGCTACCATCTATTATTTTGCTAGAAGATGACACAAAGAAATCTTTGAAGATGTAACAGGCAGTTTTGCTACCATCTATTATTTTGCTAGAAGATGACTCAGTGATTTTGACCATTGGATGAAAGAAGGTTTTGCTACCATCTATTATTTTGCTAGAAGATGACAAGCCACTCTTATCGTCATTTAGTTTCTTTGTTTTGCTACCATCTATTATTTTGCTAGAAGATGACCGTTATTTCTAATTTTAGGAACAGCATTTTGTTTTGCTACCATCTATTATTTTGCTAGAAGATGACACAGAATAGGCACAAGAATAGAGTTTGTTAGTTTTGCTACCATCTATTATTTTGCTAGAAGATGACATACGATTTTAATTACAACTCATATCAATAGTTTTGCTACCATCTATTATTTTGCTAGAAGATGACTGTCCATGATATTCTCTGTTTAGTTGCTTCGTTTTGCTACCATCTATTATTTTGCTAGAAGATGACTTATATCTTATTTTGTTAAAGAATTTGTATGTTTTGCTACCATCTATTATTTTGCTAGAAGATGACGGATTGCTTACAGACAATCAAAGAGAACAAGTTTTGCTACCATCTATTATTTTGCTAGAAGATGACTTACATTGACTAAAGCAATTAAAAAAGGTTGTTTTGCTACCATCTATTATTTTGCTAGAAGATGACCAAAGTCTACAGATGGACTTCAAGCAAAAAGTTTTGCTACCATCTATTATTTTGCTAGAAGATGACATTCATGTAATTCTTTTACAATGTTAACCAGTTTTGCTACCATCTATTATTTTGCTAGAAGATGACGATTAATTAAAAAAAGTGAAGCGATAACACGTTTTGCTACCATCTATTATTTTGCTAGAAGATGACAATATGCTCCACTGTCTATCATTTCAATTAGTTTTGCTACCATCTATTATTTTGCTAGAAGATGACTATACATTGATATTTTCATGGTTGCCACCATGTTTTGCTACCATCTATTATTTTGCTAGAAGATGACCCTTGAACATATTGAGATTTTAAATCTGCTGTTTTGCTACCATCTATTATTTTGCTAGAAGATGACGTAATTATAGGAATCAGAACGGATGAAAGCGTTTTGCTACCATCTATTATTTTGCTAGAAGATGACTGTTTTGGTCTAATTCGTGCTCCTCAACAGGTTTTGCTACCATCTATTATTTTGCTAGAAGATGACTAAGAAAGAAAAGCACGCTTGATAATTTGAGTTTTGCTACCATCTATTATTTTGCTAGAAGATGACTTTAGCGCAGAAGAAATGTTTACTATCTTAGTTTTGCTACCATCTATTATTTTGCTAGAAGATGACGAGTTATGGGTTGACCAAAGAAACATGTCTGTTTTGCTACCATCTATTATTTTGCTAGAAGATGACCTAGAACAGTTAGGAACAATACCATTAAGAGTTTTGCTACCATCTATTATTTTGCTAGAAGATGACGGCTTCTTCATGCAAATAATCGCAATTATGAGTTTTGCTACCATCTATTATTTTGCTAGAAGATGACATAAAGAAGAAGAAAGAAGGAAATCACCTCGTTTTGCTACCATCTATTATTTTGCTAGAAGATGACTTGATGTCGTTCTTGTATTTAGCGATTGCAGTTTTGCTACCATCTATTATTTTGCTAGAAGATGACTTTTTGACGGCTTTCGTCTCAATTTGTTTTGTTTTGCTACCATCTATTATTTTGCTAGAAGATGACGCACAGGTATTCCTACTATTGTCATGGTTCGTTTTGCTACCATCTATTATTTTGCTATATTAAGACTATTCACAATCAGTTCAAAATAACACAACTAATTTGCTACCATATATTTATTTGCTAGATATAACATATGTATTACTGCAAATGATGTTATTCAATATTTAACTGAACAGAAGATAGTCTAATTAACCATTTAAAAGACCAATTCTACAAGATTGGTCTTTTAAGCTTAATCAGTATTCTTTACCCGTATCTATACACTTTTTGATTTCTTGAAATACATAAATCAATCAGTATAATAATTATTGGAAAGGGGTAAACAACTATGAAACTATCAGACTTTCATTCATTTAAACGTAAACTCAATGAACTTTATATTAATGTAAAAGACAGTAGTATGTACAAACAACTCTTCAACAATATCAATGCATTAGAATGCTTCGAAACCTACTGTTTAGGAATAAGTTATCAAATCGTTTCTCACAGTACCCTCTCTAGAGTACATCAAATTAAACTCTTAGATGATTTTTACGAAGAAGCACACATGCCTTTTGATCCAGAAGAAGTATATACTATGATGGAAAACGGACCTTATACTATAGAGGAAAACCCTGTATGGTATGGTATAGATGCTATGACATCTAATCGTCCTGGTTCTGTTAACTTTTGTCTCTATTATTCACTTATGACAGGTATGATGGATGAACAATCAGGTATTAACTACTACAACGAGTTAACTAAACTCCTAAGTAGTTTCCTGCATTCATTTGGTCATCATACAGATGTATATGTTGATGAGTACATCAAAGAAACAGAACATTATACAACTAAAATGGCTGCTCAATTCGTTGAACACTGTCAAAAAGAATACATGAAGGCATCAAAAAAAGTAAATTAAACATAAAAAAAGACTTGAATGGGGGAATATTCAAGTCTTTTTTCTGCTTTTCTTTTCGTCTCTTATTATAGCATAAACTGTAATCGCTATCAACAATTATTTTACATATACCCAATCACACTATATAATGATACAGTATTGATATGGAGGATTAATCATATGTTAGAAAATAAGAAGAATGTATTATTCGATATGGATGGCTTGCTTATAGACAGTGAAGCTTTAGGAATCAAGATGTGGGAAAAGGTATTTGTACAACATAATGAACCATTTAACCCAGAAGCTGCCTATAAAACAATAGGTTCAAACGGTCTCGCATCACAAGAAATGCTGGAGAAGATCACCGGGAATAGATACTACTTTACTCGTTTCAGAGAAGATAAAATCAGAGAAACAAGAAAATACTTAGAAACAAACCCTATGCCAGTAAAAAAGGGTGCTCATGAACTATTAACTTATCTAAAAGATAATGGTTATACATTAGTTCTTACTAGTTCTACATTTGAACCAGATGTACTATTCTCTCTCAAGTCTGCTGGTTTAGACAAGTACTTTGATAAGTTTGTATGTGGTGATCATGTCACTCGTGCTAAACCAAATCCTGAAATATTTAATAAAGCTATTGAAATTTATGGACTAAACAAGGAAGAAACATTTATCCTAGAAGATTCTAGAAATGGTATTATTGCGGCAGATGCTGCAGGTATTGATGTCATTGGTGTACCTGATTTAGTAGATATTAGTGATATGACACAACCTCATCTACTTTGTATCAAAGAAAATCTTCTAAAAGTACTCGATTTAATAAAATAATTAAAGATTAAAAACCTCTTATTACCTCTATCATGTTACAATAGAGTAGAAAGGAGGTTTTTTAATGGATTACAATGGTTTAAGTATTGTATCACCACAATATTATCCTGATGATGAAGAATGGAATGATTTCTTTAGCCTTTGGTATCAGGACTATAATTTAAATACAGATATTACAGAACATTTTCATTATTTAATCTCTCATTCAGATTATCTTGTAATGGTTCAAAGACCATTAAACAATGATGATTCCGATTATGAAATCATTTCTGTATCTAATGAAGATCAACAATCCTATTTACCTGCTTTCACAAATATAAAGGAAATAACAGACTATATAGACCTTCCAGAACCACAAGAAGGCTACCAGGTAGAAATAATGGTAGCATCCTATAAACGTCTCTTAGAAGAGATATATATGCGTACAGAAGGCTTAAGTGGTCTAGTCATTAATCCTTTCTCACAAAAGCTGATAGCTGATGAAAAACTATTAAATAGTATAGGACACAATACAACAACAGGTATTAATCATCAAGAAGATTTACCAAGTCTTGTACCAGCTAATTTAAAGTTTAAAAAGAACATGAAGATTTATTACTCTAATGGTAGAAATCCACGTGTTAAAGAATTCCTAAAAGAAAGTGTAGAAGCCCTTATGGAGGATGGGGTCTTTGCTTGTCCAGTACTTGTAAATAAGAAAGACTTATATACAAATAAGACAGGAGAACTTGCAATACATACAGGTGCTGAAATTTATATCAAACCACTCATGTGTTCTCATGCTGATCCTAATAAACTCTATATTAGTTTATTTACAGGATTAAATGATATTAAAAGAGTGAATCTTGATCATGATGAACCAGACATGGAAATGATTATTACATGTCAATCCTTTGAATCATACAAAGATATACTCTTTTCTAGTAATGCATTTTGTGGTATTCTCATTAATCCTTTTACAGATCATCTAGGCTTTTCTAAAGACATGCTAGATGAAATGTTTTATAATAAAGAAACAATCAACTAGAGGAGGAAAACAAGTTGAATTACAAACCTTTTAACAATTCACAGGTATTTAATGCATCAAGATGGACTGAATCCCTTGATACCTGGAAAAAGGCTCAGGCTGACAAAGAAGTCGCTTATAGAGCATTCATTAAGAATCTTACAGAATCACACTATTATGGTTATATGAACCTGCCAGAAAATGGTGAAAACATTGATTATGATCATTCATTCTTTACTATTTCACCACAAGATGGCAGCAGTAACTTTATTTCTGTCTATACTACAATTAAAGAATTAGAAAGCAGTCTTGCAAAACCTGAAACATCAATGCCAGGAAGAAAAGTAGAAGCAGTAGAGGTCAACTATGCTTTCCTAACAAGAGAACTTACACTTGCTGATGGTAATCAAATTGATGGTATTGTGATTAACCCATTTAGTGATGACTATATTCTTACAAGAGAAGAATTAGTACAGATTTCTAAACGTTTATGTAATGGTTTAAATCATACAGAAGATTTAGGTAACTTCACTCCTGCAAATATCTTTATTAAAGAAATTTGGAAGATTTTCCAGAATACTGAAGATGATGATAAGAAAGCAGAAATCTTTAGTCATATGATGGAAGCATTTGATGATGCTTTATTCGCATTACCTATAATGGTAAGAAAAGAAGATTTAGTAGTAGAAGATGGTAATACATATATTGCTAGAGCAGATGCAGATCTTGCGATTAGAATGTTATCAAGTGAAGACAATGGTGATCAAGCTAATATTGTTCCACTCTTTACATCACAGGAAGATATTGAAACATTAGATGGCTGGAATGCTGAAGATGAAGAAAGAAAATCTATACTAATGGCTGCTGATCTTGATACTCATCTAGGAGGACTTAATAATGGTGAAGCTTTTGATGCACTCGTTATTAATCCATTCACAGATAATATTGTACTTACAAAAGAAATCCTAACTACAATGGGATTAATCGAAGGGGAGGAGTAAAAGAATGAGTAAACCATTATTAAGCACAACACCAGTAGAAACAACAGATAAAGATTGGAAAGAAAGCTGTGGTAAATATGGAGAAGCTTCTTTTACTGCCACTAAATTAGAAGATGATTTAATGCATACATTAAAGGCTTCTACATTCCTTACATATATTTCTGTAGACGATGACGATGAAGATTCATACTTTTTACAGACAGTATGTGATGATGACGGAGATGAATGGTATGCGATTTATACGACTGTAGAAAATGCACAGAACTCTTCTATTCTAGAAGATTCTGATTTCCCAGATCGTCATAATGTATTAGTAGAAGTAGACTATGAATTCTTATTAAATGAATTATTCAATACAGGTGATGATGAAATCTATGGTATGGTCATTGATCCAGAAACAGATGCATTTACTCTAGATAGAAACACATTAAGCCATATGGGTATTGAAGAAAATGACGGTGTAGACCATCATGAAACAATTGGTCATAGAGTACCAGGTAATATGGAATTTTCTTGGTTATATGATGAATATATGGAAGCACAAGGTGAAGAAGAAAAAGAAAAGTTCTCTTTAGTTATGGATGATTTAGTCTCACGTTCATGTCTTGCATTAATGACGATTGTGAATAAATCAGATTTAGTTACTTTACCAGATGGTACCTATGAATTAAAAAAGGATGCACCTATGATTATTCCTTCATTATCTGCAGAAGATGATGAAGGTAATGAATTAAGCTATTTACCACTCTTTACATCTAATGAACAGATTGATAAATGGGGTATCAAAGATAATGTTGAATTAAAGGAAGGGCAGGTATTAATCAGCGAATGTCGTCCATTTGATCAGCATATTGCTACATTCTTAGGTGCTGGAGAATATGACGCTTTATTAGTCAACCCATTTGATCAGGCATTTATTATCAGCAAGGAGTTCATCAAGGCTATAAGCGGTCATCAGGAAGAAGACGAAACACCTGCTGCATAACTTAGCATAAGGGGAGAAAACAAGATGAAAAAACTATGGAACGAATTCAAAGAATTCGCATTTAAAGGCAATGTCATTGATATGGCTGTCGGTGTTATTTTGGGGACTGCCATCACTGCTGTTGTTACATCTCTTGTACAGGATATTATCATGCCTGTATTATCAGCAATCATTAAGATTCCATCTGATATTACAGAACTTACACTTAAAGTAAATAATATTAATATCAAGTATGGATCATTCCTTTCTAACCTTATTAACTTCTTATTAATGGCTTTCTGTATCTTTATCTGCATTAAAGCGATTAATAAGGTAATGAGCTTCCGTAAGAAGGAAGAAGAAGCAGTCCCTGCACCAAAACCAGAAGATATTGCATTATTAGAAGAAATCAGAGATCTTTTAAAAGAAAAAAATAAGCACCTAAGTGCTTATAATGTAGGATCTTCTAGATCATCATTAAGATAAGTCGTTCTCTTAGACTTATCTTTTTTTATTTGGTCTGTACTAAAAGTGACGGTTTCTTTTGTTTGAGTAGGTGCTGTATTTACAAGATTGACACCTAATGACCATTCTTCTAGTTCTTCCTCTAGAGTATCTGCATCCTTTGCTTTTACTTTAATAGCCATACACTTCACCTCTTTCGAATTAATTATATACATAATGAACTCTTTTTAAAAGCGAATAATAATGTTAAAATATGGGAAAGGAGCGTGTTTGTTATGATAATAGACTTAAACCAGATTTTATCTATTTTTAATATAGATTATGAAATTGTAAAAGGAAATAATAAACTTGGTGGAGCCTCTTTACCTAAACAATTCAACCAGGGAGGAGAAATAAAAGCCAAATTCCTCTCACGTGAATTCTCTTTAATCTATGATCCAGAAAGAAAAGATCCTGAATGGAAAAATGTTGGACATAAGAAATATGAAATGTTGTTTAAAGAAGAAAAACCAGGTATTCTTTATCAGAAAACAGGATTGACATCACAATCAGGTTACTTTGCATTAAAGTATGACGGTGTTAAATACAAGATGTATAGAGTTGGATTAGAAACAGGTTATGTATATCCTATCTATGAAGGTTCTAAACTAGTAGCCTGCATTATGGCAGATAAATCTATTTTTAATGAATTAAACCTCTATCATATTTATGCATTAAACAAGTCATATAGTTATATTTCATCTGTATTTGGCTTATATCTAGATGCCTGTATCCAGTTGAAGTATGGTCCTCTTATTACTTCACCAAGCTTTATTGCTGGAAAGAGCCTAAGAAAGAAATATGATCCTGCTTTTATTGAAAAAATAAAGGATATGGAAAACAAAGCGTAACAAAAATATTGTTGTTATAGAAAAAGTATGCTAATATGACTGTGGGAGTCGTATTACGATTAGAATAGCTCTTGGAAAGGTCTGAAATAGGGAGTCAGATCTTTTTTTATTTATGTTCATAATTAGTTCATATACTAAGATTAT
>OLNF01004133.1_pt1 | contig 10058 bp, 9 predicted proteins | sample 1673061 | NCBI WGS metagenome assembly OLNF01 (sample SAMEA3136751, study PRJEB25190) | human gut metagenome | reverse complement strand
AGAACGACGATAAGACCGACCGCAAAATGTTTGTGGGCGGCATCAACTGCTCGGCACAGAACGCCTACGCCGAGATGATCGCCGTCCAGCGGCGGTTTGGTCTGCGAGGAAAGGCCGTCGGCTACCACGGTATTCAAAGCTTTCGTGAGGGTGAGGTCACGCCGGAGCAGGCATTCGCCATTGGTAAGGAAACCGCACGGCGGATGTGGGGCAACAAATATCAAGTTCTCGTTACCGTCCACCTGAACACCGACAATGTGCATTGCCATTTTGTTGTGAATCCCGTGTCCTTCAAGGATGGTACAAAATTCAAAAACAAAATCGGCGACCACAAGGAGCTGCGTAAAATCTCCGATGAGATCTGCCGGGAGCACGGGTTGTCCGTCCTTGAAAACAGCGAGTTTTACAGTAAGGGCAAGAAGAAAGAATATTGGGTTCACAAAGCTGGCAAGAAAACCCACCGAGACTATCTGCGGGAGGATGTGGAGGAAGCACTGGCCAAATGCGGCTCCTTCCGGGAAATCGAGTATTACCTGAAATGCCTTGGCTACCGCTTCCAACGGGACTTCCATTATGCCCACCCCTCCGTCATCATCGACGGCTGGCAGCGCCCTATTCGCATTGACAGCCTTGGGCCACAGTTTAGCAGAGAAGCCATCCGGGAGCGGTGCCTTGAAAACCAGCGGAAACCGGAGCTGTACGGATACGCCTATCCGCAGCGAAAACGAGCACCGCTGCTAGCTATTGAGTATCATCTACGGCAGGCGCAGAGGCAAGATACCGTTACGCTGCTGTTCGAGATTTTCATTGAACTGCTGAAAATCTGCACCGGCAGCAACATTGAAAACACCGACCGCCGCCCTTTATCACCAGCCATGCGGGCGGAGGTACGGAAGCTGGATCAATATCTGGAAGAATACAAGCTCCTTTGCGACCACCGCATTGAGTCGCCAAAGGAGCTTTTGTCATTTCAGGAGGGGTTGACCGCCCGGATTTCGGCGCTGGAGGAACAGCGCTACGCCCTGCGCCTGAAGCTGCGCCGAGTGAAATCTCCGGAGGAAGAAGTTGGCCTGAAGGAACACTGCAAAAAGATTACAAAAGAGCTCACGCCTTTGCGACGGGAGAGGAAAACCGTTCTGCGTATCGCAGCGCACATTCCCAAAATACAGGAGCTTCTGGATGCCGAGCGTAAAACCGAAATGGAACACAACAACCTGACACGAAAGAAAGAGAGGAAGATTGAACGATGAAACAAACCAACATTGCAGTTTCCAAGCTGCGCCCCTTTGAAAATAACCCCTATCAGGTCAAGGACGATGCGGAGATGAATACGCTGATCGAAAGCATACAGACACAAGGTATTCTCTCGCCGTTGATCGTCCGACCAATAGAAAATACAGAGGAATATGAAGTCGTAAGCGGCCACCGTCGCTTACACGCCGCACAAAAGGCAGGGATCACCGAGGTCCCTGCCTTGATTTATGCCCTCGACCGGGATGCTGCCGCCATTGCTGTGGTGGACAGCAACCTCCACCGGGAGCATATTTCACCCTCCGAAAAGGCGTTTGCGTACAGAATGAAGCTGGAAGCAATGAGCAGACAAGGACACCGCTCTGACCTAACTTCCGACCAACTTGGTCGGAAGTTGGAAACCGCTGAGATTATTGCACAGCAGTCCGATGACAGCAAATCTCAGGTACGGCGCTATATCCGCCTGACCTATCTCATCCCAGAGTTCCTTGAAAAGATGGATAAAGGCGAAATTGCCTTGTCCGTCGGTGTGGAGCTGTCCTACCTTGACGAATCCAGCCAGCGGGAGGCGCTGGAGCAATGCGCCATCAACGACTGCACCCCGTCCTATTCGCAGGCTTGGCGGATGCACAAAGCTGACCGGGAAGGGTTGCTGACCACGGCAGCCATTCAAACCATTATGTCGGAGGAAAAAGCAAACCAGAAGGCCCGCCTGAAAATCCCAATGGAGCGCATCCGCAAGTACTTCCCCCAAGGATACACCGCCGCCCAGATCGAGGACGCCGTGGTGAAGCTCTGCGAGCGGGACTACCGCCGACGAACCGACCGGGAGCGATAAGGAGGTGCGGCCTATGGGAGAATATCGCAAGATCGACTACACGCAGGTCGCACTGCCGGAGGAACTGCTTACCTCCTTTGCCAAGGCCATGCTCCCGGAGCTGCGTAAGTTTTACGCCAGCGACGAGGGCAAGGCCTATTTTGCAAGGTGGCTACTGAAGCACCCGGAATATGCGGCACATTCGACACCGGAGAGCGGATGACTATAATAAAAATCGGAGAGGAGGATTCTGTATGAATGTAGTCATTTACGCCCGCTTTTCCAGCCACAGCCAGACGGAGCAGTCCATTGAGGGACAGCTCAAGGTGTGCTATGAATATGCGGAGTCGAATCATTATACCGTTGTCGGAGAATATATTGACCGGGCCATCAGCGGCACCACGGACAACCGTGCCGAATTTCAGCGGATGATCTCCGACAGCGACAAGCACACCTTTGAGGGTGTTTTGGTATATCAGCTGGACCGCTTTGCCCGCAACCGCTATGACAGTGCCATCAACAAGGCGAAGCTGAAAAAGAACGGTGTCCGGGTGCTGTCTGCCAAGGAGAATATTGCGGACGACGCTTCCGGTATCTTAGTGGAGGGCGTTCTGGAAAGTATGGCGGAATACTACTCCGTGGAGCTTTCTCAGAAGATCCATCGAGGCATGGCCATCAATGCCGAAAAGTGCCTGTCTAATGGCAGCAACCCCGGCCTGGGCTTCAAGGTCGATGCCGAGCGGCGGTTCTATGTGGATGAGGAGGAAGCCGCCATTGTCCGTGAGATTTATGAGCGCTACGCCAGCGGCGAGACGAAAGCGGAGATCATCCGGGATCTGAAACGGCGCAGGGTCAAGACCTCCCTCGGCAAGGAATTCAGCCCCAACAGCCTCAGCCACCTGCTCAGCAACAAGCGTTATATCGGCGTCTATCTTTACAAAGGAAAGGAAACACCCGGCGGGATGCCTCGCATTCTGGATGATGACCTATTTTACCGGGTGCAATCGATGATGAACAAGAACAAAAATGCACCGGCTCGAACTCACGGCGAGGGCGAATACCTGCTGACCACAAAGCTGTTCTGCGGGCACTGCAAGGAAATGATGGTGGGCTACGGCGGCACCAGCAAGACCGGCAGGCAGTATCACTACTATATGTGCAAGAATGCCCGCAGGAAAAAGTGTGCCAAGAAGATCGTCAGCAAGTCCTATATCGAGGACCGTGTGGTCAACGAGTGTTTGAAAATGCTGACCGAGGAGAAAATCCGCTTCATTGCCAAGAAGGTGGCCGAGGAGTGCGCCAAAAGCCCGGATAACCTGACCGCCAAGGCACTGAAAAAAGCGATCCGAGAGGCGGACACGGCCATTGAGAATCTCTGGAAGGCCATTGAGCAGGGGCAGGCCGTGGAGATGCTGACGGAGCGGCTCAACAAGCGCATGGCGGAAAAGGCGGAGCTGGAGGCGCAGCTCGCTATTGAGGAAAACAAGAAGATCACGCTGACGGAGGCACAGATTTTGGCCTTTTTGGACTATGTCTGCGAGATGCCCGCCGATGATGTGAACAAGCGCCGAGCCATCATCAACATCTTTGTTCATTCCATCTATCTGTATGACGACCACTTTACCCTCATCATCAACGCCAGCAAGAAGCCGTTGAGCATTGACAATATCCCGCTGGATGATATAGAAACGGCATTTGAAGGCGAAACCGGAGCTTCGGAGGGGTGTTCATCCTTGAGCACCCCTGCTCCACCAAAACATTATTACACAAAACCATATTTCTATGTCGGCGGCTTTGCCGCCACGGTATGGGGCGTGTAGCACAAAAGAGCAAGGCCCTCTCTACCATTCAGGCAGAGAGGGCCTTGCTGCAGTAGCCGGAAAACCCGGTACACATTTATTTTTATCAAAAAACGCTGCTTTGGGGCGGCTTATTTCTTTTCTTCCTCCTCGCGGATGAACATGATCAGAAAGCTCACTGCCAGCAGAGCGCAGGAGACCCAGATGCCTCTCTCGGCAAGCCACGCCGTCAGCAGCGCGCCCAGGCCGGCGCCCACCGCAAAGAGACCGATCACGCCGAAATAGGTCAGCGCCTTATGCAGCACCTCCCGGTCACGGGTGTGGAAATAGACGCACAGGGCCTCCGTTCCGCTGCGCATGTTGCCGATGCACATGGTGCTGGCGTAAGCATGGCCGCGTACCTTGCGGAAGGTCTGCACCTGCATGGCGCAGACAAAGGACACCAGCACATTGGCCAGCGTATTGACCCGCTGAGGCAGAAAGCCCACCACAAACAGCAAGACGATCTCCGCCAGGATGATGAGCTGCCGCCAATGCACCTTTTCCATGTACTTGAAATGGCGGTGAATACACTCGGCCGCAAAGATCCCCAGTAAAAAGGAGAGTACCGGGATGAGATACCGGGCGCAGTGATCCCACTCGCCGTCAAAGAGATAGGCGCTGAACAGTACGATATTCCCCGTCTGGGCATTGGCAAAGACCTTGCCCCGGCAGAGATAGGTATAGGCATCCTGCAAACCGCCGGAGAGGATGATAAAGGACGCGGTCAGCAGTGCTTCCGACATTTGCCCGCGATGTCTGCGGAGATTCATAATCCATCCTCCTCTTCAGCTTATCTGCGCCCAGGCCCTTGGTGGGGCGTGGCTGCCGGGCGGTCATTCCTCCTGCATAAAGGCGCGGATGTACGCGGTGAGCATCTGCGCCGTCTTCTCGCAGCCCAGCACGTCACTCTTGACGGTCATGTCATAGCCCCGGGCATCGCCCCACTTGGTGTCGCAGTAGTAGTTGTGATAATTCTTGCGGGAGCGGTCCACCGATTTAATCTCCTCAATGGCCTGCTCCGTATCCAGATTCAGCTTCTCCATGATTCGGCCCAGCTTGAACTGGGGGTTGCCGCAGATGAAAATGCTGATGCAGTTGGGGTTGTTTTTCAGCACCTGCTCACCGCAGCGGCCCAGCACCACAAAGCTCTCCCCCTGAGCAGCCTTTGCCTGGAGCATTTGGAAGGTGCGCTCTGCCACATTGACCTCCAGGGAGTTGGAATACTTTCCGATGCGGCGGGAGGTGAAGAAGTTGACAGGGCGCTCGTCCATCTGGCTGATGATCTCCGGGCTGTAGCCCTGATCCACCACCTCCGCCTCAATGGACTTCTTATCATAGAGTCTAACGCCCAGGGCCCGGGAAATCATCTGGGCAATATAGTGGCCGCCGCTGCCGTGCTCGCGGCCGATGGCAACGATAATCTGCTTTTTCGTATGCACACACTCCTTCACAGCTTTTTATAAGTACCGCAGGAACAGATACCCCATAGACACCGCGATCACCAGCACCGTCGCACCGACGCAGTACTTGCAGTAGACGCCCCAGCTGATGGGGTAGCCGCCCTTGGCCGCAACGGAGGTGCCCACCACATTGGCCGAGGCACCGATGGGCGTTGCGTTGCCGCCGAGATCTGTGCCCAGGGACAGGGCCCAGGCCAGCACGCCCATGTCTATGCCGCTGGCGGCCGCAATGGACCGGACCACCGGGATCATGGTGGCGGCAAAGGGAATATTATCCACAAAGGCGCTGGTAACCGCCGAGATCCAGAGGATGATGACCACAATGATCGCGGCATTGCCGCCGCTGACCGTTGTGATAAACCGGGCGATGACATCCAGCACGCCGGTCTCCTTCAGCCCGGCCACCGACACGAACAGGCCAATGAAGAACAGCAGTGTCTTATAGTCCACGCCCTTGATGATCTCCAGAACCGCCTTCCCGCCGCTGGTGCAGCCGATCACCACCAGGCTCAGGGCCGCCACGATCACGCCGATGCAGGCCACGGTGAGCTTCGTCTGGGCATGGGTGGCCAGCAAGATGACCGCCAGCAGAAATACGCCTGCGCTGAGGAGAAAGGCCGGGCGGTTGGTAATGGCCGTGCCCGGCTGGGGGCAGACCGCCGCACCGCTATTCTTTTCGTCACGCAGAAGCCGCTTGCGAAAGCACAGGACGAAATAAATCAGCACCAGCACAAAGCAGATGGCCACGGCGACGCCGGTATTGGAGATAAAATCAAAAAACGTATAGCCCAGAGAGGTACCGACAATGATGTTGGGAGGGTCGCCGCACATGGTGGCCGCGCCGCCCAGGTTAGCGCAGAAGACCTCCGAGAGGATCATCGGGATGGGATTGAACTTCATGGTCTGGGCCAGCTCCAGGGTGACCGTTGCCAGAAACAGCACCACCGTGATGCTGTCGATGAACATGGACAGCACCGCCGACAGCACCATAAAGCATACCAGCAGCGGCACGATGCGGTAACGCACCAGCTTGGCCAGCGTCAGGCACAGCCACCGGAAAAACCCGGCCTTGCCCAAGCCCTCCACCATAATCATCATACCGGCGATGAAGAAGATGGTGGACCAGTTGATGCCGCTGTTTCCCTCCTCTGAGGCGCCGTACCAGAATCCGGACGTGAAGATGGACGGCAGATTCAGCGTGCCCCAGATGGCGCTCATAGAGTGCATGCAGACGCCGAACACCAGCGCCAGGACCAGCGCACCGCTGGCCAGGGTGATATAGTACCGCTCAAACTTGTCCAGAATGATCAAAAGAAACATACCAACGAAAATGCAAATTGCCAGAATCTGTGCAGCCATGATTGTCTTTGCTCCTTCAAAATACTCTATCGGGCTCATTTCCGCCCTACAGTATAGCCGACGCCGCGGTACATGGGAAATATTTTTTTGATATGCGCGGTATATAATTTTGCTATCACTCCCGGCCGCCTGCCGATGCATCCGGCGCAGCCCGTTCCCCGGAAAATGGGCTGCGGATCAAGGCATTTTCCCGTTGAATGATTTGATTTTTTGCCGAATTTGTTGTATGCTTATCCCTGTAGCGGGCCGGGCCCCTGCCCCAGAGCTTTCCGCCTGCACCAGGGTCGACACCGGGTCTATACACGCAAAGCTTTAGCAGCATTTTTACGTCTTATTTTCAGAGGAGAACCGCATCGTGAACATCAGCTATGACAGCTATCGCGTTTTCTACTACGCCGCCAAATACAAGAGCTTTTCCCAGGCCGCGGCCGCGCTCTACAACGACCAGCCCAATGTGACCCGCATGATAAGGCGGCTGGAGTCTGAGCTGCGCTGCCCCCTGTTCTTCCGCTCCCCCCAGGGGGTTCGCCTGACGCCAGAGGGGGAAAAGCTCTACACGCACATTGCCGCCGCCTTTGAGAGCATCGCCGCCGGCGAGGCGGAGCTGCTCTCCGGTCAGAGCCTGCAGGCGGGCGCCGTGCGCATTGCCGCTAGCGGTCTTGCCCTGCAGGGGTGTCTGCTGCGGGTCCTTGCCCGGTACCGCCGGGAGTTCCCCCACGTCCGCATCTGCCTGACCAACCATTCAACACCTCAGGGGCTGGCCGCTGTGCAGAACGGCCTGGCCGACCTCGCCGTGGTATCCGAAGGATCGATCGTGCCGGATTCCCTGGTAAAACAAAAAGTCGCCGAGGTGCAGGAGGTGCCGGTCTGCGGAGCCGGCTTTTCCCAGCTGGCGGGAAAGGCCTTGTCGCTGGCCGAGCTTGCGGATCACCCCATCATCTGCCTTACATCCGGCACATCCTCCCATACCTTCTATGCCGACCTCTTCCGCCGGTGCGATCTGCCCTTCTGTCCGGATATAGAGGTGGAGACCGTCGATCAGGTGCTCCCTGTGGTTCGCAGCGACCTGGGCATCGGCTTTGTTCCCCGGGAGATGCTCCTGGGATCTCCGGAGCTCACCGGGATCTATCCCCTCACCCTGGCCCAGCCGATCCCGCCCCGCAGCATCTACCTGTTCCAGCGGAAGAATCAGCCGCTGAGTATGGCCGCCCAGCAGCTGCGGCGGATGCTGCTGCAGGATGAGCCGGGCATCTGAGCCGGAGCATTCCGCGCGAAAGCACCGCACAGTACAAATATGCTACAGGAGGAAAAGCCATGTTCAGACCCATCCGCAAAAAGAAAAATGAGATCTCCCCGGAGCAGGCAGAGCAGCTTCTGCTGCACTGCCGCCGGGGTGTTCTGGCCGTAAACGGTGAGGGCGGATACCCCTATGCCGTCCCCATCAACTTTCTCTTCGACCCGGAAAACCGAAAGATCTACTTCCATGGCGCCCGGGCGGGCCACAAGGTCGACGCCCTCCGGGCCTGCGACAAGGTGTGCTTCACGGTGTACGGCGGCGAGACCCTCCGGAACGAAGCATGGGCGCCATATCTGCAGAGCGCCGTGGTGTTCGGACGGTGCCGCCTGATGGAAAGTGGCCCGGAGGCCACCCGGCGGCTGAAGCAGTTCGCCATGAAATATTATCCGGAGGAGCAGCTGGCCGACCGGGAGATCGCCGCCAGCGGACGGGCCGCCCAGATGTTTGAAATCACCATTGAACATGTCAGCGGGAAGGAAGTGCAGGAAAAGTAAGCCGCAGTCTGAGATGAAATTTTCCCGTTTCCCGGGGCAAACCGGTTGACAATTGCCGCCGGCGTGCCTATACTGTCGCTCGTGGCGGCGAACTGCCGCCGGAATCTGCGAAAACACACAGGGAGCAACTGCTTATGGATTACTATCTGCTCACCGACCTGGCGGCTACCATGGGCTATCACATGGCTATGTCCGGGGCGGAAACCTTCCGGGTGGAGGACACCGTCCACCGGATCTTAAGGGCCTACGGCGTAGAGTGCGAGGTATTCGCCATCCCCAACAGCATCTCCATCAGTCTGGAGGCTGACACGGGGAAGCCGCTGATGATCATGCGGCGCATCGGCTTTCACGGAAACGACCTGGAGAAGCTGGAAAAGCTGAACGCCGTAAGCCGCCGCATCTGCGCGGAAAAGCCAACCGTGGACGAGGCCATGGCCTGGCTGAAGGAAACTCTGGCATCCTGCCGGACTTATCACACGGGCGTGATCTATCTGGGCAATATTCTAGCGGGGCTGGGCTTTTGCATCGTGTTCGGCGGAACGCTGCTGGACTGCCTGTGGGCGGGGCTCATGGGGCTGATCATCGGCCTTGTCACTCACTTCATGGAAAAGCGGGAGGTCAACTCGTTTTTCAGCACGATCCTGGCCGCGTGCCTGATGGCGCTGCCGGCCTACGCGGCGGCGGGGCTGGGCTGGCTCAACAGTCCTGACGCGGCCATCATCGGCGCACTGATGCTCCTGGTGCCGGGCCTGCTCATCACCAACTCCATGCGCGACATCATTTACGGGGACACCAACTCCGGTGTCTTCCGCATTGTGTCCGTGGTGCTGTCCGCCCTGGCCATCGCCCTGGGCACGGCAGCGGCCTGGCAGCTGACCGCAGGTCTCTATGGCCGGACAGGCTCCGCCATCGTCAGCTGGCCGGCATGGGTGCAGGCCATTGCGGTGTTCGTAGGCTGCTGCGGCTTCTGCATCCTGTTCAACACCCATGGCCGGGGTATGGTGCTGTGCATGATGGGCGGAGCGGCCTCCTGGATGCTCTATCTGCTGTGCCGGGCGCTGGGCTGCGATGTATACACAGCCAACCTGTTCGCCGCCCTGCTGGCGGCGGTGTACGCCGAGACCATGGCCCGGGTGCGCAGATGCCCGGCCATGCCCTATCTGGTCATTGCCATTCTGCCCATGCTCCCCGGGGCCGGTGTGTATTACACCATGAGCTTGGGGCTGGAGGGAAAAACCATGGAGGCCGTGGCCAAGGGGCTGGAGACTTTGGGCATTGCCGGGTCTCTGGCAGTGGGCATCCTGCTGGTATCCACGGTGTTCCGACTCGTCACCTGGAGGGGAGAAAAGGCTGGAAAGCGGGCGTAGGCCCAGCCGCCGGCACTTTTATTGCATAAGCGGAGCCGCCACAGAATGAAAATCCTGCGGCGGCTCTTTTTGCCTTATTTTCTTGCTTTTTACAGGAATTTGTCCAGCTCCCGCTCAGCTTTTTCGATTTTCTTGACCTTGGGGCTCCGGTAAACCTTGCCCCGGGCGATGA
>OLNF01004131.1_pt1 | contig 10060 bp, 9 predicted proteins | sample 1673061 | NCBI WGS metagenome assembly OLNF01 (sample SAMEA3136751, study PRJEB25190) | human gut metagenome | reverse complement strand
TATCTGACTGGTAAATTCGATCATAATTATCTGTATTTTCAATTTTTGTGTAGGCTGCATTATAGATGCCGACGTTGGAATCATAATAAGACACCCAGAAATATCCGCCGTCACCAAAGCCAGTTCCCCAGCTGTTCATGCAAAGCCATGCACCATTTCCCTCTGGCTGTGTACGAAAATTTGACGCGGCATAACCATCATCCCAGCCAACAATCAGCGTATCATGATTTATTTTGTTCGTTCCTATATAACAGTATGCGTTCTGTGCATTGTTATAATATGAAGATTCGATGTTTTCACCGCTGACCTCACAGTAGATAGATGTCTGGACACTTCCATACAAATAAACAGCCCGCTTAATTGCAGATTGATCTTTTGACGGAATGATCTGAATTTCCTGCACATGCTTGACTGCCCTTAATGATGTATCAGTTTTTCCATCACCGTATGGGTCATCTTCTTCACGCACAGGTCCTTTCCATGAAAGCAGATACGCCATTGCCATAGTGTACTCACCGCCCGTATCCTGTCCCCAGGTATATCCATTATTCAGACTCATGTGATCAACTGAAAAATTCCAGCTTTCCTCTGGAAGAAGTGCTGCCTCTAGTGCACCGACTGATGCAAATGCCCAGCATGTACCAAGCTTTCCCTGATTCATAACTGGCGCATCAAGACCATACAGCCTTGGGTCAAATGCTGAAGGAAGCTTAGAGGCTTCTGGACGGATATCAGTAAATCGAATTGTATTGGCTGACGCATCCCACTCGACCTCATAGTCAAGTCCCTTCGCTACTACATCCGCACTTAAATAGTAAGATCCTCCCTGAAAAACAAGTGCATTCGTGATCTTTTCCTTTTCACCATTGATTACGATCTCTTCTTTATTTTCCTCTGCCTCTATGCTTCGGTCATTGCGGTATGCCTTCAGTGTTTTGTGATCATAGATTCCTACATTGCAAAGAAAGACATCGCGAAGCGTATCCACCGGAATCATCAGTTGTCTGTCATCTGCCATATATGGCTGTATATCATTCTTTGCCAAGCGCTTTCCATCCACGCTCAGACTGATTTCCTTTTGGTTTGTCTTTGCTGCAATCAGCTCATTCCATTCATCACAAACGCCTGCCTGCGTATAGCCGCTTCGAACTGTGCTTGTTGTCTGCCTTTGGTACAGACAGACAACAGCCAACACTAACAGTGCAAGCGCTGCGGCAATATACCACTGTTTATATTTCACTCGTTCTTTGTTCCCTTCTCGGCGGCTTCGGGCCGATGTACTGATAATAGTAGGTCTTAATCATTCCGTTGTAAATTTTACGGTTCTTGTCCGCTTTCTTGCCAATTGCATTCTGTGCATCCTCATAAGATGTGATTAAATACATAGACCATGTGTCCAACTTGGCAAAACGATCACCTATTGTACGGTACAGCTCCGGCAGATCTGCCTTCTCCTCAAGACGCTCGCCATATGGAGGATTCGTGATAATAAAGCCGTACTTTCCAGGATGGGACAATGCGCTTACAGGACGCTGCTGCAAATGAATCATATGATCAACACCGGCACGCTGTGCATTCTCTCTTGCCATGCGCACAGCAGACGGATCAATATCATATCCCTGAATATCTGTCTTTACAGACAAATCTACAAGATCATTTGCCTCGTCCATAGCATCATACCAGGTTTTCTTTGGAATCAAATTTTTCCAACTCTCAGACAAGAAGCTTCTGTTCATACCTGGTGCCATATTCGCTGCCATCATAGCTGCTTCGATTGCAAAGGTACCGCTTCCGCAGAATGGATCAACAAGAATACGATCCTTCTTCCATGGGGTCAGCATAATCAATGCACTTGCAAGTGTCTCACTGATTGGTGCCTTTGTTGTACTCTGACGATATCCTCTCTTATGAAGACTCTCTCCTGTGGAGTCGATGCCGACGGTAAACTCGTCCTTCATGGCAAATACTCGTACTGGATAAGATGCACCTGTCTCTGGAATCACCTCGGTATGGTATGCACTCTTTAAGCGCTCTACGATTGCTTTTTTCATGATGGACTGGATGTCTGATGATGAATAAAGCTTACTCTTTACGGTGGATGCCTTTGTTACCCATACCTTGCCATCCTTTGGAATCCACTCTTCCCATGGCAGTGCCTTTGTGCACTCAAACAGCTCGTCAAATGTGCGCGCTGTAAAGCTGCCTGCCTTTAACAGGATACGCTCTGCGCTGCGAAGAAATACATTAGCGCGGCAGAGCGCTTCCATATCTCCTATAAAGGTTACTCTTCCATCTTCTGTTTTGCTGATATCATAACCAAGATCATCGATCTCTCTTTTTAACACCGCCTCTAATCCAAAGTGACACGGTGCAATTAATTCGTATGTTTTCATTTAGCCTCCAATTTTGTGTTTTTATATTTGTAAGCCAGACGTTTTTCCTGCAACATTTATCATACAATAGCTACATAAGCTACATATTGCTGAAACGACGGTATGCCTGCAGCCCTCCATTTACGGAGAGCACATCATAGCCGTACTGGCTTAACTTTCTGCCTGCGAGAATACTGGTTGTACCCCACTCACAGTATAACACTAGAAGGCGGTTTCGGGGAAGTCTTTTCTTATAATCTTCTAAAAAATCATAAGGAATATTTACGGCACCCTCGATATGACCCTTCTCATACTCTTCTTTTGTGCGAAGATCGATCAGGTAGGCACCTGATCTTCTATAATCATCAAGTGTACTTGCTGCGATTAGTCTCATGAAAAGCACCTCCGAAAATTTCTTGTCTTTTCAGACTATGCTATACTTTATTCTATGCGTATGTTACTCGGAAGGTCTATGAAAGGCAGCATCATAAGTTGATGTTCACGGACATGGTTACGAAAAGCCCTTCGGTGATGGTTTCGTCGGCGCCCCTTGTTCCCGCAGCGCTCTTTCGGTAACGTTGACAACTCATTAATGTCTTGGTATAATTTAACAAAATTATCGGAACGGCGGTGATGACCATGAAATTTAAAATTGCAATCTGCGATGATGAGCAAAATCAAATTGACTATATGGCTTCGATTGTTGCATCGTGGAGTGCTCACGCAGGACATAATTGCGAGATACGCACGTTTGCATCTGCCGAAGCTTTTCTATTTGAATATGAAGAAGATAAGGCATTTGACATTCTTCTGCTTGATATTGAAATGGAAAATATGAACGGCATTGAACTTGCTAAGCGCATCCGCAAAGATCACAACCGTGCTGAAATCATTTTTATTACTTCGCATTTTGAGTTTGTCTGGGAAGGTTATGAAGTGGATGCGCTTCATTATCTGACGAAACCGCTCTCTGCTGAAAAACTCACGCAGGTTCTGAGCAAAGCCGCAGACAAACTTTCTGTCGAACCGCCGTCGGTGGTAATCTCTTGCGATGGTGAAACGCTCAAATTATATGAATCAGATATCCTCTATGCAGAAGCCTTTCTGCATTACATTGTCATTCACACAAAAGACAACGAGTACAAGATCAAGGAACCTATATCTGTGTTTGAAAATAAAGTAAGCGATGATTTCTATCGTATTCACCGTTCTTACCTAGTTTCGCTCAAATATATAACTCGAATTTCTCGTACATCCGTTACTATCGGAAACTCAACCCTTCCTCTTTCCAGAGGAAAGTACGACGATATCAACCGAGCATTTATCGAGCATAATTGAGAATCGAGGAAACTTATGAGAAAGAAAACATACTTAAAGCTGGTTGACTATCAGACGGAACAATCTGAAAAACACTTAAATGAAGTGCGAAGTATCCACAAGGAAATGAGAGGTTACAAGCATGATTTTCACCATCATCTTCAAACATTAAAAGGTCAACTTGAGGCTGGAGAAATTGAGCGTGCGCTTGCTTATATCGAGCAACTTGACACGCAACTAATGCAGGTGGATACTCTGTTGAAAACTGGTAATGTATCTCTCGATGCCATTTTATCTGCAAAGATCGCACAGGCAAAGGCAGAAGCTATTACGGTTACCGTGAAAGCCAATGTGCCAGATATCCTGACAATTTCAGATTTGGAATTGAGTATTGTCATTGGGAATCTGCTTGACAATGCGATTGAATCCTGCCGTACCGTCACAGAAGAACGATTTATTCGTATTTTTATTTCTATGAAAGGAACAATGCTTTATTTTTCTATGCTCAACACAGCAGGTCCAAAGAAGAAAAAGACAGGTCTGATCGTGGCTATCTGCGTCGTTGTGGTATTGGCATTGGGCGCAGGCGCATATTTCCTGTTCTTTACGCCAGAGAAACGGTATGAGAGGAAGATGGATGTTGCTGAGAAGGCGATGACAGACAGCAATTACGAAGAAGCTGTCACGGCGTATGAAGCAGCACTTGGTATCTTTGATGACCGGGTTCCGGCTATGAACGGTTTGTTATCCGCACAGATTAGTGCCGGTGAAAGCGATGGGGCAAGAGAGAATTTCACAGAGTTCCGTACAACAATCACGGGCTTTGATGCAGATAAAGTAACAGAGAACAGTGAGGATATCGTAGCATTCTATGAATACGCAGATGATCTTTACAGTGATACGGATTCTCTGATCGATGCATATAAGGAAGGGTATAACCTGACAAATGACAACGGTCTGAAGAAGAACCTCGTAACTGCATATGTAGACCGTGCCGATGCAATGGATAACTCTGATTATGAAAATAAGATTGCTGCTTATGGAGATGCTCTGGATCTCGACAGTACGAATGAGTCGGCTCTGAGTGGAAGAAAGGCATGTGCATATGATGTTTTGGATGATATGATGGATGCACAGCAGTATGATCAGGCAGAATCCTTTATCAATACATATGCGGACAGCATGTCGGATGTGGACTTCTCTTCTTATACAGAGAAGATTGAGTCAGAGCGTGCGTTGATGACAGCCAGACATGATCTGATGGAGCAGGTAATCAGCCTGATGTCAGCTTCCGATTATGCAGGCATGATGGACGTGGATGGTTCCGATAATGCAAGTACAGTTGTTGCGAATATGGACGGTGATTCTTATGTTTATGCAACGGATGGCTATGACAGCTCCTATACAGGAAAAGCTGCGGGCGTTTACACATATTCTACTTTGTTGAGTTCTGGTTATTACTTCTATTATGGTGATTACGAGAACGGTGTGCGAAGTGGACAGGGAACGATGTTCGTCAAGATGGATGGTTATAATCAGGCATATCTGGTTTATGAAGGTGCATGGAGCAACGATAAACCGAACGGTGCAGGTACTGAGACATCTGTCAACGAGGACGCTGGCGATGAGCTTGTAACGGTAACCCGTTCTGGTAATCTGGTAGATGGATTGTTTGATGGAGAGGTAACTGTATCGCTTGTATCGAACGATGAAGAGTATGGTGGAACTTACACAGGTACATTTACTGCATCGAACGGTGATGCACCGGATATCCGTGAGAATTATCCGGATCTGGATTTTAGTGATGTATCGGAAGATAAAACAGTTTATGTGGTACTGGAATGTGACGGTTCACCAATGTACTGGCACTTCTCAAAGGGATCAGCCGCAAAGCTCGGTATACATACTTTTGGGAACTAAGATAAAAATAAATGGTGGTAAAACATATGGACATATTGATCAATGACTATATAAATGGAGAGCGCTCCCTGTGTAGGGATGAAGCTCAGTTTTCCGCGTATCTGTTCCAGATTTTGAACGGATGCAAACGTGTCAAGATCGATTCTGACAATTTTACAAATAAGACTTACGAAGTAATGCAGGCATATTATATGCCGGCGTTCCTGCGTGATTACTTCAATTATGCGGACAGTAAAGCTGAATTCAACCGGAAGCTTGTGACATTTGCAAACCGGAAGTTACGTGCACTGTATGCAGGTGAAGAGGCGCAGGGGGCGATGCTTGAGGATGTAGATGCCAAGGCAGTGAATGCTGCGGAGATTTACAATCTGGATAAGGAACTGGATATAGAAAATCCGGGGTTCGATCTTGGAAAGCATATCAATGGATGGTCTGGAAAAGAACGCGAATATCGAAATCCGCTTGCACGTTGGATGATGAATGTGCGACCGGATATCGCAGTTTTGCTGAAACGACGCGGCATCAAGCGTACAGAGCTACGGATGCATGAGATTGATTGTCATTATCTGAATAGTGTAGACACGTATCCAGCGATGATTGGACGCGTGGATGAAAAAGGACATGTGACTGGGTGCAAGAAGATCGTGTGTACGAAGCAGCAGGTAGAACAGTATGCGTTGGAGTTTCTGTGTGAGACACCAACGGAAGAATACGCAGATACCATCGGTATGAAATGGTGGGGACCGGCGAAGGAGTCGGACACACCGGTAGAAGACAGCGGTATTGCTATTGAACCTGGCTTTATTAGTATGGCGAATCTGGTTAGTGCAAAGAATGCACAGATGTATGAGGAAGTGGACAAGCCGATCGCAATGCAGAAATTGCAGGAATACAACAAAGCATTCTATGCGGAAGAGCGGAAAGTGAAGGAACCGAAAGCAATCCTCGGAAGTGTTTTGGAATTACAGATATAAGCAGGATAAGAAAAAGGGTTGAAACATAGTTGTTTCAACCCTTTTTTATGGATACAGAATCTATCAATTATTCCATAGCTGCTTTTAATGCGGCGTCTAAATCCTCTAAGATATCATCGATGTTCTCCAGACCAACAGAGAAACGAACCATACCAGCATCAATACCAGCTGCAACAAGCTGCTCGTCGGATAACTGGCGATGTGTTTCACTTGCTGGATGCAGGACACAGGTACGGATATCTGCAACATGCACTTCGTTGGAGGCAAGCTTTAATGAATCCATGAATTTTGCCGCAGCCGGACGTCCGCCCTTGATGATAAAGGAGATAACACCGCAGGATTTGCCACCGAGATATTTTTCTGCAAGTGCATGGTTTGGATCAGAAGGAAGTGCTGGACAACTGACACTGACAACTGCGTCACTCTTTTCAAGGTATTCTGCAACTGCCATTGCATTTTCTGTATACTGCTTCATACGAACTGGAAGAGTCTCTAATCCGAGATTCAACAGGAATGCAGAATGTGCGGCTGGATATACACCGAAGTCACGCATGAGCTGCATTCTTGCCTTGACGATATATGCCATATTGCCATAAGATTTTGTATAGCAGGTTCCATGGTAGGATTCGTCAGGCTCGACAAGCTCTGGGAACTTGCCATTATCCCAGTTGAACTTGCCGCTGTCTACGATGACACCGCCGATCTGAACGGCATGTCCATCCATATATTTACTTGTGGAATGTACGACGATATCAGCACCGAAGTCAAAAGGTTTACAGAGAATCGGAGTTGCAAATGTGTTGTCTACGATCAATGGAACTCCCATTGCATGTGCAATATTTGCGAAACGCTCAATATCAAATACAGTCAGCGCCGGGTTTGCGATTGTCTCGCCAAACACGAGCTTTGTATTCTCTTTAAAACAGGCCTTGATCTCATCGTCAGACATATTTTTATCCACGTAGATACATTCAATGCCAAGCTTCTTCAAAGTGAAAGAGAACAGATTGATCGTGCCGCCGTAGATTTCAGGGGTACTGATGATGCTGTCACCAGCCTGACAGATATTTAAGATGGAAAGCAAGGTAGCTGCCTGTCCGGAAGTAGTACACATGGCACCGACACCACCTTCCAGGGCTGCAATTTTCTCCTCGACTGCCATGACTGTTGGATTGGCAAAACGGGAATAACAGAGTCCTTTTGTTGGATCATCAAAGATGCCGGCAACTTCTGCGGCAGATTCGTACACATACGTTGTACTTTGGACGATAGGCAGAACACGAGGCTCGCCATTCTTTGGTGTATAGCCTGCATGCAGGCATTTTGTTTCATCTTTCATTGTAATAAAACCCTCCTATGGTATATAGTAGTTACTATGATTTAATGTAACATAAATACTATATTAATACAACAGTCGGGTGTAAGCGAGAGCTTTGCATGTTATTTCGCGAAATAACGACGAAAAAAATGAGAAATTCTGAAAAAATTGCTTGCAAAATAAAATTCCGTATGGTAATATCTAACTCTGTGATATATTTTTATATTCCTTGCTTCCGACCAGTTCGGAGGCCAATAGACCATAAGGAGGTGCAATAACATGAACAAGTATGAATTGGCGTTGGTTGTTAGCGCAAAGATTGATGATGACGCAAGAACTGCTGTTGTAGATAAGGCTAAGGCTATTATCGAGAAGGCAGGCGGCACAATCACAAACGTTGACGAAAAAGGCAAGCTGAGATTAGCATACGAGATTCAGAAGATGAAGGAAGGTTTCTACTACTTCATCCAGTTTGATGCAAACGCTGAAGCTCCAGCTCAGATCGAAGCAAGTGTTCGTATTATGGAATCTGTTCTCAGATATCTTTGTGTTAGACAGGACGCAGAGTAATAGTTAGGAGGATTTCCGATGAACAAAGTAATTTTGATGGGTCGTTTAACTCGTGATCCGGAAGTTAGATATTCACAGGCTGCAGAGCCTTTAGCAATCGCAAGATATACACTTGCAGTTGACCGTAGATTCCAGAGAAGAGACAATTCTGGAAATGAGCAGACAGCAGATTTTATCTCCTGTGTTGCATTTGGCAGAAACGGAGAGTTTGCTGAGAAGTATTTGAAGCAGGGTACAAAGATTGCGATTACAGGTCGTATTCAGACAGGCAGCTATACCAATAAGGACGGCAATAAAGTTTATACAACAGAAGTTGTCGTAGAAGAGCAGGAGTTTGCAGAGAGCAAGAATGCATCTGGAAACAACGGCGGTGGATATCAGCAGGAAGACAGACCAGCACCTGGTAATGCCAGTGCAGATGGATTCATGGATATTCCAACAGGATTGACAGGCAACGATTTACCATTTAAGTAAGGAAATTAAATGGAGGTAATTAGTAATGGCTTACAATAAGACAGAGAAGAGCGATCGTCCAGACGCTCCTATGAAGAGAAGACCAATTCGTAGAAGAAAAAAGGTCTGTGTATTCTGTGCAGAGAAGAATGCAGTAATTGATTACAAGGATACAAACAAGCTTAAGAGATACATCTCTGAAAGAGGTAAGATTCTTCCTAGAAGAATTACTGGTAACTGTGCAAAGCATCAGCGTGCACTTACAGTTGCAATCAAGAGAGCAAGACACGTAGCTCTTATCCCTTACGTTGTAGAGTAAGAAGAACGTATAAAACTCCAATTTGCGGATTTCCGCAGATTGGAGTTCTTTTTTGTCATAATATATACGAATTGATACAAATTAGATACATTTTCATGGTAAGATAAGAACAGTAAAATAAAGGATACTGTGAGGAGATTGTGGTGAGAAAGATAAGAAAAAGACGAATGGCAGCCGTGATGGTACTCTGTGTGGGACTGCTCAGCGGATGTGCCGGCAAAACCCAGACGGATGATCTTGTGATCACGATACCGGAATATGAGAAAATTACATACACAACCGAGCCAGTCGTGCATGGAGACATTGCGCCGGTGCTCGATCTGCGATTGAAATCAGAACAGTTTGAACGGAAAGAATACTATCCTGATCATGATGAGATGGAGGTTGATCAGGTATTTGTCCATGTTGGAGATGTCGTGCAAAATGGAGACACACTTGTCACCTTCTCTTCGGAGGATATAACGGAGGAACGAAGACAGTATGAAAACCGTGTGGAAGAGGATGCGCTTCTGATCGACCATTATACGAAGCTGGATGCAATTAATCAGACAGATGAACACCAGGAGAGTATCGAGCAGTTAAAGAAAGACCAGGAGATTGCAGGACTGTACATCAAAGATCTGGACGCAAGACTGGAAGCTTATACGATTAAGGCAGAGGGAAGCGGCATTGTGAGCAGCCTGTCGGATATGCTTGATTATGGAACCGTGTATGCCGGAGATGCAGTTGTAACGATCCTGTATGGCTCGGACAATTATACTACGACGACAGAGGATGATTATGCGTTTGAGGTAGGACAGACATTTACGGCAACTTT
>OLNF01004127.1_pt1 | contig 10071 bp, 8 predicted proteins | sample 1673061 | NCBI WGS metagenome assembly OLNF01 (sample SAMEA3136751, study PRJEB25190) | human gut metagenome | reverse complement strand
CGGCAAAACGCAGACGGCGCTCTCCATTCTGCACCTTTTAAATGAAAATTCCGAAATTTGGTAATGTTGAAGACCTTGTAGGTGCAACCTTATTCCTTTGCTCAGGTGAGGCAGCTGGCTTTGTAACAGGAGTAGTGCTTCCAATCGATGGTGGCTTCTCATCATATAGTGGAGTATAAAAATGAGAAGAAGTATTTTGTTGATGAATGATTGGCTTTTCAAGTATAAGAATAATGATTTTATCAATGTTAATTTACCTCATACTTGGAATAACATAGATGGCCAAGATGGTGGTAATGATTATTATAGAGGTAGCTGTACTTATGAAAGAAAAGTTAGTAAGCCTATATTTGATTTATTAAAAGAAGATGTTTATTTAGTTTTTGAAGGTGTAAATGCAAGCGCTACTATTGTTTTTAATAATCATGAAATTATAAAACATGATGGTGGGTATTCTACTTTTAGAGTTAATGTTACTGAATTTTTAAAAGATGAAAATGATTTAAAAATTATAGTAGATAATTCAGTTAATGATAAAGTTTATCCACAAAATGCTGACTTTACATTCTATGGTGGTATTTACCGTGACGTTTATTTTTTAGTAATTAATAAGACAAGGTTTGACATTGATTATTATGGCGGTCCTGGTATTAAATATTATTCTACTGTAAATGGAAATGACGCTACAGTTTTTGTTGAAACTTTTAGTAATTCAGATAATGTATTTATTGAATTATATGATCAAGAAAACAATTTAGTTTTACAACAAAAAGGTACGAAAGTTTCATTTTTAGTAAAAGATGCTCATTTATGGAATGGTTTAATTGATCCATATTTATATAAAATAGTAGCTAAAATTATATGCGATGATGAAGTTTTAGATGAAATTAGTTGTAACTGTGGTATTAGAACATTTAAAGTTGATCCTAAAAAAGGTTTCTTCTTAAATGGTAAATCATATCCTTTACATGGTGTAAGTCGTCATCAAGATCGTAAAGCTTTAGGAAATGCTATTAGTTACGAAATGATGGATGAAGATATGAATTTAATTAAAGAAATTGGTGCTAATACAATTCGTCTTGCTCATTATCAACATAATCAATATTTTTATGATTTATGTGATAAAGTAGGTATGGTTGTTTGGGCAGAAATTCCTTATATTTCTGAGCATTTAGTTAATGGTAGAGAAAATACAATTAATCAAATGAAAGAATTAATTATTCAAAATTTCAATCACCCATCGATTGTTACTTGGGGTCTATCTAATGAAATTACTATTAAAGATAACCACCGTAAAGATATGTTAGATAACCACTATGTTTTACAAGAACTATGTAAAGAATTAGATCCTACAAGAGTTACTACTTTAGCATGTTTTGCAATGTGTACACCATTCCATCCTGTAACTAAAATTAGTGATATTATTGGCTGGAATTTATATTTAGGTTGGTATGTACCTTTTAAATGGTTAAATGATTGTTTTATGACATTCTATCATACATTCTGGCCAAAACGTGCCTTATCATATTCTGAATATGGTGCTGAAGGTATGCCTAATTTACATAGTAAACACCCTAAACGTGGTGATCATACTGAAGAATATCAAGCAATTTATCATGAATATATGTTAAGATGCTTTAAGAGACATCCATATTTATGGGGAACTTATATTTGGAATATGTTTGATTTTGCTGCTGATGCTAGAAATCAAGGTGGCGAACCTGGTATGAATCATAAAGGTATGATTACATTTGATAGATTAACTAAAAAAGACAGTTTCTACTTATATAAAGCATGGTGGAGTACAGAACCTGTATTACATATTTGTTCAAAACGTTATGAAAAACGTGAAGGAAAGAAAGCAATTATTAAAGTTTACTCAAATCAAAAAGAAGTTTCTTTATATAATAATGGAAAATTAATTAAAACAATTAGTGCTGATAAAGTATTTAAATTTAAAATTAAGTTAGAAGATGTTAATAATATCGTTGCAAAAAGTGGTAATTTAGAAGACAATGCAACATTTATCAAAGTAAATGAAAGATGTCCTGAATATAAATTAAAAGCAACTGATAGTAAAAACTGGATGTAATTTAAGTTTTATACGACTTTTTTATTAAAAAATAACTAACAATTTAGCAATTAAGTTATGAGAAGAGGTAATGCAATAATGAAATATATATCTTTTGTTGTACCAAGCTATAATTCTGAAAAATATTTAAATAAATGTATAGATTCATTATTATATGGTGGTGAGGATGTAGAGATTATTATTGTTAATGATGGATCTATTGATAGAACATTAGAAATAGCTTTAGAATATCAAAATAAATATCCTACTATTGTAAAAGTAGTTGATCAAGAAAATGGTGGTCATGGTTCTGGATTAAATGCGGGGATTAAAAACGCTACTGGTCTTTATTTTAAATGTGTTGATTCAGACGACTGGGTTGAACAAGATTCATATAAAAAAGTTTTAGACGTATTAAAAAGTAATCACGAATTAAATAATGATCCTGATTTATATTTGACAAATTATGTATTTGAAAGATTAGACTGTAATAAACAATATATTCACAAAAACACTAAAGCATTTGCTCCAAATAAAATGCTTTCTTGGGCAGATGTAAAAAAATTAGGTTTAAGTGAATATATTGTAATGCATTCTATGATTTATAAATTAGATGTGTTAAAAGAAAGTAAAGTTAATTTACCTTTACATACATATTATGTTGATAATATTTTTACTTTTGTACCATTAAAATATGTTAAATCTATCTATTATATTGATACTAATTTTTATCGTTATTATGTTGGTAGAGAAGGACAAAGTGTTACATTTGAAAATATGACTAAAAATTATAAGATGCAAATTAAAGTAATGAGAGAATTATCTTTAGTTTATTCTTATGACGAATTAAAAGCGCTACCAAAAGGACAACGTAAATTTATGATGCATGATTTAATCATTAAATCTTTCTTAACATTATTCTATGTAATGGCTGATTATAATAAAGAAAGAAAATATGATTATGATGAATATTTTAAAGAATTTAAAAAGCAAAATAGAAGCTTATATTATAAATTAAGATATCGAACTTATTTTTTATTTCCATTTACTTTAATTATGCCTTTAAGACGTTTTGTAGTTATGTCAGTTTATAAAAAAGTTGTTAAAAAAACAAACTGGCAATAGTTTGTTTAAATATTGCGCCTTTAAATATTTTGCGCTATAGAAATAAAATATTAAAAAAGTTTAGGAGGAAATTGGACATGGAATTTTTAAAGAAATTCTTCAGTGGAAAAGCTTTTGGTTATTATGTAACTTTAGCTGTTTCATTACTTTTCTTAATCTCTGGTATTGTTTATGTTGTACAATATGCTAAAGATACAAGAGATTATCAAATTTTAACTACTGTATTATTATTTGTAGGCTTTGCCGTATCAGTAGTATTATTAGCATTAAAACAGGATAAATATACTCCTTATGTACAAGGTGTATTCAGTTTATGTGCTTTATTATTCTTTATCCGTAAAATTTACTGGTATATTTCAGAAGTTTTTGTTGGTATTGATGAAATCGGGTTTAACAGCAAATTTATTATTTCTACAACATTCTTAGTAATTTTATTTGTAGCTACATTAGTAAATTGCTTCTTACCACAAGTTAAGAAAGAGGTGGCAATCAATGAGTAAAAGAGCATTAGCTTTAAAAATTAGTTTAGTAGTATCTACAGTATTATTTGGTTTTTCAACTACTGCAGTTAGTATTGCTAAAGAAAACAGAGATCAAATTTCTTCATCATTAGGTCAACCTACATTTAAAATTGAATATGGTGAATCTAAACCTCAAGAATTATTTAAATCTCAATATAAATCAATAAAAGATTTATCAGCTGCAGGTCATAAATTAGTAAAAGACATCGAAGCTGAAGGTGCTACATTATTAGAAAATAAAAATAATGCATTACCTTTAGCTCAAGGTTCTAAAGTAACTTTATTCGGTGTTCAATCTGTAGTACCAAGCTATGGTGGTCGTGGTTCTGCTCAGGCTTCTAACCCTCAACCACAAGTAGACTTAAAAGCTGGTTTAGAAAAAGCAGGTTTCTCTGTAAATCAAACTATGTATGATTTCATTAAATCTGGTATTGCTGACAAAAAATATGCTACAGCTATGGGCTTCACTGGTGGTCTTCCAAAAGATATGCCATTTGCTGATTTTGAAAGTAATGCTGATTTAGTTAAATCATTAAATTCTTACAATGATGTTGCTATTATGACATTATCTCGTTGTGGTGCTGAAGGTTCAGACGTTAAATTAAATGCTACTACTGATGGTTTAAAATTAACTGATGCAGAAGCTTCTACATTAGCAGGTTTAGGAAAACTAAAGAAAGACGGAAAAGTTAAGAAAGTTGTTGTATTATTAAATACTTCTAACCAAATTCAAACTAGTGAAATTAACAAAGGAGAATACGGTATTGATGCTGTATTATGGATGGGTCAAGTTGGTATCAACGGTACTGAAGCTGTTGGTGAAATTTTAAGTGGTGCTATTAATCCATCAGGAAGTTTACCTGACACATATTGGTATAATCATAAAGATAATCCAGTAGTAGATGGTAACTATGGTGCTTTCACTTATCAAAATAGAGATGAATTTAAAGATCAATTACCAGCAGTTAAAAAGAGTTATTATGGTGGCACAAGTGATAACTGGGGTACTTATGTAACATACCAAGAAGGTGTATATTTAGGTTATAGATATTCAGAAACTCGTTACACTGATACAGTTATGAAACGTGAAGGTCACGGTGATTTCAATTGGAAAAATACTATTTCTTATCCATTTGGTTTTGGTTTATCATATACTGATTTCCAATTCTCTAATTTCAGCGCAAATGAAACTAAAGATGGATATAAATTAACAGTAGATGTTAAAAATATTGGTAAAGTAGCTGGTAAACAATCAGTTCAATTCTATATTCAAAAACCTTATACTGAATTTGATATCGAACGTGAGATTGAAAAACCAGCAGTAGAATTAATCGATTTCGGTAAAACTGATATCTTAAAACCAGGTAAAACTCAAACTGTTACTTTAGATGTTTCTAAAGAAGTTTTAAAAGTTTATGATAGAAAAGTTGCTAAAACTTACATTGTAACTGAAGGTAACTATTTATTTACAGCTGCTAAAGATTCTCATGAGGCTGCTAATAACTTCTTAGCAAAAGCAGGAAAAACAACAGCTGATGGTATGACTGAAAATGGTGATGCTAAATTAGTTAAATCATTCCATTTAGGTAAAGATGAATTTAACTTCAGTAGATCTAGATCAACTGGTAAAAAGATTACTAACTTATTTGAAAAAGCAGAAATCAATAATTATGAAGGAAATACATTAGATTACTTCACAAGAAGCAATTGGTCTAAAAAATTAAGAAAAGATTTAAAATTAAATCAAGAAATGGTTAATGAAATTCTTAAACAAGAAAATTCTAATTCATTAAAGAAAGATGATGGTTTATATCCTACATATAATGCAAAAAATAATTTACAATTAATTAACTTATATCAAAATGATAGTGGTGAATTAATTAGTTATGATAATCCTATTTGGGATTTATTCTTAGATCAATTAACATGGGAAGAAACATGTGAAATTGTTGGTCAAGGTTTCCGTTGTTCTGCTGCATTAGATAGATTAGGAAAACCAAAAACTGTAGATCACAATGGTCCTACTGGCTTAACTGAAAAATATAGTGCTGCTAATGGTTTAGCTAACAAATTAGATGATCCTGATAAAGATTTAACTCCAGTTAACTATACTACAGTTCCTGTATTAGCTGCTACATTCAATAAAGATTTATCTAAACGTTTCGGTGAAATGATTGGTGAAGATGCTTTATGGGCAGGTTATAATGGTTTCTATGGTATTGGTGTTAACACTCATAGATCTCCTTATGAAGGTCGTGCTTATGAATACTTCTCAGAAGATCCAACTTTATCTGGTATTATGGCTTCTATTGAAACATTAGAAATCCAAGCTCGTGGTACTAATGCTTTCATTAAACATTTTGCGTTAAATGATCAAGAAACTCAACGTTGTGGTGTTCAAGTTTGGACAAACGAACAAGCTTTACGTGAAATTTCATTAAAACCATTCGAAATGGCTGCAATCGATGGTAAAGCTGCTAATGCGATGGTTTCTTTAAGTAGAATTGGTTTAGAACTCGCTACTGGTTGTAAATCATTATTAACTGATTTCTTACGTGGCGAAGTTGGTATGGTTGGATACTGTGTTTCTGATATGTGGACATTAGAATACAATAAACAACAATTACCATTATTCTTAATGGCTGGTTTAGATATTCCTGATGGTGCTACAAATAATGTTGGTACTGATTGGAGTTTATATGAAACTGGTTATTCAGCTTTAGCATGGAGAATGCGTGAATCTGCTAAACGTACAATGTATGCTACATTACATAGTAATGCAATGAACGGTTTTGACTCTAATACTAAGATCATTAGAGTTACACCAAAATGGGAAAAACAAGCTAATATCCTTTTAGGTGTAGTTTCTACAGTTTGGGGCGCATGCTTAGCATGGGGTGTTGCTGAAGTTGTTTTGGCTGTTAAAAAATCAAGATTATTAAAAAAATAATTAATCAATTATAATTGAATTAGACCTAGGATAACCTAGGTCTTTTTCTAACTGAAAAATAATTTAAACAAAATAATTTCGGTTCTTTCCAAAGTGAGGTAGATAGGTAGGTAGACATCTACCTTAAATTATACAAAAAATCAAAGATGGTAAAAAAGCTATCCATTTTTGGGTAGATGGTTACCATCTTTTTTTTACAATGAAAACATTATATTGAGCATTGTTATCTGATATAGGATATATAAAATCTAGTATTGACCGTATGGAAGAAAAACTTGATAAACAAGAAAATAATTATCAAATGTTATTGACACGTGTGATTAAAGTAGAAGAAGCTTATAACATATTGAATGAAAAGATAGAAATTTATATTTCTGGAGCTAATGGAAAATAAATAAAGGGCTATCTTTAAAATAGGAAAATAATTAATTTGAATTTGATATATGAATTTTTTCATATATCTTTTTTAATTGGCAGTAATTTAAAGAAAATTATAAAATATATTATACTAGGTGATATTTATAAAAAGAATACTAATTGCGGTATTTATAGCATTTGTATCTAGCACAATATCAAAGACAAGTCCTAGTAAACTTACGATTGTAATTGATCCAGGCCATGATGGTATCTATGATACAGGAACGAGTGTGGGAAATTATAATGAGGGTGATATTAACTTAAAAATAAGTCAAAAATTGAAGAATATACTTGATGAAGATTATAATGTTATTTTGACAAGAGAGGACGAGAATTTTCTTGGAAATAGTAATCATTTTGTAAAAAGAAATGATTTGAATCAAAGAATAGCGATTATAAATAATAGTAAATGTGACCTTTTTATTTCAATTCATCAAAATTTCTTCCCTTATGATGCTTATCATGGTGCCGAGGTTCACTATAATAATATTAATTCTTTTAATAAAGGAGTCGCTTTTTTATTATTAAATAGTATTAAAATGACTTTAAATAATACAACAAGAGAAATAAAGGAAAATAATGACGTATACATTCTTAAACATATTTCAAAACCAGGCTGTTTAATTGAATGTGGTTTTATGTCTAATAAAGAAGAATTGAGTAAGCTAATAGAAGATGATTACCAAAATAGTATGGCTAGGGCTATAAAAAAAGGGATAGATACTTATTTTGAGATAATGGCTTGAAATAAGTGTATTTAAAGTTTAAAATAGAAGAAAGCGGAGGAATAACGAATGAGGCTTATTTCTAAAATTTTAAAATCTTCATTATTTTGGATTGTACTTTATTTAATATATGCATTAATAATGAATATATTTAAATTAGAAAGCTGTCCTATAAAGCTTCTAATAGGTCTTCCTTGCCCAGGCTGTGGGATGACAAGAGCCATTATTTGTCTTTTAAAATTAGATATTAAGGGCTCATTTAGATATAATGCTTTATGTCTAATTCTTCTTTTTATAGTAGTTGTTGCAATATTAAAAAAATATGGGATATTTAAAAAGCTATATTATAGTAGAGTGTTTTGGACTTTAATTGGTACAACTATCCTAACCTATTATATTTTACGATTAATTTATGTTTATCCTAATGAACCAATGGACTACTATTATTTCAACTTATTAAATAGAATGAGAGGGAAAGTATGATTAAACTAGAAAATGTAACTAAGTTTTATAATTCAAAGGGAATAATAACCCACGCTTTAAAAAATATTAATTTAGAATTATATAAGAATGAATTTGTAGCGATATGTGGACCATCAGGTAGCGGTAAATCAACTCTTTTAAATGTTATTTGTAAGCAGGATACATTTGATGAGGGAGAAATTTATTATAAGGGTAATGAAACGGCCTATTTTAATGTGGATGATATGGATGACTTTAGAAAAAATAAGGTAGGCTTTATTTTTCAAAATTATAATATTATTGAATCATATACTGTTTTTCAAAATGTAATGCTAACATATGAGCTTAAAGGGCTACCTGCTAAGGAGGCTAAGAAAAAAGCCTTAGCTATTATTGATGAGGTAGGTCTTCATGATAAGATAAATAATAGAGGAGCTGAATTGTCTGGCGGACAAAAACAGCGCTGTGTTATTGCTCGTGCTTTAGCCTTTGAGCCTGAAATTCTTGCATGTGATGAGCCTACAGGAAATCTTGATAGCGAAACGGGTGCTGAGATTATGGCACTTATTGCTAAAATAGCACATGATAAGCTTGTCCTTGTCGTAACCCATAATTATGAAGAGGTAGAGCCTTATGCAACAAGGAAATTAACAATTGTTGATGGCTCTTTATATGAGGATAAAATTTTACGTGAGGTTCCTTGTGATGATGAAAAAGAGGTTCTTAATTTAGATTATGTTCCAATTCCTAAAAAAATTAATTTTAAGGTAGCCTTAAGGAATTTAATAAATACTCCTAAAAAGACAATATTTTCAAGTCTTGTTATTTTCTTTGCGTGCTTTTTTATGTTATCGCTATATCAATTTATTGATTATATATATAATACTGAAGTTACAACTAGTAATGAATTTCATTATAAGGATGAAAATAAATATGCTATTTGTTCTAAAAATGAAGGAATAACAGAAGAAGCGATTAATGCTATTATTAGGGATAATTTACCATATATAATAAACCCAATTTTAGAGAGTCAAAGATCAGTTTGTTATGTATATGATGGGGCTGATAAATGTGGTGAAATAGATGCCTATTTTGAAACTTATTATACTGATTATGACCCAAGTGTGGGGAAAAAGCCTGAAGGTGAAGATGAGCTTTATTTACTTGTACCAGATATGGTATCTTTAAAAAAATATAGCAGTATGGTTGATAAATATGTAGAAACTCGTGCTTCAAAGTATAAGCTTGTAGGTATTGAAAGAACAAATAAGGTTGATGATATTGTTATTTGCACATCACCTCAAGTGTATGAAAAAATAACTCTATTTTCTTATGAATATAAAATTTATTCTAAAGGAAAAGTTTTAGATTATATTAGAATAGAAGAAAGTAAAAGTGAAAAAAATATTCTTTATTTACCTGAGTATTATAAAGCAAAAGAAATAGATGAAATTAGGGGTAGTACAGGCCTATCACTTTGTAACAGAGTTATTGATTTTGAGGTTGTATATTATGATAGTGATGCTACATCCTCTATGCCTTATTTAGAACTTGCAAGTGTTGTGGCAGATGAAATAGTACAGGTATCAGTTTATAATGCCGATAAAGGAATTAAGTCAAGGGCGGAATCGCTTGGTTATATTGTTCTTAATACAAAAAAATATGACGCGTCTAATTCTCTTGATAGAGTAATAAATAATTTGGAAGCTTATGGTATTATGCTACTTTCAAGCCTAATTATTATTATAATTTATTTTATTTCCTATTTAGTAATGATTCATATTTATAAGACAAAGGCTT
>OLNF01004121.1_pt1 | contig 10091 bp, 8 predicted proteins | sample 1673061 | NCBI WGS metagenome assembly OLNF01 (sample SAMEA3136751, study PRJEB25190) | human gut metagenome | reverse complement strand
TACTGGCAGAAGACGCTGAACGCGCCGTAATCACCCTTGCCGGCCGGCGCGCAGACGTCCAGCTCAATGGGACGGATGGGACACATGACGTGAAAATGCGGATTGGAAATGCCGCCGTCCACATTGTCCGGCTGATGCACGGCAAAGTCTGCCACAATGCCCCGGCTCACGAAATTGTCCAATAAAAACTGCCTTGCAAGTCCCTTTGTCTGAGAAAAAAATCGTATCTTTGCCCCATATCTATCAACACGGAAAGTAGAAATCTTAAAATTACAGATTATGAATAGAATTAATCCAACTCTCAGTTTCATATTGCTGCTCGGTTTGCATGCAACACCAAGCTTTTCGCAGAACGATGATTTTGTGAAATAGTTCCAGCAGTCAAGACAGGCGATGCTGGATGATTACAACAAGTTCCGCAACACCATACTTACCGACTACGATAAGTATATGCAAGGCGTATGGAAAGAATACAAGAAGTTTAAGGGAGACAACGATGCCAACCTCTCTTTCAATATTGAGAACAAAATCAACAACTATCGCAATCAGTTGAAGAGCCAGAACATCAACGATGTAAACAACCATCTCTATACCTACGCCATCGGTACCATGTATATGGATATCATCCAGGAATGCGAGAAGCTCGGCGACTATGTAGTAAACGTAGTAGAGGCCCGCATGGGTGTAAGACAGCATGAAGCTTAGGGAGAGTTAACAGATATGTTTTTAAGCAAGATACTTGATTCACAACAGCAAAGTTGCCATAAAGAAGTGATTTCACAAAGAAAAAGAAAGAATTTTGGCATAACATAGAGGATAACTCGATTTTTTGTTGTAATTTTGCAGCCGAAATTGCAATTTTATAAATAATTAATGAAGATTCTAGTAACGGGTGCGTCGGGCTTTATCGGCAGCTACATCGTGGAAGAGGCCTTAAGACAGGGCATGGAAACCTGGGCGGCAGTACGCCCTACCAGTTCCAGAAAGTATCTGCAAGACGAGCGCATCCATTTTATCAATCTCAATCTTTCTTCAGAGGAAGAGTTGGAGAAAGAACTCGCCCCGCACGAGTTCGACTATATAGTGCATGCAGCCGGCGCAACGAAGTGCCTGCATGCAGAGGACTTTTATAAGGTAAACACAGAGGGAACCAAGCATCTGGTGAACGTCCTTCTGCGCCTCCAGATGCCTATCAGGCGATTTGTCTTTGTCAGTTCGCTCAGCATCTTTGGAGCCATCCGCGAAGAGCAGCCTTATCAGGAAATCTCAGAACATGATACTCCTAAGCCAAATACTGCATACGGAAAGAGTAAGCTGGAGGCAGAACGCTATCTGGACAGCATCGGCAATAACTTCCCTTATATCATCCTCCGCCCTACAGGAGTTTACGGTCCCAGGGAGAAAGATTATTTTCTCATGGCGCAGAGCATCAAGCAACATGTTGACTTTGCTGTAGGATTCAAGCGCCAGGACATCACCTTTGTATATGTACAGGACGTGGTACAGGCTGTATTCCTGGCTCTGGATCATGGAATGAACGGCAGGAAATACTTCCTCAGCGATGGAGAAGTATATCAGTCTGCTGCCTTCAGCGACCTGATAAAAAAGGAGTTAGGCAATCCTTGGATGCTACGCATCAAGGCGCCTATCTGGGTGTTGCGCATCGTAACCTTCTTCGGAGAATATCTCGGAAGGATGACGGGCAAGATGTCGGCCCTGAACAATGATAAGTACAACATTCTGAAACAGCGCAACTGGCGATGTGATATTGAGCCAGCCATGGATGAACTGGGCTATCATCCTCATTATCCACTGGAAAGAGGTGTGAAGCTCGCCATCAAGTGGTACAAGGATAACGGATGGCTGTAAATTATAAACTAATAAGAAGCGTGATAAAAGATTATTTCAAGATAGACAAGAACCCGAAGAAGGGACTGATGACACTGGAATGGGTCATGCTGGGATATATGGCAATCACCATTATCACCATGCTCTTTACCTATACCAAACTCGTAAACCCGGAAGCTATGCTCTGGGGACGACTGAGAGCGCTCGTCATGACCATCGCTCTTTGGGCAGTATACCGCATGATACCTTGCCGCATCACCAAGATGGTGCGCATCATTGCCCAGATGGCTTTGCTTGCCTGGTGGTATCCCGACACCTACGAAATCAACCGCATGTTCCCCAACCTCGACCATATCTTTGCAGGTTGGGAGCAGGATCTTTTCGGATGTCAACCCGCCCTGCTCTTTGCCAAAGCCCTGCCTTGGGCTATAGTAAGCGAACTGATGTCGATGGGCTACTTTATGTATTATCCGATGATTGCATTGGTTACATTCTATTATTTCTTCTGCAGATATTATGAGGCTGAAAGAGCTGCATTCGTCATGCTCACCAGTTTCTTTATCTACTATCTCATCTACATCTATGTACCGGTAGTGGGTCCGACCTTCTACTTTGATGCAGTAGGGATATCAGAAATAACCAAAGGCATCTTCCCGGCTTTGGGCGATTACTTCAACACCCATACCAACTGCCTGCCAACACCGGGTTACACCGATGGAATCTTCTACCAGCTTGTAGAAGACGCCAAGAACGCCGGCGAGCGTCCTACTGCCGCTTTCCCAAGTTCGCATGTGGGCGTGAGCACCATCTGCATGCTCCTGGTCTGGCATACCGGCAACAGAAAACTGCTATACGTGATGCTGCCATTCTACATCTTCCTGTGTCTGGCTACCGTATATATTCAGGCGCATTATCTTATCGATGCCATCGCCGGCCTCATCTCTGCCGTCGTCATCTATTTTGCATTGATGGCAGTATCGAAGGGAATGACAGAGCATCATACTCCTTCTTCGCGACTGAGATTCAGATAGTTACATATTTTAATTACAATAACATTATAAACGAATAGAATTCATCTAGAACAATGAAGAAACTATTTATTGAGACTTATGGCTGCCAGATGAACGTGGCAGACAGTGAGGTAGTTGCCTCTGTGATGCAGATGGCTGGCTACGAAATTTGTGAGAAAGAAGAAGAGGCTGATGCCATCTTCCTGAACACCTGCAGTATCCGCGAGAATGCAGAGAACAAGATTTATCATCGCCTCGACACCCTGCATGCAGAGCAGAAGAAGGGAAGAAAGGTGATTCTCGGCGTTTTGGGCTGCATGGCTGAGCGCGTGAAGGATGACCTCATCCAGAACCACTATGCCAATCTGGTTTGCGGACCAGACAGCTATCTCAACCTGCCGGATATGATTGCGCAGTGCGAGATGGGTACCAATGCCATCAACATCGAACTCTCTAAGACCGAGACTTACCGCGACATCGTACCTCAGCGCATCGGTGGCAACAGAGTGAGCGGTTTCGTAAGCATCATGCGTGGTTGCAACAACTTCTGCCACTACTGCATCGTGCCTTATACCCGTGGACGTGAACGCAGCCGCGATGCTGAGAGCATCCTGCGTGAGGTTCGCGATTTGCAGCAGCGTGGCTTCAAGGAAGTTACCCTGCTTGGACAGAATGTAAACAGTTATGGTCTCTCGCCATCGGGCAAGCGCGAGGAAGGCAGTCTTTCCTTTGCCGAGCTCCTCCACATGGTAGCCCAGGCTGTACCGGATATGCGAGTACGCTTCACCACCTCTAACCCAGAGGATATGACCGAGGACATCCTCCATGCCATTGCCGAAGAGCCAAACCTCTGCAAGCACATCCACTTCCCTGCACAGAGCGGAAGCAACAAGATTTTGAAGCTGATGAACCGCAAATACACCCGTGAGGAGTATCTGCAGCGCATCGCCGACATCAAGCGCATCATCCCAGGCTGCGGCATCACCACCGACATCTTCGTGGGTTATCACGACGAAACCGAGGAAGACCATCAGGAAACCCTCTCGCTGGTAAAGGAAGTAAGCTTCGACAGCGCCTTCATGTTCAAGTATTCAGAGCGCCCGGGCACCTATGCAGCCAAGCATCTGCCAGACAACGTTTCTGAGGAAACCAAGATAGCCCGCCTCAACGAACTTATCAAGTTGCAGACCGAGGTGAGCGCCGAACAGAACAAGAAGGATGAGGGCAAGGTATTCACCATCCTCATCGAGAACTTCAGCAAGCGTAGCCGCGAACAGATGATGGGTCGAACAGAACAGAACAAGGCGGTTGTCATCGATAAGGGTAACCACCATATCGGAGAGTTCGTGAAGGTTCGCATCACCGGTTCTACCTCTGCTACTCTCTTCGGAGAAGAAGTAAAGGAGTAAACCCAAACTCTTCAGAACAGCTTTTTCTGAATAAAAAGACTCTTCTGAAAGAAAAAACAGAATATAAACAAGAAAAACCGCCAAAAGTTTGGCGGTTTTCTTAAAAAGCACTATATTTGCACCTATGAAGGAATTCTTGCAAATTTTACGCCGATTCGTCCCTCCATACAAGAAGTATCTGGGACTGTCTATCCTGTTCAATATCCTGTCTGCGGTATTGAACATCTTTTCGTTTGCAGCCTTGATACCAATCCTGCAAATCCTGTTCCAAGTAGATGGTGGTATCCGTGTCAACGAGTATATGCACTGGAATGGAGATTGGGGTAGCATCAAGGAGGTTGCAACCAATAACCTGTATTATTATATTCAGGAGTTTATTGTTGTCCATAGTGCATCAACAGCCCTTTTGGTCATCGGTGTATTCCTAGCCTTTATGACATTCCTCAAGACGGGAGCCTATTTTCTCTCGTCAGCCACCATCATACCTATCCGTACAGGTATCGTAAGAGACATCCGCAACCAGATTTACCAGAAGATAAACAGTCTCTCGCTCAGTTTCTTCAGCGAGGAGCGCAAGGGAGATATCATTGCCCGCATGAGCGGTGATGTGCAGGAAGTGGAGAACAGCATCATGTCGTCGCTCGACATGCTCTTCAAGAACCCTATTCTGATCCTCTTCTATTTCATCACACTCATCTGCATCAGCTGGCAGCTCACCCTCTTCACCATCCTCTTTGTGCCACCTTTCGGCTGGTTCATGGGAGTAGTTGGCAAGAAACTGAAGGCACACAGTATCGAGGCACAGGCACTTTGGAGCGACACGATGAGTATGGTAGAAGAAACCCTGGGCGGCTTGCGCATCATCAAGGCGTTCTGTGCAGAAGAAAAGATGAACAAGCGTTTCAATCAGGTTAACAGCAGCTACCGCGACAACATCATGCGTGTAAATATCCGTCAGCAGATGGCACACCCGATGAGTGAGTTCCTGGGAACCATCCTCATCGTAGTGGTATTGTGGTTTGGCGGTATCCTGGTTCTGGATTACGGCAGAATCGACGGTCCTACCATCATCTTCTATCTCGTGATGCTCTACAGCATCATCAACCCGCTGAAGGAATTCTCCAAGGCAAGCTACAATATCCCAAAGGGATTGGCAAGTATGGAGCGTATCGACAAGATTCTGCAGGCTGAGGTGGAAATCAAGGACAAGGAGACCCCTGAGCATATCAGCAGTTTCGAACATCAGATAGAGTTCCGCCACGTTTCCTTCGCCTATACCGACCGAAAGAGCGCAGAACTGGTTTATGTATTAAAGGATATCAATCTCGTGATACCAAAAGGCAAGACCGTTGCACTTGTTGGTCAGAGCGGTAGCGGTAAGAGTACGATGGTAGATTTGATTCCTCGTTACTATGATGTACAGGAAGGCGAGGTGCTGATTGACGGCATCAATGTGAAAGACCTTGCCGTACATGACCTTCGCATGCTGATAGGAAATGTAAACCAGGAGGCTATCCTCTTCAATGCAAGCTTCAAGGACAACATCCGATTCGGCAAGACCGATGCTACGGATGAGGAAATTGCCAATGCAGCTAAGATTGCCAATGCTTACGAATTCATCACCAAGTCGGAGAAAGGTTTCGATACAAATATCGGTGACCGAGGCGGCAGACTTTCCGGCGGCCAGCGCCAGCGTGTCAGCATCGCCCGTGCCATTCTCAAGAATCCTCCTATCCTCATCCTCGATGAGGCAACATCAGCCCTCGATACCGAGAGCGAGCGCCTGGTACAGGATGCCTTGGAGAAACTGATGAAAACCCGTACCACCGTGGCTGTGGCTCACCGATTGAGTACCATCAAGCATGCCGATGAAATCTGCGTATTGCACGAGGGTAAGATTGTGGAGCGCGGTACCCACGATGAACTGATTGGAAAAGACGGGTATTACAAGAAGTTGCATGATATGCAGCAGGTGTAATTGAGTAAAGAGTTAATAGTTAAGAATTTATAGTTTTACAGATGGTTAAGATTGTTTATGCGCTGTTTTATGCAATATCGCTGCTGCCTTTCAGGTTGCTCTATTGCATTGCCGACTTCGAGTACTTCATGATGTATTACGTCATCAAGTACCGCAGAGGCATTGTGCGTAAGAATCTCACCACCTCCTTCCCTGAGAAATCAGAAGAAGAGATTGTTGACATCGAGAAGAAATTCTACCGCTGGTTCAGCGATTACTTCTTCGAGGCGGTTAAACTTCTGAGCATCAGCGATAAGGAACTTCGCCGCCGATTCAAGGTATATAACAGCGAAGAAGTGGAACAATGTTTCCAGGAAGGTCAGGATGTGGCAGCCATCCTCGGGCATTACTGCAACTGGGAGTGGCTCTCATGTGTGGGCATCGAACTGCCCAAGTCACGCAAGATGGGTCTCATCTATCATCCTCTGCGCAACCAAGCCTTCGACGAACTCTTCAAGCGCATCCGTTCTCACGAAGAAAACGGAGTGCCTGTCCCAAAGAAGGACATCCTCCGTTATCTGGTAGATTACAAACGCAAGAACATCCGCAGCATCTTCGGCTACATCAGCGACCAGGGACCCAAGTGGGAGAACATCCACCTGTGGCTTCCTTTCCTCAATCATCCCGAAACCCCTGTGTTTACGGGTGGTGAAAGAATCATGAGAAAGATGAACGATGCCGTGTTCTATGTAGAGATGTCCCGCCCTAAGCGCGGCTACTATACAGCAACCTACAAACTCATCACCCGCAATCCGAACTCCCTGCCGGAGCACGAGATTACCCGTCGCTTCTTTAAGATGCTGGAAGAAACCATCCGCAAGAATCCACCTTATTATTTATGGACGCATAACAGATGGAAGCGAACCAGGGAGGAGTTTGATAAGCGATATGAGGTGGTGAAGGGGAAAGTTGTACCGAGAGAATAGAGTTGTTCCAAGAGAAATAGAGTTTATCTTAATAATAGAAAGGGTTACAAGATGATAGAAGCAAAAAGAGTACCTTATGGAGTCTCTGATTTCCTGAGAGTTATCAGAGAAAATCAGTATTACGTAGATAAGACTATGTATATTCCGTTGTTGGAGGCTCAACCCGACAACCTGATATTCATTCGCCCTCGCCGCTTCGGCAAGAGCCTGTTCCTCAGTATGCTCGAAGCTTACTATGACTGCAAGATAAAAGACCAGTTCCAGGAAATCTTCGGAGGTCTCTGGATTGGCAGTCAGCCTACCCCTCTACAGGGTAAGTATCAGGTACTGACACTCGATTTCTCACAAGTAGGAGGAAACATCGACAATCTGGAGGAACGCTTCAATTCGTATTGCAATATCTGCTTTGACGCTTTCATCAACAGATATGCACAATTCTACGATGAAACAACCAGAAAGACCGTTCTTGCAGAGGATGTAGCATCCAACAAACTTGCTACTATCCAAAAATACGCAAAAGAACAGAATTATCAGCTTTATCTCATCATCGATGAATACGACAACTTCACCAACACCGTGCTCAATGAACAGGGTGAAAAAGTGTATCATGCGATGACGCATGCCAGCGGTTTCTACCGCGACTACTTCAAGAAGTTCAAGGGTTCATTCGCCAAGATATTCATGATGGGTGTAAGTCCTGTAACACTAGACGATGTTACCAGCGGTTTCAACATTGGCTGGCATATTTCAACCAAGCCCGAGTTTGACAAGATGCTGGGCTTCAGCACAGAAGATGTACGAGCCATGTTTACCCGTTATCGCGATGCGGGACAGATTCCGGCAGATAGCGATATCGAGGCAATGATAGAAGAGATTAAGCCGTGGTATGACAATTATTGCTTCTCAGAGGCATGCTTAAACAGTAAGGTCAGGGTTTTCAATTGCGATATGGTGTTATATTATCTCCGTAATTACATGGACGATGGTAAAGCCCCCAAACAGATGATAGACCCCAACACGAAGACCGACTACAACAAGATGAAGCGACTGCTCCAACTCGACAAGCTAGACGGCAACCGCAAGGGCATCATCCGCAGGATTACGGAGGAAGGCAGCATCGTATCGAATCTATACGAAACCTTCCCTGCCAGTGAAATCGTGAAGCCGGAATACTTCCCAAGCCTGCTGTTCTATTACGGCATGCTTACCATCAAGGATACTTTCGGCGACCAGTTGCTCTTGGGAATCCCGAACAACAATGTCCGCCGTCAATATTATGGCTATCTGCAGGAGCAATATCAGGAAATCAACCATATCAACCTGAATGAATTTGGTTATATGCTCACCTGCATGGCGTTTTATGGAAAATGGGAAGATGTCTTGGGCTTCATGTCGAAGGCTTACGCCGAAGTGGCATCAGTAAGAGATGGCATCGAAGCCGAGCGCAACCTGCAAGGTTTCTTCATGGCATATCTCTACCTGAGCAGCTATTACATTACGGCTCCCGAACTTGAGTTGAATCACGGCTATTGTGATTTCTTCCTCTTGCCCGACCTGACCCACTATCCTACCAAACATAGCTACATCATCGAACTGAAGATGTTGCCAGCCAAGGATTTCGAGGCAAAAGCCGAGGCACAATGGCAGGAAGCAGTAGAACAGATCAATCGTTATGCCGCAGCACCAAGAATAGAAGTCTTGCGCCAAGGCACAACATTGCATAAAATCATCATCCAGTTTGCTGGATGGGAAATGAAACGAATGGAAGAAGTATAAACTTGCACATCTAATCAATAGGCTATATGAAGGAAAGAAGATTATGATGCCGTGTTCTATGTAGAGATGACCTGTTTTTTCTACACATCTGCTCTTTCTACTGCAAATTTAGTCGCAATTGCGACATTTTTTGCAGTAACATTTGGAATATTCAATACAAATTCTTATCTTTGCACTGCAAAAACAGTCGCAATTGCGACTAAATTTGCAGTACGAATCATAAAAGGCAAAGAATTATGGCTATAGAAAGAAGAGAATATGTCAATCTACTCATGCAAAAAAGATGGAATGGGAAAGTTAAGATTGTCACAGCCTACAAGTCCGGTCTGCACCTTTCCCTTCCGTACCAGTTCATATATGTAATAGCAGGGAGCCGCATCCTGCACCAGAATTCCGTTCTCCTCCATCCGGATAAGATTTTCCCTTGCTTTCTCATAAACCTTCTTATCATAAAGGTTCGTATCTTCCGGAAGATCCATCTCTGCCCGGTCTATGTGCAAAAAAGAATCCGGATTGGCTCTTCCGATCTCAGCGGCTTCCTCCCTGTTCACTACATTATAAGGAAGTGCTGCCACAGCTGCTACCTTTTCCTTTGTCGGCCTGAGTGCCTGAAACCCACGAAAAACTGCCATAATCTTTTCCACTCCTCTCAAAACCATTGTGTGACGTAACTTATATTTTACCATAAACACCAGTCTTTCGCAACGATACTAAATATTTTTTGAAATACCTAAATTTTTTTGTATTTTTCTATTGCAAATTATATTTTTTATGTTATTATACTATTAAAGAAACAAAACGTAATCGACTACCACAAAGGAGGTTTTCCCATGACAGAAGGACTGAAATGGACGGTCAATCATGTTCCGGGATCTGATGATAAATTCCTGGACCTGATGTCCGAAGAAAACGTAACCAAGGCAAATGAATTTCACAAAAGCTTCCCACAGTATTCCGTTACTCCACTCCAGAAGCTTTCCGCTCTTGCAGCTTATCTGGGTGTAAAGGGCATTTACTGCAAGGATGAATCTTATCGTTTCGGACTGAATGCATTTAAGGTTCTTGGAGGTTCTTACGCCATGGGCCGCTACATCGCAAAGGAACT
>OLNF01004120.1_pt1 | contig 10092 bp, 8 predicted proteins | sample 1673061 | NCBI WGS metagenome assembly OLNF01 (sample SAMEA3136751, study PRJEB25190) | human gut metagenome | reverse complement strand
TCCGTCTTTTTCTTTGCTCTCTGAAAGAAAGCCACAGGATAAAGTAACGCCGCCTCAGAGAATCTTTTCGGTTCTTTTGTTCTCCGGATTTCCAGAGACGGTTCACAAACAGATCCAGCGTGCGTCGTTCATAGGCTTCCAGCGCAATTCCGCCGTAAATACTTTTCTCCAGCAGAGAACTTACCCTGCGATATCTTCCTGGCTCCATTCCATACTTCCGTGCGAGCTGCTGATCCGTTTCCTCCGTGTTTCATCCGAGCGCTGATTCGATCCCCAGAAATGCAAGAATCGAATCAATGATATCTTCGATAATAAGAATCTGTTTCTGATCACCTGCTTTCCGATAGGCTTCTCATATGCCTCCACCTGACCGCGAATCTTTATCGTATCCCAGAATGTGAAGATTTCATGCACCGTATTTTCGCTGCGGCGTACTATCATGCGCACCCAAGTATTGTTTTTCAGCTGATACTGACGGTCAAATTCACCCTGACCGTTCCAGGCCTTGTATGCCTTCCAGACACGATCGGCTTCTTCCGCACTCTGAAAAACCGTCCGGAACAAAGAGATATCACTCTGAAGCGATTCCAGGGAAAGCCCCAGGAAGGATTCCATATCACCGGAGACAAAGAGAGGCATCATATCCTCCCGCCGCAGCAGGATACAGACCTCGCTTTTCCGCTGCCCCAGCTCATGCAGGAAGACGGATTCCGATCCGGAACCGAGAACACACCGGGAATCGCCGGGCTTGGACTGGCGGCTCAGATGGCCACGGAAAATATCTTCGAAAAACAGCAGAAGATGGCACAGGTGAACGATTACTTTCGGAAAGCGGTTATCGACGAGATTCCGGATGTGCAGCTGAACGGTTTTACAACCATCGTCGATGCGAAGAAAGCTAAAATCTATATGAAGAATTTCGGCGAGTTCTTTAATAACCAGGTGGAACACGCGTCGTCCATCATTCTCAGCCATACTAAGGGCATGGACGAGGAGAAACTCGCGCAGGTCGTTGCTTTGCTGCGGGAACACAATCCGCATGCGACGATCATCACGACAGATTGGGACGCGCTGGACGGCAAGAAGATCCTGGCTGCAATGGAAAAGCGCGATACGATTGACGAAGCGCTGCACCATCTGGAAGAAGAACAGGCGCACGCGCACCATCACGATCACGATGACACATGCGGCTGTGGTCACGACCACCATCACGATCACGACCACCACCATCACGATGATGAGGAGTCATGCTGCTGCGGTCACGAGCATGATCATGACCATCATCATGAGCACGATGATGAGGAGGCATGCGGCTGTGGTCACGAGCATCATCACGACCATGAGCATGAACACGAACATCACCACCACGACCATGATGATCACTGCTGCTGCGGGCACGACCATGGACATGAGGGGCATCACCACGCGGACGAGGTCTTTGACAGCATCGGCATCGAAACGCCGAAAAAATATACGATCGAAAAGATCGAAAAAGCCTTGGAAGCACTGGAAGATCCGCACGCTTACGGCTTCGTGCTCAGAGCAAAAGGCATCGTAGAGGGCGAGGACGGACAGTGGATCCACTTCGACTATGTACCGGGCGAACCGGATGTCAGAACCGGCAGCGCGGAGATCACGGGCAGACTTTGTGTCATCGGCTCCAAGTTGGAGGAAGACGCGATCCGCAAGCTGTTTGAAGCGTAGCACTTCACAGCAAACCGGCAAAACAAAAAACAGCAACAAAAGGAGTGAGCCAAATGGCACAGACCAGAGAGATTCCGGTATATCTGTTTACCGGCTTTTTAGACGCAGGCAAGACCACCTTCATTCAGGAGACCTTAGAGGACCCGCAGTTCAACGACGGACAAAAGACGCTGATCCTGCTCTGCGAGGAAGGAGAAACGGAGCTTTCTCCAATCAAATTCGCGGCCTCGGGCTGCAAGATCGTGACAGTGGATGAGGAGGAACAGCTCACCGAGAGCTATCTCGCGGATTTGCAGGAAAAACTGCAGTTTGAGCGGGTGGTCGTAGAATACAACGGCATGTGGCTGCTGGATACATTCTACAGCGCGATGCCGCCGAGCTGGACGGTCTATCAGGAGATGACCTTCGCAGACGCGCGGACTTATCTGACCTACAACGCGAATATGCGCAATCTGACCGTCGATAAAATGAAATCCACAGAGACGATCGTGTTCAAGCATTTTACGAAGGTTATGGACAAGATGGCTTATCACAAGATTGTCAGAGCCATCAATCGCCGCTGCGATATCATCTACGAATACGGACCGAACGATGTAGAGATCGACAATATTGAGGATCCGCTGCCGTTCGACATCGACGCGCCGATCATCGAGATCGCGGACAAGGATTACGCGGTCTGGTACGCCGATATGACCGAGGAGGAAGCGAAATATTACGGCAAGACCATTCGTTTTAAGGGCAGAAGTCTGCTCGGCGGCGGTCTGAAGGATGACGAATTTGTCATCGGCCGTCACATTATGACCTGCTGCGTGGAGGACATCCAGTTCGGCGGTCTGGTCGCCAAATACAAAGACGCGCAAAGTCTGGAGCATGGCGGCTGGGTCGATATGACAGCGAAGATCGAGCGGGAATACAACGATATGTATCAGAGTGAGGGTCCGGTTTTTCATGTAATCAGCGTGACGAAGATACCGCCGATTGCGGACGAGGTCGCGACCTTCTACTAGGATGCTGCCGGAAGCAGGCACATCTGACCGTAAGGCAAAAAGAGGGCTGCGGCGAGCAAAAAAACGCGGCGAATCTGTTTTCCGAAAAAAGGAAGTAAAAGAAGCAATCACCCAAAAGACCGAATAGGAGGAAATGATGACTGTATCGAGAGACTATTTACAGAAGATGGACGCATACTGGCGTGCCGCAAACTATTTGTCCGCAGCGCAGCTTTATCTGCTGGACAATCCGCTTTTGAGAGAGCCTTTGCGCAGAGAGCACATCAAAAAAAAGATTGTCGGCCACTGGGGGACGGTGCCGGGACAGAATTTTGTCTATGTGCATATGAACCGCGTCATCAAGGAAAATGACTTGAACATGATCCTGCTTTCGGGACCGGGACATGGCGGCAATTTCTTTGTTTCCAACGCCTATCTGGAGGGAACCTACAGTGAGGTTTATCCGAACGTCGGGCAGGACAAGGAGGGGTTGACGAAGCTGTGCAAGCAGTTCTCGTTCCCGGGCGGAATCTCCAGCCATGTGGCGCCGGAAACGCCGGGCTCCATCAACGAGGGCGGCGAGCTGGGCTATTCGCTCGCGCACGCGTTCGGCGCGGTTTTTGACAATCCGGAGCTGATCGCGACCTGCGTGGTCGGCGATGGCGAGGCGGAGACCGGTCCGCTGGCGACGGCGTGGCATTCTAATAAATTTTTGAGCGCGAAGCATGACGGCGCGGTGCTGCCGATCCTGCATCTGAACGGCTATAAGATCAGCAATCCGACGGTATTCGCGAGAATCTCACCGCAGGAGCGGGAGTGGTTCTTTAAAGGCTGCGGCTGGAAGCCTTATGTAGTCAGCGGCAGCGAGCCGATGGAAATGCACGCAAAGATGGCAGAGGTCGTCGATCAGTGCGTTGCCGAGATCAAGGAGATTCAGCGCAAGGCGCGGGAAGAAGGCGTGACCGAAAGACCGTTTTGGCCGATGATCATTTTAGAGACGCCGAAGGGATGGACCGGACCGAAAGAGGTTGACGGTAAGGTTATCGAGGGCACATTCCGCGCGCACCAGGTGCCGATCAGCATGGAAAAGGAAGAACATCTGGCGCAGCTGGAGGCGTGGCTGCGGAGTTACCGGCCGGAGGAACTGTTCGGCGACGATTACCGCCTAATCCCGGAACTGCGAAAGCTGGCGCCGGAGGGTGATGCCCGCATGAGCGCGAACCCACATACCAACGGCGGCAAGCTGCTGCGGGATCTGCGCGTGCCGGATTTCAAAGATTACGCGGTCGAGGTGCCGCGGCCGGGCGCTGTCAAGACGCAGGACATGCTGGAATTGGGCGCCTATGTCAGAGACGTGATGGTGCTCAACCGCGAAAATCGTAATTTCCGTATTTTCGGGCCGGATGAATCGAAATCCAATCGGCTATATAAGGCGTTTGAAGTCGATCAAAGAGATTTTCAAGGGGAAATTTATGAGTTCGACGAGGACCTTTCACATGAAGGACGCATCATGGACGCCTATCTCAGCGAGCACATGTGCGAGGGCTGGCTGGAGGGCTATCTGCTCACCGGACGGCATGGCTTCTTCGCGAGCTATGAATCCTTTATTCGCGTGGTGGACTCTATGGTCTCCCAGCACGCGAAGTGGCTCAAGGTCTGCAATCAGCTGCCATGGAGACAGAAGATCGCTTCTCTGAACCTGATTCTGACCTCCAATGTATGGCAGCAGGACCACAACGGCTTTACCCATCAGGACCCGGGTATGCTCGACCATGTGGCGAACAAAAAAGCGGATGTCGTCCGCATGTATCTGCCGCCGGACGCGAACTGCCTGCTGTCCTGCTTCGACCACTGTATTCAGAGCAAGAACTACGTCAATGTCATCGTGGCATCCAAGCATCCGAGCATGCAATGGCTGACCATGGATCAGGCTGTGGTGCACTGCACGCAGGGCGTCGGTATCTGGGATTGGGCGAGCACCGATCAGGAGGCGGAGCCGGATCTGGTCATGGCCTGCTGCGGTGATACGCCGACGGTTGAGGCGCTGGCGGCGACGACGATCCTCAAGGATCACATGCCGGAGCTGAAAATCCGTTTCGTCAATGTGGTAGATTTAATGAAGCTGCAGTCGAACATGCTGCATCCGCACGGACTGACCGACGCGGAGTTTGATTCGCTGTTCACCAAGGACAAACCGGTAGTCTTTGCGTTCCACGGCTATCCGAAGCTGATTCACGAGCTGACGCATGGCAGACACAACGAACAGAATTTCTTCGTACATGGCTATCTGGAAGAGGGCACGATCACGACGGCCTTCGATATGCGCGTGCAGAACCATATCGACCGCTTCAGCCTCGTCAAGGAGGCGCTCAAGCATCTGCCGCAGCTTGGAAACCGCGGCGGACATCTGAATCAGGAAATGAACGATCTTTTGGTCAAACATAAGAACTACATCGCCGAGTACGGGCAGGATCTGCCGGAAGTACTCGCATGGGAGTGGCACTAGACGCGGAGAAACGCTCCGGGCAAGGCAAAAGGACTTGGGCGCAAAGGTTGATCGCGATCCTATGCGCGTTGAGAAACGCTTCGGGCAAGGCAAAAGGATTTGAGCGCAAAGGAACGCAAACACGCGGGCGCGCAGTCTGCGGCACACGCGGGTGGTAAAGAAAGCAACGAGGACAAAAGTGCGCAAAACAGAGCCTGCGATTCCTTTGCACACATGCCTGCCATGCATGGCAGGCGCTTCGCAAGGTACTTTTGTCGATATTCCGGAAATATCGCATGGCGATATTTCCTACATAAGAAAAAACGGAGGAACAGCATGATTTATACAGATTTTCAGGGAGAAAAGCTTTCGCAGCTCGGCATGGGCACGATGCGCCTTCCGGTCGTGGACGACGATAATGCGAACATTGATGAGGCGGCGGCACTGGAAATGTTCGATTACGCCTACAAGCACGGCATCAATTATTTCGATACGGCGTGGGGCTATCACGACGGCAACGCGGAGCTGGTGACCGGCAAGGCACTCAGCCGCTATCCGCGCGAAAGCTTCCATTTGACGACAAAATTCCCGGGCTATGACCGCAATAATTTCCCAAAGGTCAAGGAGATTTTCGCCAAACAGCTCGAAAAACTGCAGACCGAATATTTTGATTTTTACTTATTCCACAATGTCTGCGAGTACAATATCGAAAACTATCTGAATCCGGCATTCGGGGTCAAGGAATATCTGGTCAGCGAGCGAGCCGCGGGGCGCATCAAGCACCTCGGCTATTCCGACCATGGCGGCATCGAGTGCTTCAAGCGGTTCCTCGCGGCATATGAGGATGTCATCGAATTTTGTCAGATTCAGCTCAACTGGCTGGACTGGGATTTTCAGGAGGCCAAGGAGAAGGTCAGAATCTTAAACGAAAAGAAGATCCCGATTATCGTCATGGAGCCGCTCAGAGGCGGTACGCTGATCGAGCCGGCAGGCGGCGCGGAAGTATCTTTTCGTTTCCTGCAGTCGATTCCGGGTGTTGTAACGATCCTCTCCGGGATGTCAAATTTGGAGCAGATGCAGGAGAATATCCGCATTTTTGAGACGGACGCGCCGATGGACGACGCCGCAAAAGCAGTGCTGTTCGAAAAGGCGAAGAAGATGACAGAAGGCGTGCCGTGTACCGCATGCCGTTACTGCACGACCTACTGTCCGAAGGGCATCGATATTCCGTACATGCTCAATCAGTATAATCAGATTACTTTCAATCCGGAGGGATTGGCATGGTACACAAGCATGGCGATCGGCGGCGTAGAAAAGGGCAAGAAGCCTTGGGACTGCATCGCCTGCGGCAGCTGTAAGGAAGTCTGTCCGCAGCAGATCGACATCCCGGGCTATCTGGCGAAGCTGTCGGCGAAGCTGAAGGAAGCGTAAGAACATAAAAAACGACAATTGGTATAGGACATAGGAAAGAGGCTGCTGCATGACACGGCAGCCTCTTTCTTTTCACAGCAGCACGAAACGAGGTATACATCATGCTAAGAAACAGAAGAGGATTTGCAAGGATCAAAGCTACCATTTTGCTTGCCGTTTTGATTGTTGTTCTCGCGGTCGTCGGGGTGACGTTCCTAAAGAACAGACAGAATACGGTGATTCTTACAAGCAGCACATTGGAAAAGGTCGTAGCGGTGAGCGATATCAATGTTACAAGATTTCCGTATGAGGGTGTCGCTGATATCAAAAACAAGGACGGGAAGCATCTGTACTACGTCAAATACGCAGCGACGGTAACTGCTTCCGCGGATATGAGCAAAATGACCTTCGACATCGACAACGAAGCGAAGACGGTACATCCGATTTTACCGGAAATACAAATCAAGCAGCCGGTTTTGGATGAAAAGCAGTTTTCTTTCATGCCGGATGATGCCAATATTGATTTAAAGACGGTTATAAAAACCTGCAAAGTTGATGTCGTCAAAGAAGTGAAAGCGGATAAAAATCTGTACAGTGTTGCCGAGGATAATCTGAAGCAGGCAGTGACCGGACTGATCATGCCGATCGCCGAGGCTGAAGACTACGAAATCGTGTGGGAATAAGGGAGGGCGCATTATGAAAAAGAAAAAAATTTTATCTGTGCTTGCCGCGGTGCTGATGACAGCTTTCCTGCTCTGCGGCTGCAGTCGAAGCGCGAAGGAAGAAATTTCTCTGGCAAAAGCGCAAAACGTCGCGGAGCTTGCCACAATGAAAGCATATTACCATAATGTTGCGGAGCTGAGCAAAGAAAAAAATAAAAGCTGGTTTAACATTATTGACGTCGGATATAAAAAAATGTGGATAGAATACACCGGAACCGTAGAGCTTGGCATTGATGTAAATAAGCTTGAGATCGCAAGCCCAGACAGCAAGGGCGTGGTTACGATCAAGATCCCACCGGCGACCGTTCTGGGTGATCCCGACATTGATGCAGACAGCATGCAGCCGATCTTGGCGGATACCGGATGGTTTACCAAGATCACCGCGGAGGACAAAACCGCGACACTTGCCAAAGCACAGCAAACGATGAAAAAAACAGCAGAGGCGGACAGTCTCCTTCTCGGACAAGCACAAGACCGTGCGAAAAATCTGCTCGAAAGCTATATCAAAGGCGTTGGTGAAGCATTGGGTGAGACATACACGGTAGCGTGGGAAGAAGTCGAATAAAAAGCAGACAGGATAGTCTCACATGTAGAAAGCGGGGGGAATTATGTATACCTTCAGAAAAGGAACAAAAGACGACATTCCGCAGATTGCACAGATTTACGACCATATTTTAACGGAAGAAGAGAGCGGCAGAACAGCCATCGGCTGGGTGCGCGGAATTTACCCTACAGCAGCAACCGCGGAAGAAGCTCTGCACGCAGGCGAGCTGTTTGTGCTGGAAGATGAAGGCGTGGTGCAGGCGGCGGCAAGAATTAACCGCGTGCAGGTGCCGGAGTACGCGAATGCGGATTGGGAATACAGCGATGCCCCGGAAGATCAGATTATGGTGCTGCATACGCTTGTAGTTGAGCCGAAGAGCGGCGGACGCGGATACGGAAGCGCGTTTGTGGACTTTTATGAAAAACATGCCTTAGAGCAGGGCTGCCCGTACCTGCGTATGGATACGAATGAGAAAAACGTAGCGGCGCGCAGGCTCTATGCACGCTTAGGCTATAAAGAAATCGGCATTGTGGACTGCGAATTTAACGGAATCGCAGGGGTGCATCTTGTGTGCCTTGAGAAGTCGCTATTGACATAATTCATAAAAAAATGCATTATAAATATGGATTTTGCAGAAGATATAAGCAAAATACATATGTAAAAGCGTGAGGCGGTGCACAATGGAAGAGCGCTCACTTCGCTGAAATATTTTTGCGAAAATGCACCGGAGTATCACATTGTATGTGCAGGCTCACTTCTCGGCATCGCATTACGAAAACAGCTTTCCTTTCCGGTTGGCAAGGTTGATTTCATGACACTTTACCCTATGAGCTATGTCGAATTCCTGCGGGCATGCGGAAGTCGGCAGCTACGCCGAAAAATCCCGCACTTTTTTGACCGAGTACGAAGCGAAATTCAGCGCACCAGGGAAGAATATCAATTTTGTAAGAATCTGAGCAAACGGAAGAAACATCGCTGGATGATATTTCCTGCATAATCAAAAACGAGAGCGAAAACCTCCTCGATCGATTCTTTTTTTTGTAGCGCATGGATCAGTTCTGTGTTAAGCTTAGACATATGGGAGCCTTTTTCTCTGTGTGTCTGTTTTTGTACTGAACACTTTACAGGAAATCAGTTCCTTTTGCCATACCTAAAGAACTATCGTTTACACAAAAATTACCTTCAGTTGACAAGAGCACACACGCCTGGACGGGTTGAAATTTCAACGCATGCTTCGTTCTCGTCTCAGGCTTACGTCCAGTAAGCTTTCGTCCTGCGGCCTTGCCTGCGCCGAAATTTCAAGCCGCCAGGTTCCAAGGAAGTTTGCAGAGAAAATATTTGCCTCTGCGCGAGGCGAATGAGCGAGGCGTAGTGGTGCTACGGTGAGCGAAGACAACAAAGTGCAGAAGCAAATAGGCCTTTGCAAACCGTGTGTGCCTTTGTCAACTGAAGGTATACACTATCCAGAGAAATGATGAAAAAGAAAAGATTAATTGTTTTGAGTGTTATTACAATATGTTTAGTAACTGTTTTATATTTGCTTTACTACTTTAATTATATACCACATAAGAAATACAATAATGAAAATTTTAATATTAAAACTTATATGAGTGATATAGATAAAGATAACGATGGAATAGATGATCAAACAGATATATTGATAAATGCAAGAGAATATATATCCACGAAGCCCAAATATAAAAGTAAGTATTATAGTAGTGGTTATCCTGATGATGCATATGGGGTTTGCACTGATGTGGTTGCTTTTGCTCTTAAGGATGCAGGATATGATTTAAGAGAACTTGTTAATAATCATGTCAAAGAAAATCGTGATTTATATGATATTGATGTGATAGATAAAAATATTGATTTTAGAAGAGTATTAAATTTAAAAACTTATTTTGATTATAATGCAATAAATTTAACGACTGATATAAAAAAAATAGATGCATGGCAAGGTGGAGATATTGTTGTCTTTAAAAGGCATATAGGTATAGTATCCGATAAAAGAAATCATAAAGGAATTAGCTTTGTTATTCATCATGCTAATCCATATCAAAAATATTATGAAGAAGATATATTAGAACAGCATAACGATATTATAGGTCATTATAGAATTAGTTAAATTACAAGTATTTAACTATTAAATTATTAAATGGTTGAAAATGGGCTTGTCAATTAAAATGTGTAAGTTTTGGAAAAATATTTTGGGGAGGGAAACCTCCCCGTTCCTATACTAGA
>OLNF01004114.1_pt1 | contig 10103 bp, 8 predicted proteins | sample 1673061 | NCBI WGS metagenome assembly OLNF01 (sample SAMEA3136751, study PRJEB25190) | human gut metagenome | reverse complement strand
GAAGTAGGAATGAAACATAGAAGTTTGTAACTTTTTATAAGTTTTCAGTAACGGCAAACATGTACTACCCATATTATTTTGATCCAACTTATTTCCTTGTCATCATCGGCGTCATCATCTGCGCCCTTGCATCCGCCAAAGTGAATTCCACCTACGCTAGGTACGATCAGGTTCGCAACCACGCCGGGATCACCGGTGCGATGGCAGCGGAGCAGATCCTCAGGATGGAAGGGATTTATGATGTACAGGTGATGAGAGTAAGTGGAAAACTGACCGATCATTACGATCCGGCAAACCATGTACTGCGGCTTTCAGATTCCACCTACGGTTCGACATCGGTTGCGGCACTTGGAGTTGCAGCACATGAATGTGGACACGCGATCCAGCATGCAAGGCATTATGTACCGCTGACAATACGCGGAGCACTTGTTCCGGTGGCGAATTTTGGATCCGGGATTTCATGGCCGCTGATCATAATGGGATTATTTATCAGAGGAGAAATGTCTACATTGTTCATCAATCTTGGGATCCTGATGTTTTCATTGGCAGTGCTGTTCCAGATCATCACGCTTCCGGTAGAGTTTAATGCATCGGGAAGAGCACTTAAAATCCTGAAAAATTCAGGCATGCTATATGAATCAGAAGTACGTGAGGCAAGAAGTGTTCTTACAGCGGCAGCGCTTACCTATGTGGCGAGTGCAGCATCTGCACTTCTGCAGCTTTTAAGAATACTGATCCTGACAGGAGGAAGAAGAAATGACGACGAATAACCAGGGAGTAGGTACAAGAGAACTTGCACTGATGATCCTGTTGGAAATCGAGCGTGGAGAGAAAAGTCATATCGTGCTCAGACAGGTGCTGGAAAAATATCAGTATCTGTCCAAGCAGGACCGTGCATTTCTGACCAGGCTTGCAGAAGGGACAACAGAGCGGAGGATAGAACTGGACTATATTATCAACCAGTTTTCAAAAGTAAAGACAGAAAAAATGAAACCGGTGATCCGCAATATCCTGCGCTGTGCGGTCTATCAGATCAAATACATGGATCAGGTTCCGGATTCGGCAGCATGCAATGAAGCAGTCAACCTTGCTATCCGGAAAGGCTTTAAGAATCTGCGGGGATTTGTAAATGGGGTACTTAGAAATATCGCGCGAAACATTGATAAGATTGCGTATCCGGAGAATACAGAAGAATTTCTCTCAATAAAGTATTCCATGCCACAATGGATCATCCGTATGTGGGTGAGAGATTATGGAGAAGAGAAGACGAAATACATCCTGGAAGGTTTTTATAAAGAACGTGCAACAACAATCCGGATCAATGGAAATGCAACCACCAAAGAAGAACTGATCAGAGAGCTGACAGGAGAAGGCATTCAGGTAAAAGAACATCCGCTTCTTGCGTCTGCGCTTTTGATCTCAGGCTATGATTATCTGGCAGCAATCCCGGCGTTCCGGGAAGGAAAATTCCAGGTACAGGATGCAGCTTCGATCATGGTAGCGGAACAGGCAGGAATCAAAGAAGGAGATTACATACTGGATGTGTGCGCGGCACCGGGAGGAAAAGCGCTCCATGCGGCACAGATCCTGAATGGGACAGGTATGGTAGAGGCAAGGGATCTGACAGAGATGAAGGTAGAGCTGATTCGGGAAAATATTTCACGGATGGGATTTGAAAATATCCGTGCAGTGCAGCAGGATGCAACCTGCTTCGATGCGGACTCTGAGGAAAAAGCAGATGTTCTGATCGCGGATCTTCCGTGTTCCGGTCTTGGTGTCCTTGCGAAGAAGACTGATCTGAAGTATAAGATGAACCCGGAGACGGAGACTGAAGTTGCAGCACTTCAGAGAGAGATCCTGGATACGGTATGCCGATATGTGAAGCCGGAGGGAACACTAATGTACAGCACCTGTACGATCAGCAGGACAGAGAATGAGGAAAACGCCGGATGGTTTGCCGAAAAACATCCGGAATTTGACCTGGAATGGGAGAAACAGATTTTCCCGTCTGATATAACCGATGGTTTCTATATTGCTAAATTTATCCGGAGGGGCAGATAATGGAAAAAAAAGATATCGCTTCGTATTCATTTGAAGAGTTACAGGAAGAAATGCTGGCGATTGGAGAAAAAGGATTTCGCAGTCGACAGATTTATTCCTGGATTCATGAAAAGCTGGTGGATGATTTTGAAGAAATGACCAATCTTCCAAAAACTTTACGCCAGAAACTGGAAGCAGCATACGAAATACGAAGAGTCGAAATGGAAAAAAGACAGATTTCAAAGATTGACGGGACCAATAAATTCCTGTTTTGTCTGAAAGACGGGAATATGGTAGAAAGTGTTCTGATGAAATATAAACATGGCAATTCGGTATGCATATCCTCGCAGGTTGGCTGCCGGATGGGATGCCGTTTCTGTGCATCAACACTGGACGGGCTGGAACGAAACCTGACACCGTCAGAGATGTTAAGACAGGTTTACCAGATCCAGAAGATCACTGGAGAGAGAGTTTCTAATATTGTGATCATGGGAACCGGAGAACCGCTGGATAATTATGACAATTTTCTGAAATTCATTCACATGGTCAGTGATGAGCACGGGCTCAATATCAGCCAGAGAAATATCACGGCGTCTACCTGTGGCATTGTACCGAACATCCGGAGACTTGCAGAAGAAAAGCTACAGATCACGCTGGCACTTTCCCTGCACGGTTCCAACCAGGAAAAGAGAAGATCGCTGATGCCGGTGGCAAATAAATACGAGCTTCATGAGGTTCTGGAAGCGTGTGATTATTACTTTGAAAAAACCGGACGGAGGATCACTTTTGAGTACAGTCTGGTTCACGGCGTAAACGATACACCGGAGGATGCAAAAGAGCTGATGGGAATCTTAAAAGACAGAAACTGCCATTTAAACCTGATTCCGGTGAACCCGATCAAGGAGAGAAACTACGAAAAACCGGACAAAAAAAGTGCCGAGAATTTCAAAAATAAACTTGAAAAAAACGGGATAAATGTTACTATAAGAAGAGAAATGGGCTCAGATATAGACGGAGCCTGTGGACAGTTACGGCGCAAGACGATGCAAGGAGTATAAAATATGAAAATATTTTCTATAACAGATGTTGGAAGAAAACGTGAAATGAACCAGGATTACGTGTTTGCCACAGATGAGTCATTAGGTACGCTGCCGAATCTTCTGGTAGTAGCCGATGGAATGGGTGGACACAAGGCAGGCGATTTTGCGTCAAAATATACGGTGGAAGTTCTGAAAGAAGAACTGAAGCATACATTAAAGGATGGGCCGGAAGAGATTTTAAAAGATGCGGCTCAGACAGCGAACCACAAGCTGATCGAGAAAGCAGATGAAGACATTAATCTGGAGGGGATGGGAACCACTCTGGTTGCGGCAACTGTGATCGATCATACACTTTATTTTATAAATGTAGGTGACAGCCGTCTGTATCTTCTGAATAAGGATATCAGGCAGCTTTCCAGAGACCATTCCCTGGTAGAAGAGATGGTTCGTCTGGGAGGAATCAATGAGGAAGAGGCAAGACATCATCCGGATAAGAATATCATTACCAGAGCAATTGGAGTAAAAGAGGATGTAGAGGTGGATTTTTATGAATTTAGCCTCAAAAAGGGAGATATCATCCTGATGTGTTCCGATGGACTCAGTAATATGATAGAGGATGAAGAAATTTTTGCGATAGTTAAAGGGGCAAGAGATATCGTAGAAGCCGGTCAGAATCTGATTGACCGGGCGAATGAGAACGGGGGCAATGACAATATCAGTGTTGTTCTTGCAGAACCGTTTTCTGATGAGGTGAGTATATGGTAAAAGACGGGATTTATTTAAGTGGCCGTTATCAGGTTCTGAGCAAGATCGGAGCCGGTGGAATGGCGGATGTATATAAGGCGAAGGACTGTATGCTGAACAGATATGTCGCAGTGAAAGTCCTGAAAAAAGAATACAGGGAAGATGAAAACTTTGTAAAGAAATTCCGGTCAGAAGCACAGGCAGCAGCAGGGCTTCTGAACCCGAATATTGTCAATGTATATGATGTAGGGGAGGATCGAGGACTCTATTATATGGTCATGGAGCTGGTAGAAGGAATCACTCTGAAAGAATATGTGCATAAAAAAGGAAAGCTTTCTTCCAAGGAAGCAATCAGTATTGCAATTCAGATGTGTACCGGTATTGAGGCAGCTCACAATCATCACATCATACACAGAGATATCAAACCGCAGAATATTATCATTTCCAAAGAAGGAAAGGTAAAGGTTACGGATTTTGGTATTGCAAAGGCGACAACATCGCATACAGTCAGCACCAGTGCAATGGGATCGGTACACTATGTATCTCCGGAGCAGGCACGGGGCGGCTATTGTGATGAGAAGAGTGATATCTATTCTGCAGGTATCACCATGTATGAGATGGTGACCGGAAGGGTTCCTTTCGATGGCGATTCTACTGTTTCGGTTGCAATGAAGCATTTACAGGAGAATATTACCCCGCCTTCTGAGTATGCACCGGATTTATATCCGGCGCTGGAGAAGATTATTCTCAAGTGTACACAGAAGAGCGCGGAAAGACGTTACCAGAGTGCCGGAGAACTGATCCAGGATCTGAAGAGGGCGTTGGTCGATCCGAGTGGCGAATTTGTAGATATGGTTCCGATCCGGAGTATGGGAGATACGGTGATGATCTCGCCGGAGCGGATGGCACGTATGAAAAAGCGTCAGGGCGATGGTTATGATGACGAAGAGTATGATGATGGCTATGACGATGAAGAATATGACGAAAATGATGACTATGATGAGGATGACGAAGAGGATAATTATAACGGGGGCAGACGCGGTAACAGTAAAAATGGCGTAGATCCGAAGATGAACAAGATGATGAAGATCCTCATGGTTGCAGTTGCAGTGATCGTTGCATTTGCGCTGATTTTCCTGATCGGCAAAGCAGCAGGTGTGTTCGGTAAGCGTTCAGACAGTCAGATTTCAGTTTCCAATGAGATTGAAGTGCCAAATCTGGTCGGACAGCCGCAGAATGTTGCAGAGACGATGTGCGAAAAGAAGCAGCTGAAGCTGGAAGTAGAATCCGAGAAAGCATCAGATAAGGCAGCAGGTACGATTATTGAGCAGAAGACAAAAGCAGGAAAGAAAGTCAAGAAAAATACGGTGATCAAGGTTGTAATAAGTTCAGGACCGGAAAAGATCATGATCCAGAGTGTAGAGGGAATGGATGAAGATGCAGCCAAGAAAGCACTGATCAAACAGGGCTTTACGAGCAAGAACATTACTGTTACCAGTGAATACAGCAGTGATGTTGAAAGTGGAAAAGCAACAAGGACTGATCCGGCAGAGGGAACAGAGGTATCTGCTGACTCTAAAATCACACTGTATATCAGTAAAGGTGAAAAACAGCCGGACAAGGTGTCAGTTCCGCCAATTGTGGGAATGTATGTAAATGATGCGGTATCTACACTGAGTGCAAGCGGATTGTCCGATGGCGGAACGAGTAGTGAAGAATATTCAGATGATTATGCAGAAGGTATGATTATCCGTCAGAGCACAGATGCCGGAACGAAGGTGGCTGAAGGAACAAGTGTGAGTTATGTTGTCAGCAAAGGGCCAAAGCCTGCAGATCAGGTGAAGGTACCAACTCTGACAGGAAAGACACTTGGAGATGCAATTTCAGCACTGAATGCCAGAAATCTGACTTATACAGAAGTTGATATTGACAGTGCAGAACCATCTGGAAAAGTTGTAAAAGTTGATCCGGGAGAAGGTACATCGGTAGATGTAGGAACTGCGATCACACTGTATGTAAGCAATGGCTCACAGGCAAGCAGTGGATCCGACAGTAACAATTCGGGCAGCAATAATTCCGGTAACAACTCAAATAACGGCAACAATACAGGAAATTAAAAGGACTGTTTTATGCAGGGAAGAATTATAAAAGGGATTGCAGGATTCTACTACGTTTATGACGTAGTAGAATCTGTCATTTATGAATGTAAAGCAAAAGGAATTTTCCGTAAGGAGAAGATTAAACCACTGGTCGGAGATCTGGTAGAATATGAGATCTTAGATGCAGAAGAGAAGACCGGTAATATCATCCGGATCCTTCCAAGGAAGAATGAACTGATCAGACCGGCAGTGGCAAATATTGATCAGGCACTGGTTGTATTTGCAGTGAAGAAGCCGGATCCGCATTTTAATCTGCTGGACAGGTTTCTGGTTATGATGGAGCGGCAGGAGATTCCGGTTATTATCTGTTTCAACAAGAAGGATATTGCAGATGAGCCGGAAATCGAGTCTCTGGAGAAGACTTATGAGGCTTGTGGATACCGTGTGATCTTTGCAAGTGCCAGAGAAGGAGAAAATATTCTGGAGATTAAAGAGGCACTAAAAGGAAAGACAACAACTGTTGCCGGACCTTCAGGAGTTGGAAAATCCTCTCTGATCAACTGTCTTCAGGAAAATGTCAATATGGAGACCGGAAGTATCAGCAGAAAGATCGAGCGGGGAAAACATACTACCCGCCATTCAGAACTGATCCCGATCGACGAGGATTCCTATATCATGGATACACCGGGATTTTCGTCACTGTATACCAATGATTTTGGCAAGGAAGAATTGAAATATTATTTTCCGGAGTTTGATCAGTATCAGGGAGGCTGCAGGTTTCAGGGGTGTAATCACATCAGTGAACCGGGGTGTCTGGTAAAAGAGGCTCTGGAAGAGGGAAAAGTGCATCAGGTGCGGTATGAAGATTATTGTGAGATGTATCGGGAACTGGAACAGAAGGAAAAAAGGAGGTACTAAACTAAAATGGAATATAAATTATCACCATCTATTTTATCGGCAGATTTTTGTAATCTGGAAGAAGGTATCCGCCAGACAGAGGAAAATGGAGCGGTATATTTACATTTTGATGTGATGGATGGCGTGTTTGTACCGAGTATTTCTTTTGGAATGCCTGTGCTTGCATCAATCAAACCGGCGGTAAAGCAGGTGATAGATACGCATCTGATGATCACGGAACCAATCCGTTATGTGGAAGCATTTGCAGAGGCAGGAGCGGATATTCTTACTATACATTATGAAGCATGCAAGGATATACGTGCGACTCTGGACAAGATCAAAGCGTGTGGCATGAAGACAGGACTGGCAATTTCACCGGATACACCGGTGGAGGTCCTGAAGGAATTCCTTGGTGAAGTGGATATGTTCCTTGTGATGACAGTCCATCCGGGATTTGGCGGACAAAAGCTGATTCCTGAGATGCTGGATAAGGTCAGAACACTTAGGGCAATGCTGAATGAACGTGGACTTGAGACTGATATTCAGGTTGACGGAGGAATTTATGCATTCAATGTGAAAGAAGCACTGGATGCGGGAGCAAATGTGATTGTTGCGGGATCAGCTGTATTCAAAGGGAATGCAGGAGAAAACACAAGAGAATTGATGGAGATTTTAAAGAATTATGAGTAAGACAGTCATTATCAGTGGGGGAATGCTTGACGAGGGATTTGCAGAGAAGGTTCTTGAAGCAAATCCGGAGGCTTATATTATCGCAGTAGATAAGGGGCTTGAGTATCTGTATAACCATAAGATTGAGCCTCAGTATATTGTTGGGGATTTTGACAGTATTGATCCAAAGGTGATTGATTACTATCGCAAGGAGACGAATATTCCGATCCGGGAATATAATCCGGTTAAGGATGCGACGGATACAGAGATTGCTCTTCGGCTGGGAATTACACTGGGAAGCAAAGAGATGATCCTTCTTGGGGCAACCGGTGGAAGAATCGATCATTTGTGGGCGAATGTCCAGACACTTAGTGTGGCATGTGATGCCGGAGTAAATGCCTGCATTCTGGATGAGAAAAATAAAATCTGGGTAACGAATAAATCCTGTGTGCTGAAAAAGTCAGAAGCATACGGACCATATCTTTCTGTATTTTCTTTGGAAGGCGAGATTTATGATTTCAGTTTGGAGGGTACGAAATGGCCGCTCAATCATCATGATCTGATGCCGTGCGACAGTCTGACGGTGAGCAACCAATTTGTGGATGATGAAGTGAAGATCAGTTTTGTAAATGGTCGGATTGTTATTATGGAAACGAAAGACTGATAAGAGATGTATAAGAAGAGAAAAGCCAGATATCATTCGAAAATGGTATCTGGTTTTTTTGCGTAAAAGATACTAGGTGTCTGAGATGAGTACTTTTTTGATTATAAAGCCGGATTTTGAAAAAAATCACGAATCTGAAAAAGGGTTGGATACAATCCGGCAACATGCTGCAGGGAGTGCATCCGAAAGTGGCATAAAATGCGGTCGGGCAAGGAACTAAGTCAGGTGCTTATGGAGTGGCATCCTCTTTTGGAGGGGAAACTGGATTTATGATATTGTGGATTTTAGAACTTGTTTCTTATCTTTCGGTACTCTCTTGGGGAATATCCTTTCAGCTTGTGGAAAAGCCGGCTGAAATAAAGCTGATTATCATACCCGACGATTTTAGAAATTTCATTGATGGAATAGGTTGTTGTTTCAAGTAACATCTGGGCATTGTTAATTCGGATTCCCACAATAAACTGCATTGGTGTAGAACCTGTGTATTTTTTGAAGTTTCGGATAAACCAGCTGACACTCATTCCACGTGAGGCAGCATAATCATCTATGCTAATATTCTGGTTATAATTTTCACTGAAAAAGGTAACTGCGTTATCCATCTCGTGATCCAGGTATTCATTTTTCGAGATATGTTCCCTGGTCAGTTCCCGATGAAAGATGATAAGAAGATGACGGAGCAGAAGGACAAGCATTTCCTCATAATTATCTTGGCAACGCTGAAGCTCGATGATAATACGCTTGAAAATCTGTTCGTATTCCATAGAGGTTCCGACCTGAAATACACGCTCTTTATCCGGGAATCCATATTGCCGTAGGATATTTTTTACATTGTTGCCTGTAAAATGAATCCAGTATACTTCTGTCTTATCTTTTCCATAATATTCATATTTCTGAAGTTCCTTCGGTCTGTACAGTACAATATTACCGGCGGGGACAATCGTTTCGTTATCCACATTGTCAAAATGAAAATGCCCACAACCAGCAGTGATATAGATAATCTGATAATCCAGGCGTCCCCTTGGACGGTAGGTTGGTAACTTTGGATGGCTGGAAAGGCGGTAAGTACCGCAACTTCCTACAACCAGTGGGCGACTTTTGTCTTTGAAATCCATATGGGAGTGGTTTAAATAACCGGTATTCATATACATATGGTAGCACCTCTTTTCCTTTTTTTGTTATTGTATCATTTAGTGCATATTTTGTCTAATCCAATTCATAGACATGTTTTGCAGATTAGGATAAGATATATATAGCAAAACAGAGAAGCGTAAACATAAAAGTAAAAGACAAGGTTTGCTGTGGAAAAACAAAGTGCAAAAAAATGTATATGTATTAAAGGAGAGTTATTTATGATTGTACCACGTTATTATGAGGATTTAAGCGTACTGCATGAAAATACAATGCCAGCCAGAGCCTATTTTATTCCGGCATCCAAAAGAATGGATAACCTGGTGGAGCACAGGGAAGAGTCAGATCGAATGCAGTTATTGAACGGAACTTGGAAGTTCCAGTATTTTAACAGTATCTATGATGTTCAGGAACCCTTCTTTGAGAAAGATTATGATACAGAAAATTTTGATGAGATTCAGGTTCCGAGTGTATGGCAGATGGCAGGATATGACACACATCAGTATACAAACATCAGGTATCCGTTCCCATTTGATCCACCGTATGTACCACAGGATATTCCATGTGGAACATATGCACATACCTTTGTTTATCACAAAGATGAAAATGCACCAAAAGCTTTCTTGAATTTTGAAGGAGTAGACAGTTGCTTTTATGTATGGATCAATGGCTCTTATGTAGGGTATAGCCAGGTTTCTCATATGACCAGTGAGTTTGATATCACCGATCTCCTTCGGGACGGAGAGAACAGCATAGCGGTTCTGGTCATGAAGTGGTGTGATGGTTCCTATTTGGAAGATCAGGACAAATTCCGTATGAGTG
>OLNF01004111.1_pt1 | contig 10108 bp, 11 predicted proteins | sample 1673061 | NCBI WGS metagenome assembly OLNF01 (sample SAMEA3136751, study PRJEB25190) | human gut metagenome | reverse complement strand
CATCTCCGTTTGATATTGTTCTGAACGGCCTCGATTACACGGATTGCATCCCGATGAAGGATGCTTCCTTTCCCGCTGGGGCAAAAGATCACTTGTCCAGCGGCTCCATGATTTCTAATATGATTCCATCTGGATCCCGAAAGTAGAAGGCTTTGCTCCGGCCAAAGCCATCCTGCCGAAAATCAAATTCCTGGGGAGCGGAGAAACACTCCACGCCCTGCTCCGCCAGTTTTTGATAGACCGCATCTGCATCCTCTGCATAGAAGCAAAGTTCTGATATGGAAGTTGTGAAAAGATCCATGGGCTTGCGGTGAATTTCATCCTCCACAAACTGGATCAGTTCCACCGGCGGCATATGCAGCTGATCCGAGCCGTTCAGATAAGCAACCCGTGCCTTGCAGTTTTCTCGCCGGAACATTGCCTCCGTCTCTTTTCCCTCCATCAGGAGCTCCCCCTGATACTGAAGGCCCAGCACATCCCGATAAAACGCCACGGAACGGTCCAGGTCACTGACCGTCAATCCCACATGGTAGATCTGTCGAATCATGAGCTCCTCCTCGTTAGTTGCTTTCTGCTGGTTTAATGAGGGCATGGAACAGAAAGGCGAGTCCATTTATTGAGATAATGTGGCCGATTCCGGCAAGCCCTCCGATCATATGGTCCATAAAGCTACCCATCGGAAGTGCTTCGGCAAGAATAACGAAAACACCAGGTCAAACGCCCCTATGGGTACCGAGAGGCTCAACTGAGTATTAAATGTGTACCAAACGTCAATGTAATCTTTACTGAATTAAAACCAAATATCAAGGCTAGCTGCGCGGATAATTGCTCATAAAGGGACGCTCCCTGAAAAATTGATACCCTGATATCCAGCGTTGTCCCAACCCATGGCAACCATAAGCTCAGACGGCTTGCTGCAGAAAATCGATACGATACAAAAAGAGAAATACCCCGTGATACCACAGGGCACTTCTAACAACTAACACTCTTTTAAATGGAATTATTCCCACTCGTTGGCGCCGGTTCTGACGTCCTGTCATTCCAGTTGCATCCAGTTTTCGGTGCCGTTTCGAGTCGAGTGCCGCCAAGTAACACCATGTCGTGCTTCGTCGGCCTCAGGGACAAAAGCTGGGACAACTTCAAAAACTTTTTTCGAACTCAGGGCGTTGAGTTTTTGTTTTGCCCCAAAGGCCGCGATTGACCACCTTTGGAAGCTCAATAGCACCAAAAACGCCCGTTTTGAAACTCAATCTCCCTTTAGCCTGCAAGCCGCCAGCTGCAATCGTAAGTGAATCAACGCGGGTGGCTCGCGCACCGTTTACAAAACCCCAGGTCGCGGGTCTTCGCCATCGGTGGGCAAAGTGAGTAGTCTCGGGCGGCTTGCCCATGAGTTGGCGAATTGAATGAAAGCCTGCTCGTTCAACGGCTCCCACACTAGATAAACCACTTGGAGCAAAAGCCAATCTGGAAGGCCGAATGGACGAGCATCGAGATTCCGAGGCAGATCATCATCACGCAAAACCCGATCCCAACCCATTTCATGAAAGGGTCTTCACCTAGCCTGTCAAAATCCCGTTCCGAACGATTGGGTGAATAGGTGTCGGCGTATACGTCGACCTTGGTAGACTCCTTTGAAAGCAGCTCGAGAGCCTCGTCGAGGCCGCCGGCGAGCTTATCCCCATCGATTCCGACCCTGAAAAGGTGCGTCTCGTCATGCTGCCTGAGCGCCGATTCATCCTGAAGCAGGTAGAACCTCTCGCCGTTCACCCCGTTCGCCAGAGCGGTCCTCTCGCTCGCGAACGACCGGATCTCCCTCTTGAGCCTTGAGAAAGGCCCCCCTTGCCCTCGATTCCGAGCTTCTGTGCGAGCGACTCAAGCTGCCAGAGCAGGTCGTACAGAGTTCGACCCCGTACGCCTTCTCGAGCATCGTCCGCTCGAAGCGGTCGTATGCTTTAATCGCCTCGCCGTAAGTCAGCGTGGTCCCGATCGAAGGTATCTCATTCACCTGCATCGATTCTCCTGTCTGCCGATTAGAGGCTGCTCGCCTCGCCGAGCGCTGCCATATTCGCCGCGAAGCGCACCCCTCCAGAGGTGAGCTCGATGGAGTGTCCGGATTTGACCAGGTCGCAAAGGGCGTATATTCCATATCCCGCCACTCCGGCAATGGAAACGACGAAGCATCCGAGAAGGCCAGCCTGAGGCTCGGTGATGCCGTTCGTCGCATCGACAAGGGATTTGAACACACCCTGACAATTAATGGCCTTCTCGTTCATGGCATCAATCGTCACATCGCTTATTGCAATGGATCCCATCGTGTTTTCGGTCATCCTTACTCCTTTTTGTAGTCAATCTGTGCTTTCCGCATCCAACAGCTAGGCTCCTTATCCTTTCTTTGCATGCAGGAATAGCCCACCCGCGCCTATTGCCAAACCAGAGATGACAGCCGCCGCGGCGGGTACCCAGCTGGGCAATTGCGAATGTCGAGCATGGTTATCGAGTGTTGTTGGAGAATCAACTTCGTTGTGGCCAGCCGCTATTGATTTAGCAGCGTCCTTTGCAGTCTTGGCCTCGACCAAATCGAGGAAATCCTCGAGCTCGCTTTTTACACGGTTTTCGTCAAGCGGCATTGGAAACTCTGCCGCCGTTTTTCGTGCGAGGAGGACGGACTTGATGCGAACCATGTCCTCCCAAGACAGCTTCTCGTCGCATCGGTTTGCGTCTTCGATGCTGTAGACAATCTGACCACAACGCATCACGGGGACTCGATGGAAGAAATCGGTAACACTTGCCTCGTTATTCACGAAAAGAAGCATGCCATGCACGTCCTCTTCGCTCATGCAGCCGTCAGAAGAGAATTGAATCGCATCCCAAAGGGCATGCATCTTCTCACGCATTCGCTCACCGACGTTGTAGGAGCGAGGACCGCAGCGCAGGATTCCCCCATCGTCTATCACGACGTCGTTTCGATAGTTCTTTACCTCGATCACGTATACGCCCGAACGGGCGATTAGAACTTGATCGTATTCCTCGAACGAGCCTCCATTCGGAAGCGCGATGTTGGAAAGCAGCAGGCTATCGCCGCGAAGACATTTGAGACTCTTTGCGGCGAGAAGCTCGCCGCGCTTCCCGTTGATCAGCCCGCCTATGGTCGAACTGAGCTTCTCTAGATCCCGAATGAGGGCGGCGTAGGTGTCCTCCCCCTCCAACCCAAGGTCGTGGGCCTTGCTTCGCAGGTGGTCGATAAGGTCGTAGGTACGCAGGCTCTCGCTGTACGAGGTTTCGAAAACTCGCTCCAGAAGCAGCCCCTCAAGACTCTTGAGCCGATCGAGAATCTCCGCGTTGGTATAGGTCTTGCTCATCTAGCACTCCTTGTCTACTTGCTCTCTGCCTGTTAGTATGCCTCGATGAAAAGCAGAATGGTAGAATCGATTAACGGTAATAACTGTAAATTGAATCATGTAATAGTCACTTAGGAGGATATTGAAGATGAGCGGTCCAAAGGCAGAACTTCTGCAGCAAAACGAAGTCGTGAAGTCAAGACTTAAATCGTGGCGAGACAATCTCCTTGGGCTCATGAGGGAGCGGAGCCTAACGCAGAATGGTCTCGCGGAGCTGATAAACAATCGGTTCTATGGCGAGAGCGATCAGTTTACGCAGAAGAACGTCAGCGCGTGGGTCAATGCTGGTCTTCCGGACAGGAAGGGCCATGTGCGGCCTTTTCCCAAATTCGAAATCATGCTTCAAATCGCCGCGGTGCTCGAGGTCGATCTCGGCTATCTCATAGGCGATATCGAATGCAAGACCTACAAGGCGCAGGATGCCCATGAGTACACGGGGATAGAGGAATCCGCCCTCGAGGAAGTTCGCAAAATCACGCATTTCGAACGCAAGTACCACCTCGGAGAAAGCCGGGGCTCGAACAGCGCAATGATAAGCGAAATCCTAAAATCGCCCATCCTCCCAGAGCTTCTAGACGAGATGGCGAGCTTGGCTCAGCTTAATGACAAGAGAGACGATATAACGGAGGCCGTCGTTGCAGAATACGGGGAGGAACTCGTCAACAGGGCCCTTAGGTATTGCGACGACTTTGTCGCACCCGGACCCGACGCGCCCGAGGAAGAGCTCCATGAGGTAGAAGCGATCAACGAGGCCGTTTTCGAGTCGGCCGGGGTATCGCCTGAGGAGCGGCCGCGATTCATGGAGGCGGTGAAGGCGATTAGCAAGGCCATCGACGACTGCTACGACGAGGAAAACCGCCTGGTTCGAGACGAGAGCGCAAGTCGCTATATGGTTCAGAAAAGGTTCGGGGAAATCGTCGAGTTGATTGCGCCCTCGCGTTTTACAAAATAGAGCACAAGGCCCTTTAGCTTGACTTATTGCTTTTAGAGCCCCGCCACTCGTACACCCCAGCTTACCCAGACAGCCCTCCCACAATGTCCGTATCCCAACGGATGGGTACCATTTACTCGTGTGCACCTGGGACAACGGACTGAAAAACCTGCACAAGGTCGCTCGCAGAACATGCAACAGCAAACACGACATAAGAGGCGAACGACAGATGCCGGACCCCGAACGACAGCACCGCGGAAGACGAGCATTCCAACTACAACCGAACAACTCCAGCTACTAGGCAGGCGCCCGTATGGGCGCCTTTTACTTTTCAGGGACTTAGCTGAGAGCTAAGCCACGCGACTCATGGCCGTTTCGCGGAGGACCGACCAGCTCGACCCACCTCGACCCGTCTCCGCTCCCGCCCTGCGCACTAATCGCCATCAGGCGGTTCAATCGTCGCGCAGATGAAAAGGGACACTGTGCCGCGCGGGAAGATTGGAGGAACCATGGCACGCACAGCCGAATGCGCCGCGCCCGAGGGAAACCGGGGCCGCGACAAGTGGATGACGGTGAACGAGATGCAGAAGTACATGGGGGCGAGCCGGAGCAAGGCGTACGACCTCATCTGGTCGGGAGAGATCAACTCATACAGGCTCGACAGAAAGCTCCTGGTGTCAAGAGCGTCCTTGGACGCCTACATCGAGTCGAGCAGCGGCAGGAAATGACGGTGGCGACCGACCCGGGAGCTGCCCGCGGCCGGGCATGCGAGGGGGCCTCGAGACGAAAGGAGCTCAGGCACGCCCTCGTGGATGGTGTCACTGCGCCTCTGTATCAGGTTCGTATAGGCAAAGGCAAGCCTCGGGTTGTTATCGCAAGCCAGCTCCGACAATCAATTCTCGTGTTCCGCAATCTTGAAGAAGCTGCGAAACTATTTCAGGGGCACTATCAACAGCAGTTTCATCCCGTTCCTCTCTTGCACTCACCGCCAGCACATGCTATAAAGTTGTTGGTGGCTCATTAAGCTACCTCCAAGTGCCGGGGGAGTCCCCCGGCTATTTTTTTATCCATTCCATTAGGAGTCCCCATTGGCCAAGGAGCTCAGCATCTTCGTCGACGAGAGCGGCGACCGCGGCGGCAAAGCTCGCTACTACCTGCTCACACTCGTCTTTCACGACCAGGCAGACAGCATCGCCGAGGCGGTCACGGGCTATGAGGCCAAGCTTGCCAGGGCCGATCTCCCTAACATTCCGTTTCACTCCGAGCCTCTCATGAACGGGCACAAGGATTATGAGTTTCTTAACATCGAGCAGCGCAAGGTGATGCTCGCCTACTTCTCCTCGTTCGTCCGCAAACTTCCCATTTCCTATATCACGTTCGTCTACCGCCGCAGCCAGTTCGAAGACCCGGCAAGGCTAATGGAGCGCATGGGGCGCGACATCTCCTCCGCCATGATTGAACACCTGGGCTTCTTCCAGTCCTTCGACGATGTGAAGGTCTATTACGACAACGGTCAGGACATTGTCAAGCAGGCACTCGACCGCTCGGTGGGCAAGGTCCTCTCAAAAGGGGTCGTCCGACGCCGCAAGACCTCGATGACCGACTACCGCCTCGAGCAAGTGGCTGATTACCTCTGCACTATCGAACTTGCCTTGGTCAAGTACGAGGCCAAGGAGAACGGTGAGACGTACAACAAGTTCTTCGGAGGTATAGGCTCTTTCAAGAGGAACTGGCTCAAGCAAGCCCGCAGCAAGCGGATATAGCTGGTCTCGCGGTTTCGCAAGGAACGGTCAGTTCTCCTCTGGCGAGGAACCCCGGGCGACGTGCTTCGAGCAGCGGAAGCTGAAGCGCAAGCAGAAGCAGCGCGGGCATTGATCGGTGCCGACATGGGCCAGACGTGAACAGTGCTACGTCCCCTGTTCACGGGGCGCGTAATCGCAAAGGTTGCACAGAGGTTGCAAAATAAGAAGCCCCGACCTGTTGTCGCAGGCCAGGGACTTGAAATCATCGAATATCGCTTACTCCCACTCAATAGTCGAAAACTATCTCCAGTTTGTTCCAGTTTGCCGCAGTTTGCTCCAGTTCGTCCCATTTACATCCAGTCTCAAAAATTGCCGCGAATCCATGGGGTCAAATTTTGGTCACGGTTTTTCGGGTTATCAGAGGCGTTTTCGTGGATCACGGTAGGTCACGGCTTTACTAGAAATTCTTTGCGTAGGATCACGCTGCCCTTGCCAAGGAAAGGACAGGGCAGGGCAGTGCGGTATCTGCAAATCCTCTCCTATTGCTTGAGATAATACCTTTGAGAAGGGCGCGGCCCCGGTGAAAGCCTAGAGGCGATACAGCCAGGTCTGGCGGAGCGAGGCAAATAACTCGAACGGGACCTCTTTACGGTAGAGCCTATCTTACAGAGCAACGGACTACTTCGCACAGCGACACACGACCCTCGCCATGCTTAACGTTATTTTTACTGCTCGCTATTCGCAATCGCCTGATCGATGAGTTTATCAAGCGCCGCACGCTGCTCGGCGGAGCTGATGGCTCCCACGATTGGATCCCCTACGATGTTGCCATTCTGATCGATGACATACGTTGTCGGGAACGAGAACAAATTTGACGTAAACTTACCGGCCTCGCTATCCGACTTGAACCAGATGTTCTTATATGTCACGCCCTTCTTGCTCAGCACGTCCTTGGCATCTGCAATCTCGTCCTTGTTGCCATCGAGCGTAAAGGAATTGACGCCCACGACCTGACCGCCCTTCTCGGCAAGCTCTTTGTTCAGCTGCCTCAGATCGCCCAGCTCGCCCACGCACGGCTTGCAAGTGGTAAACCAAAAGTTCATGACGGTGACCTTGTTCTTAGAGAACAGCTCGTCGCTGCTCACGTCGTTGCCGTCCAGGTCCTTGCCCGTAAAGCTGGGGAACTTCGTCGCCTCGCTCGAAGCATTGGCGCCAGCCGTCATGCCCGCGGTCGAAGCGTCGACGCTCTCGCCTGCGCTCGGCGTGCTTCCACAGCCGGGGAACTCCTTCTCCAAGCTCTCGAGCTTGTCCTCGATCTCCTTGATCTGCTGTGCACCGGCCTTGAGCGTCTTAAGCTCATCCGCCGTAAACTCATCCTTGGCGCCGTCGATGGTCTTGAGCAGGAAATCGCCGTAATTGCTGCCGTCCTCAATCATTGCCGAGTCTTTATTTGCCGCATTGAATACCTTTTCCCACAGCGCGTTATCACTCGAAAAGATATCATTCTCCTTTTGCATGAGTTTTGCATACAGCTCGGCGGCCTCGTCGGCATTGGTCGGCTTCTGCGCAGTGAGTTCTGCGATCTTAGGATCGGAGCCCGCAGATTCGCTCGCATTGCCACCGGGTGACGAACACGCCACAAGACACAAGGCCAGCACCGGCACCATAAACAGGGCCGCAATTTTAGAAAGCTTCATGGTCATTCCTCCGTTTTGTCGAAGCTTGTTTACTTTTTATCGGCGGTCAAGGGGAGCTTTTCCGCCGACACATCCAGGCCGTAGCGATAGCTGATGGCATCGACGGGACAGGCCCCGATGCACTTTCCGCACCGGATGCATTCGGCATGATTGGGCGCGCGGACCACATCAACGTCCATCTGACAAACCTTTGAGCACTTGCCGCACGAGACACATTTGCATGCATCGACCCGGATCCCCAGTAGGGATACCTTATTCATGAGCGCATAGAATGCGCCGAGTGGACAAATCCATTTGCAGAAGGGGCGGTAGAACAAAACGCTCAGCACTACCACGGCAATGAGAACGACAAGTTTCCAAGTAAAGAGATGTCCCAACGCAGATCGAATGCCAGCATTGGCAATGGCCAGAGGAATGGCGCCCTCGAGCACGCCCTGCGGACAGACGTATTTGCAAAAGAACGGGTCGCCCATGCCCACGTCGTTAACCACCAAGACGGGCAGCAGTACCACGGCAAACAGCAGCACGACGTACTTGATGTACGTGAGCGGCTTAATCTTTTTCGTGGAGAACTTTTTGCCGGGAATCTTGTGAAGCAGCTCCTGCAGCCAGCCAAACGGGCACAGAAAGCCGCATACAAAGCGTCCCAGCAGCACGCCGAGCAAAATGAGCGTACCGGTAACATAGTAAGAAAAGTTGAACCTGGATGAACCTACCACCGACTGGAACGACCCGATGGGGCACGCACCCGATGCCGCGGGACACGAATAGCAATTAAGTCCAGGTACGCAGACCGTTTTTCCCGCGCCCTGATAGATGCCGCCTTTGGCAAAGTTTGGCAGGTGAATGTTGGTGACGAGCGTCGCCGCCGCCTGAATGAATCCGCGAAATCGGGCCAAAACATGCGACGCAGTGTTTTCTCTTTTATCCAATTCCGATACACTCCAAGCACAGCCTAATCGCTTTGGCCAGCACGGCATCCGCCTCGCCACGCATAACGCCAAAGCACACCATGGCAATTCCGACGATCAACAAAGCGACCTGTACCACGGGTTTTACCGCTTTGAACAACCTGACCACTCCTTTCGTTACGCGACCATTGGACCATATCGGCTATAAAATCCGTGTTAAGCGCGATTTGAAATGTGCAAGGAGACTGTTATGCGTATTTTGATCGTCGAGGACGAGCAGGCGCTGTGTGACGCAATCGCGCGCAGCTTGCGAAACTTGGCGTACAGTGTCGACTGCTGTCACGACGGACAGGAGGCGCTCGACCTACTGGACGTTGAGGCCTTCGACCTCGTGGTACTCGACCTCAACCTTCCCCGTATCGACGGCATGACCGTACTCAGGGAACTTAGGAAAACTGACTGCGAGACCAAGGTACTGATTCTGTCCGCACGTGGCGAAGTATCCGATAAAGTCGCCGGACTCGATGCCGGGGCCAACGATTACCTCACCAAGCCGTTTCATCTGGACGAGCTTGCGGCAAGAATTCGCAGCCTTACCCTCAGACGCTTTACACAAAGCGACATAGTTTTAGCCTGCGGAAAGCTCCGCTTTGACACCAAGGCGCGCATCGCTTCCGTGGACAGAGAGGCTCTATCTCTTACACGCAAGGAAACGGGAATCTTGGAATACCTGATGCTTAATCAGGGGCGACCGGTAAGCCAAGAGGAGCTTATCGAGCACGTTTGGGATAGCAGCGTGAACAGCTTTAGCAACGCAACCCGCGTTCACATCTCGTCGCTCCGAAAAAAGTTGCGCAGCGCTTTGGGATACGACCCGATTCGCAATCGGATTGGAGAGGGCTACGTTATGGAGGATAGCGAATGAAAAGGCTTTCGCTGCAATGGCGCATAACGATCATGACGGCGCTGCTGACGTGTGCGGCGTGCGTGCTGACGAACTGCCTGGTCGGCTATACGGGCATGCGCTATATGGATGCCATCGGCAGTGACATCTCGGCCTTTAACGCTGCCGGCGCGGATTCGCCCCAGGTGTTCGACCCAACGAAAGCAACCCCCGATGACAAGGTCACGATCGTCGTAAACGACGCACAGGAATCTTTTGGCACGACAGCTTGGTACATCACGGCTGGAGTCACACTCCTTGGCGGCGTGCTGGCATACTTTGTGAGCGGCCGTGCACTCAAACCGCTACGGGCTTTTGCAGCCCAGGTTGAGCGCGTGCAGCCTGACAACCTAAGCGAAATCAGACTCAGTGAAGATGTGCCCACCGAGCTACAACGATGCAGCGCCTCTTTCAACGACATGATCGCCCGTCTTGGCGAAGGGTTCTCTGCACAGCGTCAGTTTACCGGCAACGCCGCACACGAGC
>OLNF01004105.1_pt1 | contig 10130 bp, 18 predicted proteins | sample 1673061 | NCBI WGS metagenome assembly OLNF01 (sample SAMEA3136751, study PRJEB25190) | human gut metagenome | reverse complement strand
GTGGCGCTGTGACCTACGACCTGTTTGAGAAGCTGTTCAGGGACTTCATCCTTGTACAGGCTTATCATGGTGTGGCGCAGGCAATGGAAGGAGATACGCTTGTCAAGGGCGTTGCACTCGGCATAGCGTTTCCAGTCGCGGTAAAATTTGGGAGGGTTCTCCTGCTTGCCTGTGAATGCCGGAAACACCCACGGGGAGACAATGCCTTGCTTGCGCAGGTGCTGGCGCTGGGCTTCCAAGATGGTGCGGATGGTGGTGTTGAGGGCGATGGAACGCTGGGCGTTCTCGGTCTTGCCCTCGGTGGTGATGCGGGACTTGTTAACGCTGGTCTTCACGGGGATTGTGTCGGCGGTGATGGGATCCCAGCGGAGGGCGCAGATTTCGCCCCGGCGCATGCCTGTGGCACAGGCGAAACGGAAGGCTTGGATGTGCCAGCAGGGGATGCGCTTACCGTGGCTTGTGATGGTATCGACGGAGAATACCACGTTCAGCGCGTCGGGCTGAAGAATGACCTTTTCCTTTTTGGGTTTACCGCCACGGGCTTGCAGGGTGTCCGGGTTCAGCGGCTCCATCATCCAACGAGAGGACTGACAGAAGCGGGAGAACTCCAGCATGAGAGAGCGCAGCTTCTCGATGGTAGCGGCGGCTTTCCCCTGCTGAGCGGCGCTGTCAAGGATGGCCTGCCACTCCTGCGGGGCGATGCGAGACAGGCGCTTGACCTTCATAGCGGCTGGCAGGAACCAAGTGTTAATCAGGCCAGACTGAGTTTTGTAGGTATCCACGCCCAGCGTCTTGTGCTTGGATTCCAACCAAAGGGTGATGGCCTTTTCAAGGGGCATGTCTCCCGTGCGGCGGGTGTCTGCCCAGTCCTGCGCCTTGGCTTCTGCTTCCTTCTTGCCGCGTTTGCCGGGGGTCTTGGAGTAGAAGGAGCGGCGCAGACCGTCCACCATGACGTTGATCTTCCAGTATTCATACTGTTCATACCATTTGGCTTCTGCCGTAAAGAGTTTTTTCATCATTATCCTTCTTTCCGGGCTTGACGGCTGGGGAAGGCATCTGCTATAATAAGCAGTGCCAGAAACCCAGACGCACCCTTGTCTGTTGGAGTTGCATGCCCGTGTTGCTCCATGCTCTGGCTCCTTGTCCCCTGCGGAGGAAGCAGCCCGCAGGGGATTTTTTTAATCGTACCAGTAGGTGAGCAAATGAGCATCTATAACGGGCGCGGTAAAGGTTTGTCCATCAGTCGTGTTATAATCCTTCGTATCAATGAGCTGACCATAAACGGCTGTTTTGTCATTGTACACAAATTGATCTACATTAGTTCCCTCCCAGCTAAACTGTGTAAATCCCTCGCTGCGAACAAGAGCATAATTCCCAGTGCCATTTTTCTTGCTTGACATCCACCACCATGCCGTTGTGGGGTCATCTTCATCAAACCAAAACTCATAGACATACCCTGTCATCTGAACGAAGGTATCTTCGTAGGAGCTGAAGTAACGGACAGCATCAGGATAGGATACTTTTTTGTAGTTTTTGCGGTCGGCAGGGAATGTAGGCGTAGGCTCTGGGGTCTTTTTCCCCTTATTATAGTATTCAAAATCCCACAAAGAGTGACTTTCAACTGCTGTTGCTGTAGGTGTTGGTCTGGGCGTGACTTTCGGCGCAGGAGTAGTGCCCTGGAAGCGCGCAAAAGCCGTTGAAGTAACAGCGCACCCCAGCGCAATCAACAGCGCAAGCAAACGTTTTCGCATTGAAAATTCCTCCTTCTTTTGTCCAACCAAGACTTTCTTTGTCAAAAAGGGAGCATTCGTTCTCCGGGCGGTGTATACTATCCTCAACAGGTGACTGCACGTCACCAGAAGGAGGACAATATGGAGAACACGGAGTATCGAGAGTTGGTCAAACAGTTGATCGATCAATGCAGCGACCGCGAAGCAAGACTAGTCTATGTGATGCTGAAACAAATCGTGTCTGACAAGAACTGAGAGGATGCCGACCCCGTAAAGGGTCGGCGTTTTTTATTGCTTGTAATCCTCCAGCAGCTTTTTCAGCAGCACGTCCAGTCGCTCCCAGTCGTCTGCGTTGAGCTTTGCCAACGCATGGACGATGCGAAAGCGCAGATCATCAGAATCAACTTTAATCAGTTGCCCGAAGAACTGTGCTACTTCGTCCTCGCGCTTCTGTGGAACAAACATCTCCCCTTCTCCTGTGCGGAGCCATTGTTCGCGGACATTGAACTCGCGACAAACATCATTGATAGAACGATCACTGAGGATACGCTGCCCAGTTTCAACTAATGAAATAAAGTTGCGTGTCAGTTTAAGCCGTTCTGCAAACTCTGTCTGAGTATAGCCCAATGCCTCACGAACCATTCGGAGCCTTTCGCCCATGGCATTCCCTCCTTTCGGATACTATAGTAGCACCGAATTCACACCCTGTCAACAAAAAATTTGAAAAACCCGTTGACAATCACACTGAGTTACTGTATAATGCAATCACAGTCAACACAGCAAGGGAGGTGAGCAACAGGTGATCGCCAAACGAGTTCTTCTTTATTTTCTGGGTGTCGGGGTTGGCGTGCTGCTGGCGAAGCTGGCGAAGCTGCTGATGCGATAAACATATAGGAGACAACAGGAGGTGAACCCCATGGACAAGACCCCTCAAAATCGCTACTCCATCACCGCGAAAGGCGCGGCGTTTCTCGCAGCAGTAGATGCGGGGCTGGTGGACGGGACGGAAACGGGCGTAGACAAGTTTGAAAAGTTCTGGCGGCTGTGGGAGCAGTCAGCCCAGAACGTGCTGAAAGAGCGTGGAGACGAGAAGCGTGAGAAGATTAGTAATAATCAGAAGTGCGTTATTTCGGCGCTGATCTCGCTCCTGATCGCGTTTGTGGTTCCGTTCCTGCTCAATCGCTTCGTCTTTTAGGCGGACGTACTCCCTGCCCTTTTCGGTGATGGCCGGATTAACCATCCAGCTTTGTTTTCCCCAAAACGAAGCCGGCTATTACAGCAGCCCCACAAACAATGAGACCAGTCGCTATATCGGACGAGGTGGATTCGCCTCTGTGCCTTTGGGCAGTCGTAGCGGTTGGCGTGGCAGTCGGGGCAAAAGTTGGTGTGGCAGTCGGGGTAGCGGTTACAGGGGCATACGGACATATCCCGTCCGTATGCTGATGCGCGGGGTAGCCATGGTGATAGTGATATTCTCCCGTGCGCCGATTGTAATGCCCGCCGGACGAATCTGTGCGCCCGGGATGCGCCAAAACAACAGTTGGTATGAGAGCTAGAACTAAGGCAACAATGCAGGCAAGAGCAGATTTAGACACGACTAGTCAGCCTCCTTTGCTAGTAGAGACATTGTAGCACTACTGAGAGGCGAACAGAAAGGAGAACAATTATGAGCGAACAGGAAAAGAAGGCCGCCGAAAAAGTGGCGGACACGGTTAACACGGTAATGAAATCACTGCCGGATGAGAAGAAGGAATATGTCAAGGGGCTTGTGGAGGGCATGGCGCTGATGGCTGCCAAGCCCGAGACCAAGCAAGCGTAAAGGAGGAATGAGCATCATGACTAACACGGGCTATGTCAGACTAAAGGAGCTTTTGCGGGACAAGGGGCTGATGCAGGCGGACGCGGCGACCCTGTGCGGACTGAGCATTTCGGGGTTCCAGTCGCGCATTTCGGGGCGCAGCACTTGGACGGTGCAGGAGATGGCGATTCTCTCTAACGCGCTGGAATTGACGGGCTGGGAGACGTGGGAGCTGTTTGTGGTCAACCGGGCGCTGACCATGGCGGAGATGCTGCGGATTTTCCCGGAGCGGCGCAAGGAAAAGCCGCAGGAACGCAAGTCGCTGACGGATGCAGAGATTGGCGCGGCGGTGAAGGTCGCCATGCAAACGCTGGCGGCGATGAGGGAGGAGAAGGGCGCATGAACTGGGCAGGTGTGGGGATTCTGGCAATCAAGGCCGGAACGGCGCTGGTGATCTTTGGTGCGCCGCTGGTCACGGCCTATGCGTGGCTGGTGGGGATGATTTGAGAGAGGTGATGGCGCATGTGTAAGTTTAAGGTTGGGGATAGCGTTCGAATCAGGGCAGACCTAACGCCCGGTGTCAAGGTGGGCCACTTATACTGCAATAAAGACATGGCAAACTGGGGAGGCGAGTTGGATACAATCAAGAGCGTGGGCAAGAACGTGCTAGGTAAAGTCTACTACTCGCTCGATCAGCATGATTGGTTTTGGACCGATGCCATGCTTGAGCCAGTCGGGTTACCTAAAGACCGACTGGAAAAGCTAACTATCATTAGCAACGGCACGATGACTTGGGCAGCCCACCGGCTGCCGGACGGGAGCGTAAAAAAGTCACGAATCCTGCGCGAACAGGGGATGGAGCGAGATTTTGGGCGCGATGCAAAACGCGCCGCACAAGAAGCGGGCATAAGGATGGAAGCTAAAGGCGCGGGCAAGTACTGCGTGGACATCGACATGGGGAAGCTCTACGACGCACTTATGACGTGCATTACGGTAAAGGCAAAAGAAGGGAAAAGCAATGGCTAAGTACGCTGAAACACCCTGCTATAAGCCCCAGAGGTGGCTGAACAGGCTCCGCTGCCGGGTGGAGCGTCTGACCGCGCCCCAGCGTGCAGAAGAGGGGCGCAAGCGGCTGATGCCGGGACAATATCCGGTAGGAGCATGGACACGGGTAGAACCCAATAAAAGGAGCTGACGGGCATGAAATTTATTCCAAGTGGGACAGGATATTCGCCCTTTTCAGAGGGCAAGGGAAGCATTCAAGTGCGCGTGGAGCGTGAGACGTTTGAGGCGCTGTCCGAGCTGGCGGAGCTGACGGGACAGCCGTTGACCAGCGTGGCGACGCGGCTGATCCAGTACGGCTTACAGCATGTAGAGCTGACAGAGCGCAAGCGCTACACCATGACCATGGAGGGCGAGGCATGAGCATTTACGGCTGGGCATGGGGACATGGGCGGCTGGTGCCTGCCAAGCCTGCGGCGCAGATGAGCATGGACGAGGCGCTGCGGGGCATCTGCTTGGGGGCAGTCTTGGATATTTCGCGCTGCCAGCAGTGCGGCGGGAAATGCTCTTTTGGGGCGCGGGGGATGGAACTGATGGACGCAGGAGAGAAGCCGATTCCCAACAACGCGCCGGACCCCACGCGGAAAGAAAAGGAGCTTGCGGAAAGGCTGAAACTAAACAACCGCATCCTGACACGCAACAATCAACGCGCCAAGGGGCAAACGGAGGCCAAAGTTCGCAGAGCTGAAGCGTTGATCGCGGGCGGCATGAGCAAAATTGACGCGGCGAAAGCCGTTGGGTACAGCGGCTATCAAGGGCTGCTGGCAGCTCAGAAGGCTGTGCAGCGACGCGAGAAGGCGGGGAAAGCATGAAGCGCACAAACACACCATGGTTTGTCTGTCCGCATTGCGGCACCGAGTATTGGGACAGACGTGATCTGTCCGACAGCGGAAAGTATTGCGCGACCTGCATCCTTGAAATTTTCGACTCCTACGCCACAGAAAAAGAATTTGTTGAGGCGGAACGGAAAGAAACTGACGTTGTGGCCTGCGGGCTGTCAGCGATGGATTACCCGGCGCAGCTGAAGGACGAAGACGCGAAGCGAACGTACAAGGCGGTTGAGGCTGTTGACCCGGACTTGCTGCGCGAATGGATCGAGGATTACGTGATCGGCAGGGGCGCAGGCGAATATCGCGGCTGGCTGATCGATACGAGGTGATGGAGCATGGCACGGGGCTTTGACAATGGCATACAGTATTACACCCACGGGACGGTGGAAATACCATTCCCGGAGGATCAGGTGTGCTGCCGCTGGTGCCCACTGATGCGTGCGGACGCGGGCGGTGCGCGGCACCTGTGCGTGGTGACGGGGCTGATTCTGGCGGACATTGACAGCCGTCCGGACGAATGTCCGGTAACGGTAAATAAGGCAAAGGAGGACGTATAACATGGGTGTTCCGGTTTTAATTCTGGGCAACAGCGGCACGGGGAAGAGCGCAAGCCTGCGCAACTTCCCGGCGGGCAGCGTAGGCGTTTTCAACGTGCAGGGCAAGCCTTTCCCCTTCAAGGATGGTGGAAAACTGGCAAAGGTCAACACGGACGACTACGCCGTGATTACGGCAGGGCTGCAAAGCGCAAAGGTGCGAAGCATCATCATTGACGATGCTCAATATCTGATGGCGAACCAATTCATGAGAACAGCCTCAGTGGGTGGCTACCAAAAGTTCACGGACATGGCGTTAGCTTATTGGGATCTGATCCAAGCGGCGATCAAGCTGCCGGAGGACAAAATTGTTTACCTGCTCCAGCATCTGGAGCTGGACGCAAACGGCAACGAGAAGGCCAAGACCATTGGCAAAATGCTGGACGAGAAGATCACGGTGGAGGGGCTGTTTACGATTGTGCTGAAAACAGCCGTTTCCGATGGCGTATACAGCTTTGTGACGCACAACACAGGCCACGACACGGTGAAAAGCCCCATGGGAATGTTCGAGACCGATCTGATTCCAAACGATCTTTACGAGGTGGACAAGACGATTCGGGCTTACTATGGCATGAAGCCGCTGGTGGAGGAAAAGAAAGCATGAGATTCCTTAAAACTGCGGACGGCGTTTACTTAAACATAACGCAGATAGGCAGCCTGTATCTCGATACCCACGGAGTGCAAAGAGTAGTCATTTTAGCAAACACAACTTTTGTAAACGCATACAAGGAATCAAAAATACTCGTGTGCGACAATTTCCCTGACAAAGACGCAGCACAGCGGTATCTGCGGCGGATCGTCTCGGCGCTGACTGACCCGGAGAAGAAAGTTATTGAGGTGAAAAACTATGAAGCAGATTAATCTCGAGGGCGTGGAAGCCCAGCAGGACGGCGAGTACAAGAACCTGACCCCCGGCGGCTATGTCTGCCGGATCACGAAGGCGGAGGACGTGCCGCTCGACCCTGCCACGGGAAAGGGATCGTATCTCCGGCTGGAATTTGATATTGCGGAGGGTGACTTCGCGGGTTATTTCGGAGCGCAGTTTCAGCGCTTTGGCAAGTGGCACGGCGTGCTGATCCGCAGCTACAAAGAGCAGGCGTTAGGGCTGTTCAAGGGCTTTGTCAAGGCGGTGGAGGAAAGCAATCCGGGCTACCGCTGGCAGTGGAACGAGGCCACGCTGACGGGCAAGCTGATCGGCATCGTGTTTGGCGAGGAGGAGTACGTCAACCGCATGTATCAGCCGGCGGTGAGTGTGAAGCCGCGCATGGTGCGGAGCGTGCAGGCCATTCGGGCCGGAGACTTTACAATCCCCGCTATCAAAAAATTGAAGACGGAGCAGGCCGCGCAGGTGCAGCAGGTGGCGCAGGACACGGCGAACGGTTACACGGCCTCTTATGAGCAGGTTCCTCCGCCCTTTTGATCGTGAAGACCATTATTGTCGACAGCCGGGAACAGAAATGGGGGCACGTCCGGGACGGTTTCGACCGTCTCGGCGTGCCCTGGGTGCGGAGCAAGCTATGGTGCGGGGACTATACCTGGGCCAACGATCAGCACCTTGTGATCGATCGCAAGCAAGGCTTACAGGAAGTTTACGGGAATCTGATCCAGGCGCATGAGCGCTTCCGGGCAGAGGCGGCGCGGGCGCAGGAGGCGGACGTGCAGTTGGTGGTGCTGGTGGAGGAGCCGGGCATTGCCACGCTGGCGGACGTACCGAGTTGGGTCAATCCGCGAGAACGGGACTATCGCTACCTTCAGGCGGCACAGCTGCGCGGCAAAATGCTGGGCGTGAAGCTGCCCCAAAAGCCACCTGTGTCCGCTGACAGGCTCTGGGCGATCATGCAGAGCATGGCGGACAAGTACGGCATTTGCTGGCGCTTTTGTGCGCCGGAGCAAACAGCGCAGGTCATTCTTGACTTGCTGGGGGGTGCGCCGGGTGGTTGACCGCCAAGTGGTGGAGGACGTGCGGCGGCGAGTGTCGCCGCGAGATGTGCTGGGCATGGAGGGGATGCCCGTCAACCGGCAGGGGTTCGCCCTCTGTCCCTTTCATGGGGACAAGAACCCCTCCTTAAAGGTATACGGGGAGGGGCGGGGCTGGTACTGCTTCGGCTGCCACGCAGGCGGGGATGTCATTAAGCTGGTGGAGCACCTGCACGGCATCGGCTTTCAGGCCGCGCTGATGCGGCTGGACGTAGCCTTCGGGCTGGGTATTTTCGCCACACGCCCGCAATCGGCCAGAAGAGGCGCTTCCGCCGCAAAAGCCGCAGAGGACTATAAGTGTGTGATGGCATGGCTTGACGCGGAAATTGGACGCTTGGAGGCCTGTTATTTGGATTCCATGGGCGAGTGGCTGGATTGTCAGCGCCAATGTGACGATGCGAGAGCGCGAGTTGACCACGGCGGGGAATTTACGCAAGAGGACGCGGACAACCTGTGGGACTTACCAATCCTGCGGGAGGCCGCACAGAGATACTTCGATAAGTGGAGGGAGGCGAGGACATGGAGGCAGCAGCTGCGGGCAACCGGATGATGCTCCCGGCGTGGACGGACGACCAATGGCAAGACCCGCAAACCCTCTGCGAGTACATCTGGGGCTTGCGCGACAACCCCTTCCTCCAGCAGATCATGCTGGAGAAGGTTGCAGCAGAGGCCCGCAAGCGGCACATGACAGGGTTCAAGGGCACCTACAAGGCCTATGAGCGGACACAAAAGGGGCTATCTAATGACGCGGCGACGCACAATGTGACGAGCTTTGAGGGTCAGCCAATGGAACTGGACTGCGGGAAGTACCAGGCGGACGACTACGCCATCACAATCGAGGGGCCCTACGGCGAGCAGACGGTCTGCACGCACCCCATCCTGCCTGTGAAGCGGATGGTGAATTTAGACACGGGACTGGTGATGATCGAGCTGGCCTTTCGGCGGGGGATGAAAGGCGCATGGCGGCGGCTGATCGCGGAAAAGCAGACGCTGTCCACGGCGCAGAAGATCGTGGCGCTGTCCGATCAAGGGGTGTCGGTAACAAGCGAGAACGCCCGAGCGCTGGTGAGCTATCTCAGCACGGTGGAGGATTTGAACTACGACAAAATCCCCGAAGGGAAAAGCGTTGGACACTTGGGCTGGGTGAAGGGCGGCGGATTCGCGCCGTATGTGCCTGGGCTGTCCTTTGACGGGGATGCGGGCTACAAGCACGCCTTTGAGGCGATCCACGAAAAGGGAAGCTGGGCGGCATGGAAGGAGGCTGCGCAGGCGCTGCGGCACGGCAGCAGCATGGCGGCGCGGCTGATGCTGGCGGCGGGGTTCGCCTCGCTGCTGGTGGCACCGATGGACGCGCTGCCCTTTGTACTGCACGTCTGGGGCGGCACCTCGGCTGGTAAAACCGTCGGATTGATGTTCTGCGCGTCCATCTACGGTTCTCCACTCATGAGCGACTATGTACGCAGCTTCAACGCAACAGCCGTGGCAAACGAGCTTCTGGCGGCCTTTTACGGGGCGCTGCCCGTACTGGTGGACGAAATCCAGATCATTAAGGAGCGCAAGGACTTCGACAACATCATCTATACCTTTACAGAGGGCGCGGGTAAGAGCCGTGGCGCGAAGGCGGGCGGCGTGCAGCAGCAGCGGAGCTGGCGCAACTGCATGATCTCTACAGGAGAGCAGCCGATTTTGAGCTATCAGAGCGGCGGCGGCGCTGTGAACCGCGTCATCGAGGTGGATGTAAAGGATGAGAAGCTGTTCCCTGATCCTCGCGGCGTGCTAGCACTGATCCGCGAGAACTACGGACACGCCGGGAAACGGTTTGTGGATGCGCTGAATCGTCCGGGGACGCTTGACATGGCGAAGACGTACATGGACACGATGCTGAAGGAGCTGCTGGAGGGCGGCGCAACGGACAAGCAGGCGCTGAGTGCGGCGCTGATCCTGACGGCGGACATGCTGGCAGACCCCAGCCCGTACAACACCAGACTGAACACCGGCCTGCCGCCCACACCGATCGCGAACCCCGGTATCGCGTCCGTCAACGCGGCGCTCTATCCGGAGAGCACCGGCTATTACTACTACGCTCTCGACACGGCGACCGGACAGCACCGCTTCTTCACCAATGCGGACGAGTTCAACG
>OLNF01004097.1_pt1 | contig 10140 bp, 10 predicted proteins | sample 1673061 | NCBI WGS metagenome assembly OLNF01 (sample SAMEA3136751, study PRJEB25190) | human gut metagenome | reverse complement strand
CGCTCTTCCGATCTCGGTTAATTACCGACAGAAGAAGATGGGATATAATGCAGCGAGAGAATTGTACAACCGTGTGACGAGTAATAACTTTGGTAAGGCATAGAAAGGACGGATGATATGGCACAGTATTATGTTGGGGTTGATGTGGGAGGAACGACCGTAAAGATGGGAATGTTCTCAGATACCGGAGAACTTTTGGATAAATGGGAAATTCCGACGAGACGAAAAAATAATGGAAAGTATATTCTGTCAGATATTGTAGATAGTATCGAAGAAAAAAGAGAAACCTTTGAGGGGAATATCAAAGGAATCGGTGTTGGTATTCCGGGACCGGTTACTGCTGACGGAACAGTATTAAAATGTGCCAATCTGGGATGGGATGTATTCTCGGTTTCCAACAAACTGGCAAGCTTAACCGGCGTTGGCAATGTAAAAGTTGGAAACGATGCGAATGTAGCTGCGCTTGGTGAGATGTGGAAAGGCGGCGGCAGAGGCTATGACAGTATTGTCATGGTGACACTTGGTACCGGCGTTGGCGGCGGTGTCATTTTACAGGGAAAAATTTTGACCGGCTGTAAAGGTGCCGGTGGAGAAATCGGTCATATGAAAGTTAATATGGATGAAACTCGTGTCTGCGGATGCGGAAACAAAGGCTGTTTGGAACAGTATGCGTCAGCAACCGGAATTGTGAATATGGCAAAAGAAAATGTACCGGAAGGTTCTTACTTAGCAGATAAAAAAGTTACGGCAAAAGCTGTTTTTGATGGTGCCAAAGAGGGCGATGCTTACTGCATGGAAGTGGTTGAGAAATTTGGCAGATATTTAGGCGTTGCATTAAGTAATGTTGCTCATGTGGTAGATCCGGAAGCCTTTGTTATTGGCGGCGGGGTATCAGCAGCAGGACAGATTCTTTTAGATGTAGTAGAAAAATATTATAATGAAAATTCCATGTTTGCCTTGAAAAACAAGAGTTTCCACTTGGCAGAACTTGGCAATGATGCCGGCATTTATGGTGCTGTGCGAATGGTGCTTTTTAAATAGAAGGAGAGAAAAATGATTCGACTGGAACAGGAACCGCTGCGGACTCATACGACATTTCGGATTGGCGGACCGGCAGTGTACTATTTCATACCGGAGCGAGAAGAAGAAATTATTGAGGCATTGGATTTTGCAAAAGAAAAAGGACTTTCTTACTATGTGATTGGAAAGGGAAGTAATATGCTCTTTTCCGATGACGGTTTTGATGGTGTTATCATTGAAATTGGAAAGGGATTGGAAAAAATAGAAATCTCAGATGATGGTGTTGTGACGGCACAGGCTGGTGTTTCGTTAGCTTATATGGCATCTCGATTGGCTTCAAAAGGGTTAAAGGGTTTTGCCTTTGCCGGAGGAATTCCGGGAACATTAGGCGGAGGTGTTGCGATGAATGCCGGTGCCTATGGTGGAGAAATCAAAGATTGCATTGTGAGTGCAAAAGTATTGACAAAAGAGGGTGAGCGCGTTGTCCTTAAGAAAGAAGACTTGCAGCTTTCCTATCGAAACAGTGTGATTCTTCAAAAAGGCTATTTGGTTTTAGAGGCAACATTTTCTTTTGAAAAGGGAAATCCGGCAGAAATTCAGGAAGAAATCAAAGAGTTAAATAAAAGACGCCGCGAAAAACAGCCGTTAGAGTACCCGAGTGCAGGCAGCACATTTAAACGTCCGGAGGGATATTTTGCCGGAAAACTGATTGAAGATGCAGGACTTAGGGGATACCGTGTGGGTGACGCGCAGGTTTCCGAAAAGCATTGCGGCTTTGTGGTAAACCGCGGTGAGGCGACTGCCAAAGATGTGGCGCAGTTAATAAGTGATGTGCAGAATCGTGTGATGGATGAATTTGGCGTTAAGTTAGAGCCGGAAGTCCGCATGATTGGTTTTGAATAATAAGAAAAGGGGGAACTTTGCATGAGATTTGTCATAGTAACCGGGATGAGTGGCTCCGGAAAGAGTTCCGTAATGAAAATATTAGAAGATGATGGATATTTCTGTGTGGATAATCTGCCGTTGTCTTTACTGCCTACGTTGATTCAATTGACGGAGGATTCCAGCGAGGAAATTGAGCGGGTGGCACTTGGCATTGACATCCGTGGCGGATATCGTTCGTTAAAAGAAGCCGCTCATGTACTGGATGATTTAAAAAGCAGAGGTTATACGCTGGAAATTTTATTTTTGGAAGCGTCAACGTCAGTTCTTGTAAAGCGCTATAAAGAGACAAGAAGAATGCATCCGCTGGCACAGGGCGGCCGCATGGATAAAGCAATTGAAGATGAGAGAGCACTTCTTTCCGAACTGAAAAAAAGGGCGGACTACATCATTGATACAACGACACTTTTGATACGTGAATTGAAACAGGAGATTGACCGCATTTTTGTGGAGCATGAGGATTTTTGCAACTTTTATCTCACATTTGTTTCTTTTGGATTTAAGTATGGAATTCCTTCGGATGCCGATTTGGTTTTTGACGTGAGATTTTTACCGAACCCTTTTTATGTGGATGAATTAAAACCACTTACCGGAGATGACAAGCCGGTATACGATTATGTTATGAGTTCACCAAAGGCAGTTGAGTTTAGAAATAAAATGAAAGATATGCTTGATTTTCTGATTCCAAACTACATTGCGGAGGGAAAAACGCAGTTGGTGATTGCAATTGGCTGTACGGGCGGCAAGCATCGTTCCGTGACATTAACCAATGCGATGTATGAGGAGTATGCAAACACGGAATATGGCTGCAAAAAAGAGCATAGAGATATAGAGAAGGACCGGTTAAGATATATATGTCGTTCGCAGGAAAAGTAAAAGAAGAACTGCTTGGGCAAATGGGAAAAGCCAGACATTGCCAGTTAGCAGAACTGGCGGCGTTTTTTGCCGTGTGTGGGCAGATTTACATGAATGAAGAAGGTGAATGTCAGGTTAAGTTTGTGACAGAAAACTTGACAGTTGCGAAGAAATGCTATATGTTAGTTAAGAGAGTCTTTCATATTGTGCCGGATGTGTCCGTAAGCGGACATCATCAATATTCACTTTTTCTATTGGAAGATGAAGATGCAAGGGACTTTATGAAAGCAATTCGAGTGCAGGAATATTCGCCATTTTCGGTGGAGTGTATTGGACAAAAAGCCTGTTGCAACCGGGCTTTTTTAAGGGGAGTCTTTTTGACAAGTGGTTCCGTTACCGACCCAAACAGTGGGTATCATTTGGAAATCGCAGCTGGAGATAGAGAACATGCTGCTCGGATTTTGGAGATTATGGGTATTTTTGGAATTGAGGCAAAAACGATAGAAAGAAAGCATAATTTTGTCGTATACATGAAAGAAGGAGCGGCGATTGTTGATTTTTTGAATGTTGTCGGTGCGCACAAGGCACTGATGGAATTTGAAAATGTTCGCATTTTGAAAGAAATGCGAAATTCCATTAACCGTCAGGTAAATTGTGAGACCGCAAACATTAAGAAGACGGTTTCGGCAGCAGCAAGACAGACGGAAGACATCCGTTATATTCATGATACGATAGGCTTTGGTAATTTATCTGAGAATTTGTCGCAGATTGCGAAATTACGTCTGGAGAATCCGGATGTTTCGCTGAAAGAATTGGGACAGATGTTAGAACCGCCAATTGGAAAATCCGGGGTGAACCACCGATTGCGCAAATTAAGTGAGATAGCACAAGGACTGCGATTACAAGGAGGAAAACATGATAAGGAAGAACATTGACGTCAGTTTAGGCGAGGATGGAGCAAGACCAATTGCTATGCACAGAAGCACCATTGTATCACGGATCGTCATCCACATACGGCGTTCTGTTCCCATTGCACCATCCCAGATTGCTCTGTATACATCAACAGGATTCATTTTGACAAGTGCAACGATCACCGCTCCGCATACGATCAGCGACAATATCAATGCGATAAAGCGGACACCAAGTCTTTCCTGCCATTTCATTCCGTTTCTTCTCTTGGATATCTGTAAGAAAGGTTCTTTACTCATTTACAGCCCCTCCTTTTTCGTGTTTCGTCATAAGAAGTCCGATTCCTTCCTTGGTAGCAGATCTTCCATCAACCACACCGCTGACTTTGCCGCCGCAGAGGACTGCAATCCTGTCACAGAGTTCCAGAACAACGTCCAGATCCTCAATAACACAGACAACTGCCACCCCTTTTTGTTTCTGTTCATTCAGAAGCCCGTAAATAACATGTGAGGTATTTACATCGACACCTCGTGTCGGAAATGCTACCAGAAGCACCTTAGGACTCTGTGCGATTTCTCTTCCTACCAGAACTTTCTGTACATTACCACCGGACATCTGACGTACCGGAGCAGAAATGCTTGGTGTCATGACTTCAAGCTTTTCTTTGATCTTCTGTGCCAGTTCTCTTGGCTTCTTGCGCTCCAGGAAAGGTCCCTTTCCACTGCGATAACTCCGGATCATCATGTTATCTGTCATGTCCATATCGCCTACAAGCCCCATACCGATACGATCCTCCGGGACAAATGCAAGACTGATACCTGCCTCATTGATTGCAATAGAATCCATTTCAGACAGTTCCATATCCTTTCCTTCATCCAGAAGAAGTCTGATCGATCCACTCTGTACGCCCTGAAGACCAGCGATCGCTTCAAGGAGTTCTTTCTGACCGCTTCCGGAAATACCTGCAATACCAAGAATTTCCCCTGTATTTACAGTCAGATCCACATCGTCAAGTGTCTTGACTCCGTCTTTGTCGACACAGTTTACACCCTGGATCACCAGACGTTTCTTAACATTTTCCGGCTTCGGACGTTCGATATTGAGATCTACCTTGGCACCTACCATCATCTCAGAAAGACTCTGTACATTGGCAGATGCAGTTTCTACAGTATCAATATATCTGCCCTTACGCAGTATTGCTACACGGTCAGAAAGAGAAAGAACCTCCTGTAATTTATGAGTGATGATGATAATGGAACATCCGTCATCTCTCATATTTCTCAGAATGTCAAATAAACGATCTGCCTCCTGTGGTGTCAGAACTGCTGTCGGCTCATCCAGGATCAGGATCCGTGCGCCACGGTACAGCATTTTGATGATCTCCACTGTCTGCTTCTGAGAAACAGACATCTCATAAATTTTCTGGTTCAGATCAAGATCAAAACCATATTTATTGACTAGCTTCTGAATATCGGCTGTGATCTGCTTCATATTCAGCTTTGCCTTACCCGGAAGTCCAAGAACAATATTCTCTGCTGCTGTCAGAACATCAACCAGTTTAAAATGCTGATGCACCATACCGATTCCAAGATTAAAGGAATCCTTTGGTGAACGTATCTTTACTTCCTTACCATCCACAAAAATATGGCCTTCGTCCGGATAATAAATTCCATATATCATATTCATCAGAGTTGTCTTGCCACTTCCGTTCTCTCCAAGGATCGCCAGAATCTCTGATTTTCTCAGTGTGAGATTTACCTGATCATTCGCTTTGACAGAGCCAAAGCTTTTGGATATATCTCTGAGTTCAAGTGCGTAATTTTCTCCCACTTTCCTCCCCCTCCTTTTATCTAAACATAGGAATTTCTTTATGCTTGTGGATTATGGAATCTGCAATCATTCCATAATACAGCAAAAGAAACCTGCCACTGCAGACTTCCTTTGCGCACATAATGAAAGAAAAAGCAGAGCTGCTGACAGGCAGCTCTGCCTGATTATTTACAATTACTGTGTAATAGATGTGATTCCATCAATTGCAATGTCAAATGCCGGTGCAGAACCGTATTCGGATTCATGGAAATATCCATCAGAAATGTACTCTGTATCACTGCCATCTTTCTTATAGGTAGTAAGCTCTTTGCCATCTACTGTAAATGTGGAAGTATCAAACACATGGAGAGAACCATCAATGAGAGCATCTTCTACTTCTTTAACCTTTTCTTCAGTTCCCTCTGCTACAACCTTGTCATTGAGTGGTGTGATCTTGTCTGCGCCGTCTGCAAATCCCTTGCACCAGTCTGTATCGATTGCTGTACCGTCAAGGATGCACTGTACTGCATATTTGTAATATACACCCCAGTCCATAGATGCAGAAGTAAGTGCTGCATCCGGTGCTACAGAAGTCATATCAATATTGTATCCGACACAAGGAACACCTGCTGTCTCACATGCTGTGGGAGCACCTGTTGTATCTGCATGCTGGCTGATCAGTACACATCCGTCAGAGATCAGAGCATCTGCGCATTCTTTTTCGAGGTCAAAGCTTGCCCAGCTGTTAGTATATTTTACTTCCATTGTCACGGACGGGCATACGCTCTTAGCGCCAAGATAGAAGGAAGTATATCCGGAAATAACCTCTGCGTATGGGAACGCACCAACATATCCCATCTTAGCTGCGTCTTCTTTGATTGTTCCGTCTTCGATCATCTCATTGAGTTTCAGACCAGCCACAACACCGGATACATAACGTGCTTCATAAATATTTGTGAAATAGTTATGCATATTGGAAAGTCCGCTGGATGCTGCCTGAGTTCCTGTTGCGTGACAGAACTGAACCTCCGGATACTCTCCTGCTGCTTCCAGAATATAAGTTTCATGGCCAAAGCTGTTTGCGAATACAATCTGACATCCCTGGTCTGCCAGGTCTGCTGCTGCATCGTAACATCCCTCGTCTTCACCGATCAGAGTCTTCTCAATGATCTGAGAATCATCAAGACCAAGCTCTTCCTGCATCTCATCGATACCCTTCATATGAGCGGCTGTATAGCCTTCATTTTCATCGCCGATGTAAATAATGCCAACCTTAAGATCTTCCTTTGCAACTCCTGCTCCGCCTTCTTCGCCTGCGTATACAGAGGCAGACATAGAAACTGTCATTGCTGCTGCAAGACCAATTGCCAATGCTTTTTTCATTCTTCTTTCCTCCATTTCTTCTCATGCTGTTTCCAACTACCGAACAAAAGAGGCACAACATAATTGTTACGCCCCCTTGCAAGTACCTTTAATATACAATAAGATATTTCAAATTGTCAATAAATTTGGGCTAAATCAAATTTTCTTTTCGACAAACTGATTTTTTTTGCAAAAAATGTATGATTTCCTTATTAAATATCGCCCCGATGTTCTGCAGAATTCTTTTTTACTTCTTGACTTTTACGCGTTGAAGCGTTATACTCTTAAAAAAGTGATTCGATATCATGTATTTCAGGAGGAAGTAAAATGAAAAAGCAGATTTTAGCAGTTGTTCTTTCCGCTGCAATGACAGCTGGCATGGGCAGTGTCAGCGTGCTTGCTGCAGATGATAAAGCAGACGACAAAACTTACAATATCGGTATCTGTCAGCTTGTACAGCACGAAGCACTGGATGCAGCAACTCAGGGATTTAAGGATGCCATCACAGAAGAACTTGGCGACAAAGTAACTTTTGACGAGCAGAATGCTCAGGGCGATTCCAACACCTGTTCTACTATCGTTACAGCCTTTGTTTCTGACAATGTAGACCTGATTCTTGCAAATGCAACTCCTGCTCTTCAGGCAGCAGCTGCCGGCACAACAGACATCCCGATCCTCGGTACAGCTGTTACAGAATACGGTGTTGCACTGGATATTGATGATTTTGACGGAACTGTAGGCGGAAATATTTCCGGTACCTCTGACCTCGCTCCACTGGAAGATCAGGCAGCAATGCTCAATGAGCTGTTCCCGGATGCCAAGAACGTAGGACTTATCTACTGCTCTGCTGAGGCAAACTCACAGTATCAGGTAGATACCGTTAAGGCTGCTCTTGAGAAATTGGGATACACCTGCACCTACTATGCATTCTCTGATTCCAATGATCTCTCTTCCGTAGCTACAACAGCAGCCTCCGAGAGTGATGTGATCTATGTACCTACAGACAACACAGTTGCTTCCAACACAGAGATCATCAACAATATCTGCCTTCCGGAGAAGGTGCCGGTAATTGCCGGTGAGGAAGGTATCTGCGAAGGATGTGGTGTTGCTACTCTTTCCATCAACTACTATGACCTTGGTGTTGCTACCGGTAAAATGGCTCTGAAAGTCCTTGTTGACGGAGAAGACATTTCCACAATGCCGATCGAATATGCACCTCAGTTCACCAAAGAATACAATCCTGAGATCTGTGAAGAGCTCGGAATCACCGTTCCGGATGATTATGTAGCAATCGGTGCAGAGGATGACGCTGCTGAAGAAACAACAGAAGAAGCTGCTGATGATACAGCAGCTGACGAGGCCGATGCAGATTCTGCCGACGACACAACAACTGAAGAAGCCGAATAAGTCTGACAATTAATAATAACAACAAATTTATACAGACAGCGGGAAAGGATTATCCTTTCTCGCTTTCTGTGTTCATCAGGAGGAACAAAGAAAATGAACATTATGAGCTTAATCAATGCACTTCCAGGTGCTGCTGCCCAGGGTCTGATATGGGGAATCATGGCAATCGGTGTTTACCTTACTTTCCGTATTCTCGATGTCGCAGACCTTACCGTCGATGGTACTATGTGTACCGGAGGTGCTGTCTGTGTTATGATGCTGATGAGCGGTCATAACATCTGGGTATCCATGCTTGCCGCAACAGGTGCCGGAATGCTTGCCGGCCTTGCAACAGGAATCTTCCACACATTTATGGGAATCCCGGCCATCCTCGCCGGAATCCTGACACAGCTTGGTCTCTACTCAGCCAACCTCAAGATCATGGGCAAGGCCAATCAGGCTGTCAACGGAAACAAATACGATCTTCTGGTTTCCCTTCGAAATGTAAAAAACGTTCCGATCTACCAGAACACGATCCTTATTGTAGCTGTTTTTATTGTTGTTCTGATCGCGATTCTTTACTGGTTCTTCGGAACAGAACTTGGATGCTCTCTGCGTGCTACCGGATGTAATCCAAATATGTCCCGTGCACAGGGCATCAACACAGATGTATGTAAAGTGCTCGGACTGATGCTCTCCAACGGACTGGTTGCACTTTCCAGTGCACTCCTTGCACAGTATCAGGGATTTGCCGATGTCAATATGGGACGTGGTGCGATCGTTATCGGTCTTGCTGCTGTTATCATCGGTGAGGCGATCTTTGGAAAAATTTTCCGCAACTTTGCACTTCGTCTTCTGAGTGTTGCTTTTGGTTCCATCCTTTATTATCTGGTACTTCAGACTGTTATCTGGCTTGGAATCGACACTGACCTTCTGAAGATGCTGTCTGCACTTGTCGTAGCAGTCTTCCTTGCAGTTCCTTACTGGAAAGCAAAATATTTCGCTAAACCTACAAAACGTGGAGGTAACAACTGATGCTTGAGCTGAAAAACATTTACAAAACCTTTAATCCGGGAACTATCAATGAAAAGGTAGCTCTGAACGGTCTGAACCTCACTTTGAATGAAGGTGATTTTGTTACCGTCATCGGCGGAAACGGTGCAGGAAAATCCACCATGTTAAATGCAGTCGCAGGTACCTGGATGGTCGATGAAGGCCAGATCCTTATTGACGGAATCGATGTCACCAAATTATCTGAACATAAACGTGCCACCTATCTTGGACGTGTTTTCCAGGATCCTATGACTGGCACTGCTGCTACTATGGGTATCGAAGAAAACCTTGCACTCGCAAAGCGCCGTGGCAAAACCCGTCTTCTGAAACCGGGTATCACCAAGGCAGAACGCCAGGAATACAAAGAACTGCTTAAGATTCTTGGTCTTGGACTTGAGGATCGCCTCACCTCCAAGGTCGGACTTCTTTCCGGTGGACAAAGACAGGCTCTGACACTTCTGATGGCTACGCTCCAGAAACCAAAGCTTCTGCTTCTGGATGAACATACCGCTGCTCTTGATCCTAAGACTGCAGCCAAGGTTCTTGAAATCACAGAAATGATCGTAAACAGAGATCACCTGACGACCATGATGATCACACACAATATGCAGGATGCGATCATTCATGGAAATCGTCTGATCATGATGATGGAAGGCAGAATCATCCTCGACATTCAGGGTGAAGAAAAGAAAAAACTGACCGTAAGAGACCTCCTCGATCAGTTTGAAAAGGCCAGCGGCCAGGAATTCAGCAATGACTCTGCTCTGCTGAGTTGATTTGGTGAGGCTGTGTAATAGAATAAGA
>OLNF01004096.1_pt1 | contig 10141 bp, 8 predicted proteins | sample 1673061 | NCBI WGS metagenome assembly OLNF01 (sample SAMEA3136751, study PRJEB25190) | human gut metagenome | reverse complement strand
AGCATGGACGCGCAGGGGCGCGTATTGATCCCGGCCAAGCTGCGCGCCAAGATCGGCCTGACGCGAGACATCGTTTTCGTCGGCCTGAACCACTATATCGAGGTCTGGGACGCCGAGGTCTACGCCAAGATGGAGGCGCAGACGGAGGACGAATTCGATTCGCTGGTGGATTACGTTTACGAAAAATACCCGTCTTAAAAGCGCGGCGCGGGCATAGATACCGTTTAAGCGCGGAACGCGAAAGCGCGGTTCTTGACGGCGGGAGGGGGGAATACACTGATGACAGGAACACGGACGATGCGGGTCAGCCGCGGGCGCTACGTCAGCGCGGGCTATGCCGAAAAGCGCGCGCGCCCGGCGGCGGATGAAAGAGAATTGTATATTTCCGTCGACCCGGCCGGTTCCGCAAGGGAAACCCTGCGCGATTTGAACAGGGCGGGCTACCGCAGCGAACGGCCGTGGCGCGACACGCCGGACCCGGCGCTGCAAACGGCCGCGCCGAAGACGCAGAGGCGCGCGCCCGCGCGCAAGGCGGCCGCCAGAAAGCAGCTCGGGCCGATTGACCGGCTGCTGGCGGAGATTCGGCGGGATCGCAAGGGCGTGGCCGTCTGCGCCATGCTCGCGGCGACGATGCTGGTGATGGCCGCGGCGTGGGGGCGCAACATGGTTTCCGGCGTGAACACACAGCGGTCGATCGAGCGCTATCAGGCGCAGACGATCACGCTTCGGCAGGAAAACGAAAAGCTGGCGCAGCAGCTTGAAATCGCCGGAAGCGGCGAGCGCATCCGCAATCTGGCGCAGAACGAACTGGGCATGCTGCGGCGCGAGCGCGCGCAAACCGAAACGATCTACATTCAGGCGCCGGATAAAAAGGCGCGGGAAGAGGCACAGACAGTCGGTCAGACACACATGGAAATCCTCGATTTCCTGCTGGGTCTGCTCAATGTGTTTCATATTGGAGAGTGAGAGGGCTTGCGTTCACCGGGAGCCACCGTACGAAAGCGGCTGGTCTTGCTGATGGGCGGATTCTTTCTCCTCTTTCTTTGCGTTTGCGCGCGGCTTGTCGATGTGCAGATCGTGCGGCAAAAGGAGCTGACCGCCCACGGTGTGAAGCAATGGACGCGCAGCGGCGTGGTGGCCGCGCGGCGCGGAGACATTGTGGATACAAACGGCAGGCTGCTGGCGCAGTCCGTGACGAGCTTCATCCTGACCGCAAGGCCGAGGGACGTGAAGGACGCGGGCGCACTGGCGAAGGTGCTTGCGCGGGAGTTGGGGCTTGACGAGGAGACAATCCTGAAGAAGCTGTCCGGCAGCAAGGCGGCCTCCGTTACGTTGGCCAGACAGCTCTCGCGGGAGGACGCGGACAGGCTTCGGGCGATCCGGCAAAACGGAAATTCTCCCGACGCCGAGGCTTTAATCGGAATAACATTTTACGAAGACGCGAGTAGATGGTATCCTATGGGTACGCTGCTGGCGCAGACGCTGGGGCTGTGCAACGTGGACGGCGAGGGGCAGAGCGGCCTCGAGCTGCAATACAACGACGTTCTGGCCGGAAAACCGGGGAAGATGATCACCGGGGTGGACGCGAGGGCGCGGACGCTTCCCGACGGGGTAACGCTCTATGTACCCGCCGAGCAGGGGAACACCCTGCGGCTGACCATCGACCGGGATGTTCAGGCTGCCGTGGAGCGCGCCGTGCGCGAATGTGCGCAGGTCAACGACGCGGTGAGCGTTCAGGCAATCGCCATGGACGTCAACACCGGCGCGCTGCTCGCCATTGCCTCAGCGCTGGTGTTTTCGTTCTACAGCGTAGTCGGCAAGAAGCGCACGCCGCGCTTCGGCGGCATCGCCGTGACCTGCTTCAGCTTCCTCTTCGGCTCGGTGGAGCTGCTGGCTGTCCTGCTGCTCGGCCGCACGGCGGCGGTCGGCGGACTGTTCGCCTCGCTGGGGCTGGACATTTTTGTGAATGTCCCTCTGTTCTCCGGCATCCCGCTCTCCGCGCTGCCCGCGCTCGCCTACATCTGCGCGGTCAATTCGGCGGCAGGCTACGTCTGCCACATGATGGCGCTGGAGAAGACCAGCGCGCAGGAGGCGTCCCTCATTTTCTTTCTCAAACCGATGATCGCGCCGCTCTTCGCGTTTCTCTTCCTGCGCGAGGAGATCACGGCGAATATGCTCCTCGGCATCGTCTGCTTCCTCGTCGGCTCCGGCATTGCCATCCTGCCGGGCCTGATCGCGCAGAAAAAGCAGCGCGCCTGACGCATTCCGTAAAAAAATGCCGCTATCGTCCGATAGCGGCATTTTTTCTTTTCAATCCCTTGCGCTCAGGTCGACCGCGTGGCGCACAAAGCTCATCGCCGGCACGCTGCGCGGCAGCTGCATGGTGAATATCATGCGGGGATTTCTCGGCTCGAGCAGCGTGAAGCCCTCGGCGTCGCGCATCTCGGGAACGACCATGGAGAACGGCTTGCAGTCCGGCCCTACGACCTCCACCGTGTCGCCCGCGCGGAACTTATTGCGCAGGCTGAGCGTCGCCATGCCGTTCGCGTCGCAGCTCTCGACCACCGCCACGACCTGCCAGTCGCGGATGTAGCGGGAATTGTCGTAATACTGCCCCGGCTGACCGTAATAAAAGCCGGTCGAATAGTGGCGGTGACTGACGTGCTCGACCTCGTCGAGCCAGACCGGGTCGGGCATCTCCCCCGCCGCGACCTCGTCGAGCACATGGCGGTAGGCCCCCGTGACGATGGCGGCGTAGTATTCGCTCTTCGCGCGGCCCTCGATCTTGATGCAGTCGATGCCCGCGTCCATGATGTCGTCCAGATGACCGATCATGCACATATCGCGGGAGTTCATGATGTACGTTCCCTTCTCATCCTCAAAGACGGGGAAGTATTCGCCCGGCCGCTTCTCCTCCATCAGGGCGTACTGATAGCGGCAGGGCTGGGCGCAGGCGCCGCGGTTGCTGTCGCGCCCCGTCATGTAGTTTGAGAGCAGGCAGCGGCCCGAATAGCTCACGCACATCGCGCCGTGGCAGAAGGTCTCAAGCTCCAGCTCGGGCGGGAGCTTCTCCCGCATTTCGCGTATTTCCTGTAAAGATACTTCCCTTGCCAGCACCACGCGCTTCGCGCCCAAATCATACCACGCCCTTGCACACTCATAGTTGGCGATGCTCTGCTGTGTGGAGATGTGGCGCTCGCACCTCGGCGCGTACCTCCCCGCCAGCGTGAACGCGCCGAGGTCGGCTAAAATCAGCGCGTCGACGCCCAGATCGTTCAGCCGCTCCAGATGCTCGGGCAGCCGCGCGACCTCGTCGTTGCGCGGCATGGTGTTCACCGTGACGTGGACGCGCACGCCGTGGTCATGCGCGAAGCGCACGGCCTCCGGCAGCTCGTCGGCGGTGAAGTTGCCCGCGAACGAACGCATCCCGAAGCTCGTGCCCGCGAGATACACCGCGTCCGCGCCGTAGAGCACCGCCATTCTCAGCTTTTCCATATCGCCCGCGGGGGCGAGCAGCTCCGGTTTCTTTCGCATAGTAGCTCCTCTCTCAAAAGCAGCATGGCCACAGGCCATGCTGCTTTTTCGGTCCTCAGCCGCCGTACTGGCTGGAGTTGACAAAGTTGACGTGCTCGCGGTAGGTTTTGAAGAAGTGATGCACGCCATCCTTGCCGAGCGCGTAGAAATAGTAGTTCGTGTCCGCCGGCTCCAGCGCCGCGCGGATGGACGCGAGGCCCGGATTGCAGATGGGCGTGGGCGGCAGGCCCTCGTGCATACGCAGGTTGTAGGGCGTATCCTTATTGAGGTCCGCCTGCGTGAGCGGGCCGGCATAGTTCTCGCCGTTCGCGTAGCCGAGACCGTAGATGACCGCTGCGTCGATCTCGAGCTTATGGTAGGTCTCGCCGACGTTGTTGAGGCGGTTGTAGATCACGGAGGCGATGTTCGTGCGGTCCTTGCCATCCGTCTCCTTTTCAATGAGCGAGGCAATAATGAGGATCTCCTCAAGCGAATAGCCGGACTCCTCCACCTGCGTCATCAGCTCATCGTCCATGCGCTGCGAGAAGTTGTCGAGCAGGCGGCAGATGGCGTGAGACGGGTCCTCATTGACGAAGAACTCATAGGTGTCCGGGAAAAGATAGCCCTCGAGCTTGGCGATGCCGGACTTGCCGGAGTCGAGGAAGCTGTAGTCGAAGCTCCCGCGCTCCGCCGCGCTGAGCAGCGCATCCTCGCTGTTGACGCCGTACTTGGCCAGCAGCGAAACGATCTGCCGCACGCTGTAGCCCTCCGGGATCGTGACGGTGACGGTATCGGCGTTGATGGTCGCGTTGTGGTTGCTCATGCCCTGAATGAGCGCGTTGTAGTCCATGTCGGTGTTGAGCTCATAGGTGCCGATGCCGATCTTGTCGCCCGCGTGGCGCACCGCGCCGAAGAGCTTGAAGAACCACTTGTATTCGATCAGCCCCTCGTTTTTGAGCTTTGTCGCAATGGAGTTGACGTCGTCGTCCTTCGTGACCTCGATGGTCGCGGTGAGCGGCTCCTTATTGAACGCGCACATATCGTTCGCCAGCAGCCAGCCGACGCCCGCCAGGATCGCCGATACGGCGACCACAAAGATCAGCCAAAGCAGAAAGCGGCGCTCGCGGCCCTTGCGGCGGTTCCGCCGGCGGCGCTCCTCGCTCGCGGCGCTCTGCGCGGAATGGGTCGGACGCTCGCCGCCCTCGCGGCGGACCTGCCCGGCGTCCCATCGCGCGGTGTTGTATTTTTCCTCGTGATCCATAAAAGAACAGCACTCCTTTTCAAGAATCCTAAAAGTTTTTTCGGCGGTCAGGCCCCCATTTGCATTTTCCCGCATAGGATAAGGCAGAGCATGACAAGTGAGGTGAAACGTAAATGTGCAACAACAATGACTGCTCCTGCGTGTGGCTGATCCTGATCATCATTCTGATCCTCTTCGGCTGCGGCGGCTGTGGAAACAGCTGCGGCTGCGGGAACAACAGCAACAGCGGCTGCTGCTGTTAAGCGCGCTCGATCCTCCTGTGAAGATGGGACGCACCGCGTCCCTTTTCACACGCCGCCGCGCGGGACAGGCCTCAGCCCAGCAGGGCTTTGACGCGCGCATAGACCTCCTCATGGATGTCCTCGATGCCGCGCATCTGACCATCCCGTGTGCAGTCGACGCGCTGCCAGCCGCAGCGCGCGGCAACACCGCGCGCGTTCTCGCGGCACTCGCGCAGATAGGCGTCGTCCGCCTCGTGGATATCGGCGGCGGTGTGCGTCGCCCTTTCGCGCTCGCGCATGAGCCGCTCGGTCACCTCGGTCGGCACGTCGAGATAAAAGACCAGCGACGGCTCGGGAAGCCCGAGCAGCCCGTACTCAAAGCCGAAAAGCCAGTCGAGAAATTTCTCCCGCTCGCCGTCCGGCAGCTTGGACGCCTGATGCACGGCGTTGGAGGTCGTGTAGCGGTCGGCGATGAGCAGCCCGCCCGCTTCGTAGTAGCCGCCCCAGTCCTGCTTGTAGGAGGCGTAGCGGTCCACAGCGTAGAAGGTGGAAGCCGCGTAGGCATTCACATCGTCGGGATGCGAGCCGAACGCGCCGCCGAGGTACAGCTCGACGAGCGCGGCGGACTTTTCGCCGTAGCGCGGGAAGTTGAGCTTGCGGCAGTCCACGCCCTCGCGCTCCAGCCGCTCAAAGAGGAGCCGGGACTGCGTGGCCTTGCCGGAGCCGTCCGTCCCCTCAAAGACAATGAGCCTTCCCTTGTTCATTTCCGCTTCTCCCCCGCCACATGGACCAGAAAGAGCGGCAGCTTCATCATGCGTCCCGCGCGGGACGGGTTTTTGATGAGCCGGTAGAACCACTCCAGATTGTGCTTGCAGTAGAATTCCGGCGCGCGCTGCGCCACGCCCGCGAACACATCCAGCGAGCCGCCGAGACCCAGCAGCAGCTTTGCGCCCGTGGCCGCGCCATACTGCGCCATCCACTTCTCCTGCTTCGGCGCGCCGAGGCAGACGAGCGCCATGTCCGCGCCGCTCGTGCGGATCTCCGCGGCGATGACGTCGGATTCCGCGTCGGTAAAATAGCCGTCGTGCGTACCGGCGATCTGCAGCCCGGGCAGCTTCTCGCAGAGATTTTTCGCCGCCTGCTCCGCCACGCCCGGCTTCGCGCCGAAAAGATAGACCCTTTTCCCGGTCTCCGCGCAATGCGCGAGCATCGCCGTACCGAACTCAATGCCCGGCACACGGGACTTGAGCGGCGTGCCGAGGAGCTTCGCGCCGTAGATGACGCCGATGCCGTCGGGCAGCACGAGGTCCGCGCCGTTCACGGCCGCCATCGCCTCCGCGTCCGCGCGGCAGGTCTCCACGATCTCGGGATTCGGCGTCACCACATAGTGCGCGCCCTCACCCGCAAGCAGCTCGCAGCCGCGCGCGACCGCCTCGGTCATGGTGAGATTGTCAAAGCCAACGCCTAAAATATCAATACGCATCGTATCGCCTCATTGTCTCATTTGTGGTAATTCGCCTTAGTATACCACGCTTGTCCCGCCGCGTGCAACACAAAAGCAAAAAGTTTCCGAAATCTTCAAAAAGAAAGGCTTCCCGAAATCGGGAAGCCTTCTTCTTTTTACCGGTCCATGATCTCCAGTCCCGCCGTATCGTAGAGCACGCGGGCATGGTTGCGCCGCAGCAGCTCGCGCGAGAGCACATTCCCGGTGGTCTTATCCACCATCGTCCGATACACCTCGCCGCAGCGGTAGACAACGCCGTCCTCACGCACGAAGCGCTCGTCCTCCGCCGCGATGTGGTATTTGACCGCGAGCGGCGCATCCGTGCGCAGCTCGCCGCACAGGTGCGTGGGCGTCGTATGGACGAGAAGCTGGTACGTCTGCTCCGTGTCGTTGCGGAAGCGATAGTCGAGGTAGTTATAGAAGATGGACGTGCCCGTGCCGAACGGCACCTGACGGCCGAAGTCCGGAAAGAGGTCAAACTGGTCGTGGTGGTGCTGCTCCGTGATGGTCAGGGGCGCGTGGAGCACCATCCAATGGATCAGGTTGCTGAACTGGCACATCCCACCGCCGACGGCTTCGCCGGTCTGCGCGTTGGCAATGACCATACCGGTGCGGTAGCCGTTCGCGGCGCTGGGCCGCCCGACAAGGTGCCAGAACGAAAACGTCTCGCCCGGGCGTATGAGAATGCCGGTGATCTTCGGTGCGGCCAGCGCGAGGTTGACGGCCTTGTTGTCCTGCAAAACCGGATCGACCCTGCCGAGCGTGCGGCGGATGAGCGAATTGTGCCGACAGACGAGCGCGGGAAGCGGCGCCTCCATGCGCAGCTTCGGAAAGCGCTCCGCGGAAAATCCGTCGCGCAGCGTGCGGAGTGCACAGCTTTTTTCGACCGAGATGCGGTACGCGAGCGGTGAAAGCTCGCAGAACAGTCTTCGGTGCATGATGCTCTTACCTCTCTTTCTTACCACGAGCCGTTGCCGAGGATCTCGCCGTACCAGCCGCCGTCCGCTGCGATGAGCCTGCAGCGGTAGAACGTGGTGTAGGTCCCTGCGGGCAGACCGTCTCCCGCCTCCACCGGCTGCATATCGTGTTCGTCATAGCGCGCCGTCAGCTCCTCCGCGTGCGTGGGGACAAAGTACCCGTTCATATAAAAGCCGTATTCGCCCTCCCTCAGCTTGCCGAGCCGGCGCATCTGCTCGTTGTCGTCATCGCTCAGGAAGCTGTACGCCTTTGCCCTCACAAAGCCGCAATGGTAAACATTGTCCTCCGGCACGCGCGTCAGCGCGTTCCAGTAGGCGTCGGCCCAGCTCTGCGCGGCCTCCTGCCACGACTGCCCCTCGTCGGCGATGAAGATTACCGGCGCACGACGCACATCAGCAAGCTCCAGCATGTCGTACCATTCGCGCACCACGCCGTAAAGCGAGGTCCCCTCGACCGGCACAATTGAGCCGTCGCCAAGGCCCGCGCCGCTCGCCATATAGCGGCCGAGCAGCGAGCCGTCGCTCCGGCAGTAGGAAATGAGGTTGGAGTCCTCGTAGACCTCCAGATAGCAGCCGTCGGAAACGGTCAGGCGGATCGCCTTGTCTCCGCCCGCGTACACAGCATCCTCCCACGGTGTGTAGGTATATTGGCCCAGCGGGCAGAGCCCGCCTGAGATGGCAAAGTCGTTTCGACAGCTCCCCAGCTCTCTTGCTCCGCTGAGCAGGGTCAGCTCCACGCCCGTGCCGTGCTCCAGACAGTCGATCTCATATTGGAACCTCTGCTCCGTCGTCCAGCGAAGGCTCTCGTCCGGCGTAAAGCTCGTGAGCGCGGCGCGCAGCAGCGCCTTGTCCTCTGCCGACGTAACGCCGTTCACCGAGTAACAGGAGAGCACATAGCAGTGATCGCCGTCGATCGGGACAAAATACAGCTCCTCATGCGCGTAACCGTATGCGGCATCATAGCCGCCCCCTACATTATAGTAATAGTCCAGCGGCGCGCTCAGGTCGGTCTCAAAGCGCCACGCGCCGATGGAGGCGTAGTACGCCTTGATGTCCTCCATGTTGCCGTCCGCTCTTGTGACCTCAAAGTATGTGCTTCCATCCGTGTCCACGCCGGAGAGAGGCTTCCATTGCATCCATTGCGGCGTGAATAGCCAGTCGGTCGGCACATAGACGGACCAGCCGTCGCCCTCGTAGCGGTGGAACGCAGCCGTCTTCCTGACCGCGCTGCCGGTTCCGTCCGTATAGGTCAGCGTAACTCTGTGCAGATAGCGCGGATAGTCGGTCTCGTCAAGCGCAAGGTGGTCGGCGCACCAATCGTAGAGTGCCTCGCGGTAGTACGTCCTGCTGGAATCGTTTATGTAGTCCTTTACCATCCCCCACGTTCCGGTGTACAGAATGCGATAGCCGTCCGCGTTCGCAAGCACAACGAGCACATCGTACTGCCTGTTGTCGTACCAGCCATCGCCTATGCTGTACCAATCTCCCTGATCTGCCAGCGAAAGGCTTTCCTCGTCCGCAAAGCGCACCGCGTAATCGTAGCACCACAGCTCGGGTCTGCCGTCCAGCTCCGGGAAAACGCCGTCCAGCACGGCAGCGCGCTCCAGCTCGGTCGCCCGCACGTCGCTCACCGCGGCGACCGCCGCGCCGCCGGGCGGCTGCGGGAACAGGGCAACGCCGCTCTCGCGGACCGCGTTGGCGCGGTCGAGGGCATAGTCCTCCATCGTGGGCCAGACGTCCGCGTCCTTCGTTTTCTCATCTGTGCCGCTCTGCCATGCGATCAGCAGCGCGGAAGCGGCCACGACCGCGACGGCGAGCGCCGTGAGCCACAGCCCGCGCCTTTTCTTTCCGCCGAGCACATTCGCAAGCCGGCGCTTGAGCCGCTCCGCCGTGCTGCCGAAGCTCGTCGTCATCGGCACCGGCGCGATCTTCGCCTGCACCGCCGCGAGCAGCGTTTCGCCGTAGGTGGTTCTTTCCGCGTGCGTCATGCCCTCGGTCGCCCTGCTGTCGCAGGCAAGCTCCACATCCTCGTCCGCCTGCCGCAGCATCCAATAGACGAGCGGGTCGAACCAATGGACGGCATTCGCCGCCGTCAGCACGAGCTTATAGGCAAGGTCGTGCCCCTTGAGGTGGCAAAGCTCGTGGCGCAGGATGAAGCGCAGCGCGGCGGGCTCGTAGTCCTCGTGCGGCAGAAGCAGAACGGGATGAAAAAGTCCGGTCATCATCGGCGTTCCCACCGCCTCGCAGAGAAGGAGCCGCGGCTGCTTCACGCCCAGAGCGGCACTTTCGTCCGCGAGCAGCCGTGCGTAGTCGCTCCGTGTCGTCTCGTGCCGCCAGCGGCGCACGAGGCGGCAGAATCGCCTGTATTTTATGATCTGTAAAGCGATATAGCCTGTCATGCCAGACGTCCAAAGGAGGAACAGCAGCCCTGTGAGCGGAATGTTTTTCGCGCTGTTGTCCGGCGCGGTCCCATAGGCCTCCTCGAATGTGACCGGCGGGTCGGCCGGCAGCGGGCTCGTATTCTCCGCGCCGCTAAGGACCGTTTTCTGCCGGCGCGGCAGCTCGTCGGTCCGCACCACGCTCGGCCCGCGCTGCGCGGAAAGGAGCAGTGTGCGCTCCGCCGGCGGCTCCACCCGCACCGGTGCGTCCGGCACCGACCAGTCCA
>OLNF01004093.1_pt1 | contig 10151 bp, 9 predicted proteins | sample 1673061 | NCBI WGS metagenome assembly OLNF01 (sample SAMEA3136751, study PRJEB25190) | human gut metagenome | reverse complement strand
TACAAACTACAATAACAATCACACTAAATGGTCCAAAGAAGTGCAAGAAATAGCTTTGGATATGATGCAAGCTCACTGTTAAGCCTAAAGTACCAAAGTTTATCAATTACAAAATTTTATTGCAAACGGATTTTATTAATTATTCAAAAGAAGCAACTCGGTATGAGTATGCTTCTTTTGATAATATAAAACAAAAAGAATGAGAAAAATAAATTTCATAATAATTCTCTTATTATCAAGTATCTGCTGTTTTGGACAGGCTGCTTCCGCCTCTTCTATAAACCGAAGAGCAACTTTATTTTTAAACAAGCGTGTAGGAATTAAAGACTACAAGATTGGAAAACCAGACTATACATGCATTAAGATGAAAGATAGTATTAGCTCTTTTTTCTTAGGCAAGGTAGATACTGTATCTATTGATAAGGTGACCATAGATTTAAAGGTATCTATTTTAGGAGACACAATCCTGTATTCTGTCAGTAATGAGGAACGCAGTACAGAGGAGGACAATCAAAACTGTATTTCATACGCTTTTGAAAATCTATTTGAATCTAACGGAATAAAATCAGCTCCATTATGTTGCCAATTTACGCTTATTACGGACAATAGTAGTGCAGACTTATTATTAAATAAATTCTGTGATCCGTATGCTTCCTTAGGAATCGGACTTCCCGATTCTTTACAGAATAAGAGTCTTATCGTGTGTTATGATAAGAATAAGGCTTTGATACACATGGCTTTCTATTACAATAATAGTTTTTATAGTAAGAATGGAGGAGGAGTATTACATACGGTTTATAAACGGTTTTCTGATATAAAGCGTCATTATCCGGAAATTAAATATATAAGAACCTATAAAATTAAAGCCCAATATCAGAAACAAAATAATGAAACGTTTTCCTCATTACCAGCAGCATGACCAGATGGACTGCGGCCCTACCTGCCTCCGCATGATAGCCGCTTTCTATGGTAAGCATTATTCTTTGGAAAGGCTGAGGGAAAAGTCATTCATTACCCGTCTGGGAGTATCCATGCTGGGTATCAGTGAAGCAGCCGAAAAGATAGGTTTCCGTACCATGGGTGTGCAAATATCCTTTCAACAATTACTGGAGGATGCGCCCTTGCCTTGTATTGTACATTGGAATCAGCAGCATTTTGTGGTGGTGTATCGCATGTCGAAAGGACAAGTGTGGGTGGCCGATCCGGGAGCCGGAAAGGTGAAATATACCCAAGAGGAATTTTGTAATTGCTGGCAGAGTAATAAAAAAGAAGGAAAGGCGACAGGTATTGCTTTATTGCTGGAACCCACACCGGATTTCTATGCGGTGGAAGAAGAAGACACGATAGATTATCAGGGATTGGGATTTCTGTTCTCTTATCTGCGCCCATACAAACAATTATTGGGGCAATTGTTACTTGGTCTGTTGCTGGGTAGCCTTATCCAGCTATTACTGCCTTTCCTTACTCAATCCATAGTGGACTTTGGCATCAGTAACCAAAACCTAAATTACGTATATCTGGTTTTATTGGCACAACTGATGCTGACTTTCAGCAGCTCTACCGTAAACTTTATCCGTGGCTGGATTTTGCTGCACTTGGGAACACGAATCAACATTTCCCTCATCTCCGACTTTCTGAGCAAACTGATGAAACTGCCCATGGGGTATTTCGATACTAAAATGACAGGGGATATTCTTCAGCGCATCAATGACCATGCCCGTATTCAAAGCTTTTTGACAGGTAGCAGCCTGAACATTCTCTTCTCTATGTTCAACATATTGATATTTGGGATTATACTGGCTCTTTATAGCGGTACTATCTTCCTTATTTTCATCATAGGCAGTCTTGTCTATATTATCTATGTATGGTTATTCCTGAAGAAACGGGCGGAACTGGACCACAAGCGTTTTGCTCAGCAATCTGCCAATCAGAGTAGCGTGGTACAATTGGTTACCGGTATGCAGGAAATAAAACTCAGTGCCTGTGAGCAACAAAAACGCTGGGAGTGGGAACGTATACAGGCAAAACTTTTCCGTCTGAATATCAAAAGTCTTGCCCTCGCCCAGTATCAGGATTCGGGAGCTATATTCATAAATCAGACGAAGAATGTAATCATTACCGCACTGGTAGCGGCATTGGTGATAGAAGGGAAAATGACACTGGGCATGATGCTTTCCGTGCAATACATTATAGGGCAACTGAACAGCCCTATAGACCAGTTGATTACATTTATCAGAGATATGCAGGATGCGCGCCTCAGTGTAAACCGGCTGGGCGAGATAAGGAATAAAAAAGATGAAGAAGATAACAACAGAGGGCGGATAAGGAATATTCCCCCTAGCAAAGATATAGAAATAAAGAACCTTTCATTCAGTTATGACCCACTAAATGAAACGCCGACGCTCAATCATATTAACCTGACTATTCCTGCCGGAAAACAAACGGCCATAGTGGGAATGAGCGGAAGTGGAAAAACCACTCTTGTGAAGATGTTATTGGGTTTTTATCCTCCTGCTAAAGGAGAAATAACATTGGGCGGTATCAATTTGAATAATTACAATATACGCCAATGGAGAAAAAAATGTGGCATAGTAATGCAGGACGGATTTATTTTTTCTGACTCTATTGCCGGAAATATCGCTCCCGGAGTAGAACATATAGATACTGAATTATTAAGGTATGCCGCCCGTATAGCCAATATCGAAGAATACATAGAATCACTTCCCATGGGGTATAACACAAAAATAGGCCAGGAAGGGCATGGGTTGAGTCAAGGGCAGAAGCAACGTATCCTTATAGCCAGGGCTGTATACAAGGAACCTCATTATATTTTCTTTGATGAAGCCACCAATGCTTTGGATGCAAACAATGAACGTACTATCATGTCTAAACTGGAGAAATTCTTGCAGGGGAAGACCTCCATTATTGTGGCACACCGCCTGAGTACAGTCCGCCATGCCGACAATATAGTTGTGATTGAAAAAGGAATAATAGCCGAAACCGGCACACACGAAGAGCTGATAGCGAAAAAAGGCATTTATTATCGTTTGGTTAAAAACCAATTGGAACTATAAGTACATATCATGGATATAGAAGATAAAGATATAGAACTGAAAAGTGAGGAGATACAGGAAATCCTGTCGCGTCCGCCTCATGCACTGATACGATGGGGAATTACTGTATTCTTTATGGTCATTTCTTTTCTGTTTATAGGCGGATGTTTCTTTTCGTATCCTGACACTGTAGAAGCAGGAATAACGATCACTACAGAAAATCCCCCGGCATGGATTGTAGCGCGGAGTACAGGAAAATTAAAGGAAGTCTTCTTGAAAGACAAGCAAAAAGTAAAGGCAGGAGAACTGATAGGCGTTGTCAACAATCCGGCAGATACCCGGGAGGTGCTCTTACTGAAGAAGGAATTGGAAGCTTTCCAAATAAATGACAGTATGATATGTCAAGGCCATTTCACCGGGCGATTGACCTTAGGTGAAATTCAATCGGCATACACGGGTTTTATTAAAAGCCTCACGGAATACCGGGACTTCCTGAAGTTGGATCTGTACAAAGAAAAAGAAGAAGCGGCTCGTAGAGAATTAAACGAATATCAAATCTATATTTCCCATTTACACAATGAAGTGAATCTGAACAAGGAAGAGCTTAAACTCGCCTTGTCTTCCTACAGCAGGGAAGAAATACTATACAAAAAAGGATTGGTTTCTGCATCCGATTATGAAAAGGAACAACAAGCCTATCTGGCAAGTAAACGAGGTACGGAACAAATGCAGACCACACTTTCTTCTGCACGTATACAGGAAGCCAAATTGCATCAAACAATTGTAGAGATACAGTTGGAACAAAATCAGAAAGCAAACAGCCTGCAAGTGGCATTGCAGACAGCATACGATCAGTTACAAGTCAGTATCAACAATTGGAAACTGGCATACTTGTTCACCGCACCTACAGATGGAATCCTGTCTTATAATGAAGTGTGGCAGAAGAATCAGAACATTACGGCAGGGGATAAAGTATTTTCTGTTGTGGCGGAAAATTCGGGGGCTGTCATCGGCAAGGCAAAGTTGCCTGTTTCCAACTCGGGCAAAGTAAAGTCTGGACAACGGGTAAATATCCGACTGACAGGATACCCCTATATGGAATATGGTTTTCTGACGGGAAAGGTTTCTTCCATTTCATTATTATCAAATGAAGACAGCTATACTGTGACAGTAGAATTACCGGATACATTGCAAACTTCCTACAACCATATATTGGAATTTCAAGGGGAACTGTCCGGCAGTGCCGAGGTTTTAACCGATGAAAGAAGTTTTACGGCCCGCTTGCTCGGTCCGTTGAGGTATTTATGGGAAAAATATTCGTTATAAATGTACTATTGTAACGCTTTTCCCTGTTTTTGTAACGGTTTTAGAGATGCAACGGATTGCATATTCCCATATCTTTGTATCAAAGCCAAGCGATAAGGGCAGAGCATATCGCAATAAGAATATGGACCTTCAAAATCTTATGATTATGAACACACTGAAAGATTTGAAAGCATTCAGTCTGGATAAAAAACAGATGAACCAGATTGAGGGTGGAAGCCAGTACTGTGAACATCTTCAGCAAATGACAAGAGGGGAAGAAGCACAAGGTTGGAGTAATGAAAAATGGGATGAATGGGCTGAAGCTTGGGATACCCATTGTTGGTAGCCATTCTTTTTTATTCTTAACTTAAAGGCTAGCTTTTTCAACAATTAAAAAGCTAGCCTTTAAAAAAGAAAACGATATGAAAACACTTATTTTCATCTGTATCCTTGCAGTAGTAGCTGCTGATTTGAATGCACAAATAGAAAAAATATCAAAAGTACTGGAACCTGCGGTTTTAGAATGCCGATATCAATGCATTCAAAAGCTTGACACATTAGGAGTAACTTCGGTGACTGACACAATGATACTCCGTATAGGGAAAAATATCAGTCAGTTTTATGCTTGTTCTACCTTTTATCTGGACTCTCTTGTATGTAGCCCTCAGGGTAGTGAAATATTGATGAAGCAAATGCTTGCTGCGATGAAAGATTCCAAGCCTCTTCCAGCCCCTAAAATGACAAAAGAATATCATTATAAGAATTATCCTACAAATTCAATCACGACCTATATAGAATTAAAAACCCCGAGGATGATTACTGAAAAATATGAAAAACAGCAATGGCAATTGTTGGATAGTACAAGAAATATATCGGGCTATCCATGTAAATTGGCTGTGTGCCAGTTTCGTGGAAGAACATATAAAGCCTGGTATACTACGGAGATAGAGATAGAAGAAGGTCCTTGGAAATTTCACGGATTGCCTGGGCTGATAGTCGAAATAGCTGATATATGGGATCATTATCATTTTACTTTGATTGGCATGAGGCGCGAAAATATAAAACCGGTTTGTTTTTACAGGACAGATCGGGATGATATGGAGAACGTAAGTCGGATAGAATACCTGAAAGGGAGTCGCGAGCAATATAAACTGATTCAAAAGAGAAAAAAGAGGAGAGGACAAACCATGGCTTATGATTTTTTGGAACGAGATTACCATTAAACAATAATGAAGATGAAAACAATTTTTTTAATATATCTTTTGATTATTCCTGTTTGCCTTCAAGCGCAAATCGAGCAATACACACGTGTGCTGGAGCCGAGTGTTTTGGTATGCCAATATGAATGTGTAAAAAAGGTGGATACACTAGGTACGGACAAAAACTGCGAAACAATGATTTTGCGCATCGGGAAAAAGATAAGCCAGTTCTATGCTTATCTTTCCTTTTATTGTGATTCCATGTTCAATGATCCCACAGGAAGAAGGCTTTGGGGGCAAATGATGGTACAGGCCATCCGAAGCAGAAATTATGCATCCATGCCAACGTCTAAGATAACAAGTAATTACTATTACAAGAATTATCCCGAAGGAAAAATTACCACCTTGGCCTTATTGGGCACTACAGAGTGCCTGATGGAGGAAGAATATATCTCGCAAGACTGGAAACTGGCAGATGCCGTCGTCATTCATGCGCATGTAAAATGCCTTGATGTCCTTCGGGTAATCCGTGACGAACACGGGCTTGTTGAACACCTGCTCGGTCAGGTAGCGCTCGTGCTCGGTCTGCAGGTCGATGCCCCACGAGACGGGGTAGTCGAACTTGTGACCGGACTCCTGCAGCAGCTTCACGGCGTCGGTATAGGTGATGCGGCCGAAGTCGTTGTCTACGACGTTGTGCAGGCGCTCAAGCAGGCCCTTATCCACGAAGGAGTTGAAAAACTCCAGCTCCTGCGGGCACTTTTCGAGCACGGTGTTGATGATGAACTTCACCATCGCCTCCATGCACTCGAGGTCGTCGTCGAGGTCGGCGAACGCCATCTCCGGCTCGATCATCCAGAACTCGGCGGCGTGGCGCTGGGTGTTGGAGTTCTCGGCGCGGAACGTCGGACCGAAGGTGTACACGTCGCCGAAGGCGAGCGCGAAGTTCTCGGCGTTGAGCTGACCGGACACGGTCAGGTTCGTGCTCTTGCCGAAGAAATCCTTGCTGAAATCGACCTTGCCGTCATCCGTGCGCGGCAGGTTGTCGAGGTCGAGCGTCGTGACGCGGAACATCTCGCCAGCGCCCTCGCAGTCAGAGCCCGTGATGATCGGGGTCTGCACATAGACGAAGCCGCGCTCCTGGAAGAACGTGTGCACCGCCTGCGCCGCCACGCTGCGCACGCGGAACGTCGCGCTGAAGAGGTTCGTGCGCGGACGCAGATGCTGGATCGTGCGCAGAAATTCCACGCTGTGGCGCTTTTTCTGCAGCGGATAATCCGGCGCGGACGCGCCCTCGAGCGTGATGCTGTCGGCCTTGAGCTCGAACGGCTGCTTGGCGTCCGGCGTGAGCACGAGCTCACCGTGCACGATGAACGCCGCGCCGACGTTCTGGCGGGCAATGTCGTCATAATTTTCGAGCTTGCCGCGCTCGAGCACGACCTGCAGGCTCTTGAAGCAGCTGCCGTCGTTGAGCTCGATAAAGCCGAAATTCTTCATGTCGCGGATCGTGCGCGCCCAGCCGCAGACGGTCAGGGTCTGGCCGCCGAAGGACTCCGGCGACGCGTAGATGCCGGCGATGTGCTGTCTTTTCATATCTTCCGCCTCATTTTCGATGGATTTTATATAGGTAACTCTTTTATTATACGCATTTGCGGCGGCTTTTTCAACCGCTTTTGCTCCCGTCAGGCAATGATGTGGATGGCCGCGTGGTTGTTGCTGAGCCGGACGTCCGTCGTCACGCCGCCGGCCTCACCGTCGCGCGTCCACGCCACGGGCTCCTGGAACGTGAAGCGCAGATTCTTCGACTGCACGAGGATGACGTTCTCGTTGTCGTAATACTGGTTGAGCACGCCCGTGATGATGCGGCTCAGGTCGCCGAACTGCTTCGGACGGCGGATGAGCAGCGTCTCAAACAGACCATCGCCCAGACTCACAAGGTCCTTGCGCAGACGCACCATGCCGGCCACGGAGGTCGAGTTCGACACGCCGCCGAAGATGAAGTCCCCGTCGACCGTGCCGCCGTCATACTCCACGTGCGCGCAGTAGTGGTCGATGCTGTTGAGGCGGCTCATCGCCTCGAGCACGTAGGCCAGATGACCGAGCGCCTGCTTTTCGTTTTGCGGCGTCTCATAGCTCACCGCCGTGAACGCGCCGAAGGCCGCCACGTAGGTGAAAAAGCTCTTGTCGCCGAAGCTGCCGACGTCGAACGCCGTCGGCGTACCGGTCACGATGCGCAGTGCGGCGTCGGTCGCGTTTTTCGGCAGACCGAGCGTCGAGGCCACGTCGTTGGTCGTGCCCATCGGGATGTAGCCGAGCGGAGGCGGATTCGGCACCTGCATCAGACCGGACACGACCTCGCTGAGCGTGCCGTCGCCGCCGATGCAGGCCACGGTGTCATACTCCGCCGCGTGCTGCGCCGCCATCAGCGTCGCGTCGCCGCGTCCCTGCGTGAAGTACACCGTCGTCAGATAGCCGCCGCTGTCGAGAATGTTCATCACTTCGCCAAAGCCGTTTTTGTAGCCGCTGCGTCCGGCCAAGGGGTTGATGATCAGCATCATGCGTTTTTTCATAGTCAGCCTCCTGTCAGAATAGCAAAAAAGGGCATGGCGTACTGCCATGCCCCCGAGATTCTGTGATCAGCCAAGCTCGTTCATTTTCTGAGCCATTGCAGACTTCTTGTGCGCTGCGTTGTTCTTGTGGATCAGACCCTTGCCGGCCGCGCGGTCAACAGCCTGGACAGCAACTTTATAGGTACTGACGGCTGCGTCACGGTTGCCTTCGGCAACAGCCGCATCAAACTTCTTCAGGTTGGTCTTCAGGGCGGATTTCTCAGCCTTGTTTTTCAGATACTGCAGCTTGGACTTTTCGTCTCTCTTCATTGCGGACTTGATGTTCGGCATTTCTCAATCGCCACCTCCTCCTATAAAATTCAGTCATGGATATGACCGTGCAATGTTCTGCAAGTGTTGATGATATCATCAAACCTTTCAAATTGCAAGCCTTTTTTTCAATTTTCATTATAATTGTATCCATTTGTGGCAACGCTTGCTGTGTGCCACAAGATGTGGCGTCAGAAAGGAGCAAAAAATGCCGAATTTTCCCCGTACTGACCTCGCCGTCGAGGCCGAAGCCCTCCGCAGCGCCGCCGCCGCGGCGCAGCTTCCCGGCGTGCGCGCCGAGCAGACACAGCGCCGCGGCTTTGCCGTGACGCAGGTGGAGGTGCTCGATGCGGCCGGCTCTGAGGCGTTATGTAAACCAATCGGGCGGTACGACACGCTCGACCTCACCCCGCTGCTGCGCCGCGCGGATGACGCCTTTGAAAACGCCGCGCAGACACTTTCGGAGCTTCTGCGCGCCGCCCTGCCGCTGATGCCGGAGGCATCCGTGCTCGTCGTCGGGCTCGGCAACCGGGCGATCACGCCCGACGCCGTCGGACCGGACGCCATGCAGAGCGTGCTCGTCACGCGCCACCTGCGCGCGCAGCTGCCCGAGCAGTTCGGGCACTTTCGCTCCGTGGCGGCGCTGACACCCGGCGTGCTCGGCACAACGGGCGTGGAATCGGCCGAGCTCGTCCGCGCCATGGCCGACCGCCTGCGCCCGGATGCCGTCATTGTGGTCGATGCGCTCGCCTGCGCCGAGCCGGAGCGCCTCGGCTGCACCGTTCAGCTCACCGACACCGGCATCACGCCCGGCAGCGGTGTCGGCAACGACCGCGCCGGGCTTGACCGCACCACGCTCGGCGTACCGGTCGCGGCCATCGGGCTGCCGACGGTCATCGACGCGGGCAGCCTCACAGACGACCCACGCGCCGAGCGGATGTTCGTCACGCCGCGCGATATCGACGCAGTCGTGCGTGATGCCGCCAAACTCATCGGCTACGGCATCGACCTCGCGCTGCACGACGGTCTGACCGTGGCGGATCTCGACCTCCTGCTGTCGTGAGCCGTGTTTCACGTGAAACATTTCCCGCCGCGCTCGACATTGTTTCACGTGAAACATCACAAAAATTTGCCGCAGCGCCCGCAAGCGGTTGAAAACGACGGCGCGCGCTGGTATAATAGCGGCAAACACAATTTAGGGAGGCAAACCATGGGCAAAATCATTGCCGTCGCCAACCAGAAAGGCGGGGTCGGCAAGACGACGACGTGCGTGAACCTGACCTGCGCGCTCAAAAAGCGCGGGCGGCGCGTGCTCCTCATCGACTGCGACCCGCAGGGCAACAGCACCTCCGGCATGGGCGTGGACAAGACCGTGACGCCCAATTGCTACGACCTGCTGATGAACGGCGCGGCCGCTGCCGACTGTATCCGCAGCACGAAATACGGCGACGTGCTGCCGGCAAATATGAATCTCTCCGGCTGCTCGGTCGAGCTTGTCGGTTCTGCGCAGCGGGAATACATCATGAAAAACGCGCTTGCACCGGTGCAGGCGGACTATGACTTCATCCTCATCGACTGTCCGCCGTCGCTCGAGCTGCTGACGATCAATGCGCTCGTCGCGGCAGACAGCGTGCTCATCCCGGTGCAGTGCGAGTATTATGCGCTCGAGGGCATCGCCGATCTCATGCGCAGCATCAAAATGTGCAACAAGCGCC
>OLNF01004082.1_pt1 | contig 10170 bp, 9 predicted proteins | sample 1673061 | NCBI WGS metagenome assembly OLNF01 (sample SAMEA3136751, study PRJEB25190) | human gut metagenome | reverse complement strand
CGCGCCCTCCCGGTTGAAGTACAGGCTGTTGGAGCCGGTGTGGGAATACACGCCGTCCAGAATGACCCGGATGCCCCGGGCGTGGGCCGCGTCGCAGAGGGCGGCAAAATCCGCCTCGGTGCCGAGAAGGGGGTCGGGGGTCTTGTAGTCGCCGGTGTCGTAGCGGTGGCTGGAAAAGCTCTTGGAAATGGGGTTCAGGTAGAGAATGGTAACGCCGAGATCGGCAATATAGTCCATTTTCTCAGTGATGCCCCGGAAATTGCCGCCGAAAAAGTCGTTGTTCAGCACCTGCCCATCGGGGGTGGGCTTCCAGTCCACTTCGTCGTACCAGTTTTTGTGGATGGTGTAGGGCTTCAGCTTCCCGGTCACATCGGCCCTTCCGCTGGCGTAAAAACGGTCGGGGAAAACCTGATAGATGGTTGCGCCCTTCGCCCAGTCCGGGGTGGTGAAGTCAGCGGGGATGCAGCGATTTTTGACGAACAAATACCGTATCTTGCCGACATGAAGATACCGTACGGACAACAAAACATATATTGTGAAATGGAGATGTCCGATGATACGGAAACCCTTTATGAACACTGCTGCCGCGCCGTTGAGCTTTCATTTGAGCTGCGCGGGGCGCACGGTCTGCCGCTTATGGGCACGGGTGATTGGAACGACGGCATGGACGCTGTCGGTTCGGACGGCGGCGAAAGCGTTGTTGTCGGCTGGCTGCTGCTGCTTGCGGCGAGGGCATTGCTGCCTGTTTGCAAAAAGCGGGGAGATACTGCACGGGCAATGCTTTTCGAACGTGGATCCGCCGCGCTTCGTGCTGCAATTGAAAGCAATGCGTGGGACAAAAACAGGTATATACGTGCCTTTTTTGGTGACGGAACAAGCCTTGGAAGCCCGGACTGTTCGGAATGTGCCGTTGATTGCGTAAGCGAATGTTTTGCGGTTTTCGCAAACGCCGTTCACGCCCGCGAAGCGTTTGAAACTGTGCTTGCGGCCTTGACGGACCCGGTGAACGGGCTGATTCGGCTGCTGACCCCTCCGTTTGACGGAAAAACGAGGAACGCTGTGGGCTATATAGAGGGTTACTTGCCCGGAGTACGCGAAAACGGCGGACAATACACGCATGCGGCGGCGTGGTGCATAATAGCCGCATGTCGGCTCGGTATGGCCGATACAGCGGACAGCTTGTTTAAAATGATAAACCCGATTGAACACGGATCCGCAAATTCCATCGAACGCTATAAAGGGGAACCCTATGCCGTTGCGGGCGACGTTTATTCGGTCGGAAGGCTTGCAGGGCGGGCAGGCTGGACGCTTTACACGGGATCGGCAGCATGGCTGTATCGCGCCGCCGTCGAAAACATTCTCGGAATCCGCAAGAGGGGAACAAAACTTTTTGTTGAACCCTGCACCGTGCTTGATGCATTTTCGTTTGAATACCGTTTCGGAAACACCGTTTACAGGGTCGATATGCACCGCAGCGCTTCGAATGCAAAAGAGCGGCACGGTGCATGCGTTGAACTTGTTGACGACGGGAAGGTTCATAATTTATCGCTTGAATACAGGTAAATTCGGTGCGGACGATGCAGAGTGCTTGGGCAAAAGCGTGCGCAGCTCCGCATCGCTTTCGCCGCAGAGTGCGGCATTCAAAACAATGTTTTCATCAAGGATGCCGACAGTCGCTCCGGCCTCAACAACAAAAATGATGCCGTATCCTCTGCCCCTTATAAACGAAAGTGCTTTTCGCACCGTGCAGTCGCTTCGCAGTGCTATCGGCACAACGCGAACCGCGGAACCGGAACGGAGCCGTGATAAACCCGCAAGACTTGCTTTGATATTGGTGCCGCAGGAACAGCGGAATTCCGAAAGTGCCGAAATAAAGATGAAAAAACCTGCCGCAAGCGGGGTCGGGTTGAATGCGGCGTCAGCCGCTGAAACAAGCATTATGCCTGCGCAAAAAAGCAGAACGCCGAATATGATGCCGAACAAAGAAAGTGTTCTTTGCGCACGAGCTCGCCCGATTCGCTTCTCAATCAATGCAAGCGCAAGCCGCCCGCCGTCAAGAGGCAGAAAAGGGAGAAGATTCATTAATCCGAGCGATAAATTGAAAGAACAGAAATCTTGGAAGGCTGCCGATGTATGCCCGATGTATTTGCCCAAACCTGCGCCGCAGAGGGCGATGAGCAGGCTTGCAAACGGTCCCGCTGCCGCAACCGACAGGCATTCCGACGGGGTTCGCGGCGGCGTATGCAGTTCAGCGATAAAACCGAAGGGCTGCACCTCAATCGAGGAGACAACAAGCCCCAGCCTTACCGCCATAAATGCGTGGGACAGTTCATGAACCGCAAGCGAAACAAGGGCAAGCATGAGGGCGGGCAGCTTACCGAGCACGGCTGCGGCAGGAACAAGCAGCAGAACGCAAATCGAACAGCGAAGTTCGGTTCTGCCGAAAACGGCAATCTTCAATTACCCGAGATTCGCCTTGATGCCAAAAAAATCAAACGGATCGATCGGCCGCCCTGCCTTGGTGATTTTGACACAAATATAGTCACGCTGCATGTTTCCGAGAATGCTGCGCTGAACGACAGGCTGCCCGCGTTCAACACAGATATCCCGCAATCCATAGTAGGTAATCTCGATATCATCCGAACTGAAAACGGTCAGACTGCCGCCGAGGGTTTCGTCAAATGAAACGGTTTTTACCGTTCCGTCGAGTGCGGACAGAACGGGAGTGCCTTCTCCGGCATAAATCTTGGCAATCATGCTGTCGTTATCAACGATCACGCTGTCTGACTGCACAGGGCGTATCGGGTTATCGGACGGCGCAAAAACGGTTAAAATTGAAGGCAGCTGAACAAGCTGAAGCCGACCTGTCGCACGCGAGTCATCGCCTTTCGCCGCATCATCCGGTGAATTGTTTGAAGCAAAACGCAGAGGGGAAAACACGGCAGCGCTGTCAACAGTATCACCGTTCACAAGAGAGCCGCTTTCGGAAATGCGCAGCGCAAGCAGCAGAGAGGCAGCAGATGCGCAAATAATCAGCATCATAAACCCGAAAACACGGCGGAATCCGAGAGTTTTGCGGCGCGGTCTGCAAAACGTGACCTTTGTCGGTGCCTGGTTTCTGCTCTGACCAAACGGTTTTGAAAGTAACGGATTATTTTTCAATTCGAAATACTCCTTTCGCAATGCTGCACAGCCGAAGAGCGCACCGAACGCTGAAGAATTTCGCGTCGGCACACAGCGACAGCAACATGTGCTCGGCATGCTGCATTTTATGCGCATTGCGGCAGGGTTTATGCCGAAAAGCCGCTGATGAGGGTTTTCAGAATCTAAGCCGCGTTTCAATAACCTTACCGATTATTTGAACATCGCCCTCGGAAACGATCATGGTGTTGTATGCCGGATTGGACGGGGTGAGCGCAAGCTGTTTTCCGAAGCGCTGGATATGCCGCAGAAGCACCTCGTCTCCGATACGCACAACGCCGATGCAATTGTTGCCCGCCTCAACACATTTCCGCACCAGAACGAGCGAGCCTTCAACGATGTGATCCCCCGTCATGCAGTCGCCTTCAACCTGCATGAAGAAACATTCTCCGGAAGATACTTCGTTTGCGGAAACGGGTATGTACTCGGTTATATTTTCATCCGCAAGCATCGGCAAACCGGCGTGAACAAACCCAACCAGGGGAACACCGATTGCGGGCGTATGCGGCATTGAAGAGGAAGAAAGTTTTGCCGAACTTGATTTCAGCAGCGGAACGACTTCATCCGTGCCGAGAAGATAATCCGCGCTGACTTGAAAAATTTCCACAAGCCGCATGATAACGCTGTTCGGCATGTTGACTCTTCCGTTTTCATATTTGCATATCGCTGCTTTTTGAACTCCGAGCATGCGCCCCAGCTCATCTTGGGTGATGCCTCGTGAATTTCGCAGTTGTTTCAGTCTGTTCATCGTCGGTTCTCCGTAATTTACTGTCTGTATTGTATCTCGATTGGAAACAAAATGCAAGCACAAATAAAAATATATTTATTTAAACGGGCAGCAGTACGGAAAAAGGTATTGCAAGTATCCTAAAAAGATACTATAATAGCCGTGCGGTCAAAAAACAGCAACTGATTTCCGAAAAGGAAACGCGCTTTTAAAAACTGTTTCAGGATTTGTTGCCGAAACGGAAACTGTGAACAGCGATGTTCGACCGTAAAACCGATTGATTGCGGAGGTATTACAATGAATTACTTTGGGTTGTTTTTTTCCTTTCTTATTCCGGGAATGATCATTGGCGCACTGATTGCAGTCGGCGTTTGCACCGATAAGTTTAAAAAATCTGAAACAACATCGAATTTCAGAACACACAACGTATGCGTACCCGATGATGCAAAAAGGGGGGAGCTTCTGCCGGCACCGACATACACGTTGCGCGAACGTGCTGCACAAAGGAATCAGACGGTGAATCGAGACGGAGAAGTTGTCGATGAGCCTTCAAGAAAAAGCTCGGCAGCCTGACATGCACATTATTAAGAATGTTTGATGAGGTGCTGTTTGATGATGCGCAATGAATGCAAAATCGACCTCTGTACGTTGACAAAGGCCGATTTAAAGCTGAAAAGCAGGTTGAAGCCGTTGTGCGGAGCTTGTATTCAAACTGCCGGTTCGGGCGTCGCTGATGCAGCAGTATGCACTTATGAATCCGGTATAAATCAGGAATTATTTGCCGGGCAATTTATCGGGCTCGGGCAGCTCGGGGCCGCTGATCGTGATTGATTGTATCACAACGGGAGTGACGGGACGGTCATTCGCACCGGTTTTGACGGAAGCGATTTCATCAACGACTTCGATGCCCTCAATGACCCTGCCGAAAGCGGCATAGCTGCCGTCAAGGTGCGGAGCGGCAGCGTGCATGATGAAAAACTGACTGCCTGCGCTGTCGGGATTGTTCGAACGTGCCCAGGAAATCACGCCGCGCTCATGCTTAAGCGTGTTGTTGAAGCCGTTGCTTGCAAATTCACCCTTGATGGAATAGCCGGGGCCGCCGTAGCCTTCACCGAGGGGGTCGCCGCCCTGAATCATAAAGCCGGGAATAATTCTGTGGAAAGTTAAGCCGTCATAGAAGCCGGAACGCGCAAGCGAAACGAAATTGTAAACGGATTGAGGTGCAATTTCGGGATACAGTTCAAGCTTCATGACCCCACCGTTTTCCATTTCTATGGTTGCGATGATTTTGTCGTTGTTCATGTCATTGTCTCCTTGGTTTTCGTTTGGTTTATCTGTTCCGCTGCTTTTGCAGCCGACAGCTGTCGCAGCAAGCGCAAGCACCGCCGCAAGAACGATGCAAAGCAGCAGGGTTGAGATTTTTTTCATAAATACAGTTTCCTTTCTGTCTGTTTACGGGGTTGTTTTGCGGAGTTAACCGTTGCAGCAGGAAAACGGAATTCACAAAACTCGATTGAGGTAATCGGCTTTTGATCCTTCGCTTCCCCGCCGCGTCTGCTGCAAGTATAGCATTATTGCCGCCGAAATGCAATATAGTATTTTCAAACGGGAAATTCTTGTTGCATTGGGAGACGGAATGCTATATAATCATTAGGAAAAATGCAGCACCGCTTTGCAGGTAAAAAACGCAGATGACGCGTGCATGAAACAAAAAGGAGATTCTCTAATGTCATACTCAGGCAGAATGCAGAACAGCCACTATTACAGCGTCTTTTTCGCACCCCGAGGACGCGACAGGATATATGATCTTGGAATGCATATTGCGCAGATGTATCTCAGCCCGTTTGATAAGCTTATCGGCATTATCGGCGAGGCAGGCTCGGGCAAGAGCATGTTGATAAAAGGCATGTTCCCCGGGCTCGAGCTGACAAACGATGATAACGGAGTGAACACTCGCCCGCTTCCGATTCTTGACATTGAGCAGCAAGGGTTTTTTACTGCGCACACTTATCATCTTGACATACGCTTCGAGGCGGCATTCACGCAGATGGGAGTGCTTGCCGATGCAATTTTGAACGCTGTTCAACGCGGCAAACGTGTAATCGTTGAACATTTCGACATGATTTACCCGTTTCTTAAGACCAATGCAAACCTTCTGATCGGCATGGGTGAGGAAATAATCATAACGCGCCCGACGATTTTTGGCCCGCTGCCGAATGAAATCTACGATATCGTTGCAAAATCGGTCGATTATCGCAGAATGGCGCATACGGCGGAAGATCTTTGCGAGATTTTCCTTCCCGGTGATGACGGATGCAGGTGCAAACACAGCGATGTTAAGCACGGCTTTGTTTTGTCATTTGACGAACCGAAACCCGAGCTTGATCTTGACGAGCTGGAAAGCAAGGTTCTTGATGCAATTGCAAAGGATTTGACAATTTCATATGTTGACGAAGGGCACATTATGATCGGCGACCTGCTGCACCCCTGCACGGGTCCGAGAACGCATGTGCCGAGTACGGGATGCGTACAAAATTTTCGCATCGTGAAACATATATTCTATGACCCCATTGAGCGGCGCTATCTCCTTGCGGGCAGGGTCGGACCGCGCGAAAAAGGCGAGGATATTTATGATTTCAACAACATGGAAAATTGATGCCCGAAGGTGACGAGCATCATATGAAGCGGCAATTCCGCTGTCAGAATATGCTCAATCTAAGCATATACATGCAAAGGAAAGCGACATATAAAACGCAGGTACACCCATAGACCGCCTGCGTTTTCTTTTTTGTTGTGCACAGGGCGGCAACGGATGCCGTGAGCGGCAGCGTTGCGCAAAGGTAGCGAACTGCGGAAAGCAGCCATGTGCAGCCCATTGCAAGCACGTAGTAAGCAAGGAAGAAGACAATATAGGCCGAAGGCAATTCACGCATACGATCGGTAATCAGCGCAAGTGATGCGAATGCAATAAGAACTGTCGGAATCCAAAGGGAATAAATCACGCTGATGTTCCCGTTCGGAATTGCGTTGACGCACCAGTCCCAAATGTATCGCATGGTGTCAAAAAACAAACCGAGCTGTTGATCCCAGTTCAGCTTTTCATACTCCATGAAAATGAAAAAATCGCCGGAGACATTATAATTAATGAGCAGATAAGCCACCGTTCCGAGTGTTGATATAACAAGCGCGGCAGCCACCGCAATAATTTGCTTTCCGCATTTCTTGCCGTCGCGAATGTTTCGGACGATCGTGCCGACTCCTTCAATGAAGATTGCAGCAGCAAGCACGACCCCGAGAGACCGCGTGAAACCGGCTAAAGCGGTAAAAACAGCGGAAAGTATAAATTTATGCTTTTGCAAACAGTAAAACGCACAGAAACAGAACAGCATGAAAAGCGGTTCCGTCATTGGTGAATTAAGAAAAATTGCACCCGGAAGGAGAAGCGAAAGCAGTGCGGCATGCACGGAACGCTTTTTGCCGAGAATTCCGTACAGCGTTAAATATGCCATTCCGGAGGCGAGGCACGTTGCAATTGTGTTGATAATTTGAGCAGACACAAAGCTGTTGTGAAAGACCGGATTGAGCATTCGCATAAGCAGAGGCAGCATCGGATAAAAAACGATCAGAAGGCGATCTTTCCCATCGTTTACATACCAGTTTTCGGCAATATTAATATAATGAGGGACATCGGTGTTGTGCTTTGACCAGGAAGTCTCCCATAATTCAAACAGATTGCCGCTGAAATCAGGGGTGAAAACCCGATAAAGCACCATTCCGAGAATGGTTGTAACAATGTGAATCGCCAGCGCGGCAAGCATAATCCGAGAAAAATCCCTGCGGGCGTTCGTAACGGGGACAAAACTGCAAAGCCGTTCGCCGATGAGCGTCTTCAAAACGAGAGGAACGGCAGTACAGGCCGCGAATGTGAAAAGAGCAAGCAGTGAGGCGGAAAGTATTCCGCCGCCGATGCTCATTGCCCGCAAGTTGGTTATGAAATAAAAAACATACAATGCAGCGGCAAAACATATGAGCACAGTTCTGATTATTCGAACTGCGCGCCGAAAGCCCGTGCTGCCCGCTTCTTCCGCCGGTTTTGTTCCGGCGGTTTTATCGGTTAATCGAAAAAAACTCATCAATAAGTTGCGCACGGAATGAACCCATGCGCGGCTCCGTTCGTAAAATCAGCGGACAAACAGCAGGTTCGCGCCGCCCGGTGCTTAAATTATACATATTAATCTGCGGATTTCAAGCCCTGCCGCAAATTTGTCCGCAAAATCCGACCGTATGCCGCAATGCTACTCAATATCAACAACGCGATGTTTTTCCCACTTTGCAAACTTGAAATATAATGCGGTGATAAGACTGCACAAAAGCCAACCGGCAGGATAGCTCAGCGCAATGGGTTTAATTGTGTTGCTGATATAGTTCGCCATGATAAAAAGATAAATCTGACGAAATACAACAAATGAACCTATCATTATGAACATCGGTGTTCGACTGTTGCCCGCTCCGCGAAGCGCACCTGCAAAGATCTGATTGATGCAGCAGAAAACATAAAAGGGCGAAATCAGACGGAGAAGCATTGAACCGTAATCCACAATTTCAGGTTTTTTATTAAAAAATTCAACAAGCTGCGGAGCAAAAATCAACACCGGCACCATTAAAAGCGCGGTGCAGGCGACGGCCATAAGCATTCCGGCGCGGATTCCCTTTTTTGCGCGCGCAACCTGATTAACGCCGAGATTCTGCCCGACAAAGGTCGTTATCGCGACGGACAGGCTCATCATCGGCAGCAGCGCGAAGGAGTCCACCTTGCTGCAGGCCGTCCATCCGGCCATGCAGGAGCTTTCGAAGCGGTTTATGTACGACTGAACAAACATGTTCGAGAACGCGGTTATAGCAAGCTGCAGCGCGGACGGGATGCCAATGGCGCATATCTTGCTCAGGATGCTGCGCGTTATGTGCAGGTCGCGGCAGTCTATGCGGTAATCGGCCTTGCAGCGGATGAGCAGCAGCATCACCAGCACCGCCGACAGCACCTGCGCTATCACCGTTGCTATCGCCGCTCCGGCAATACCCATGCTGAAATACTTGACAAAGACGACATCGAGTACGGTGTTGGTCAGCGCCGAGAATATGAGGAAGTACAGCGGCCTTGTGGAGTCGCCCACGGCGCGGAGGATGCCCGCCCCGATATAATACATAATTACGCCGGAGATGCCCCAGAAGTATATGCGCAGGTACTCCGTTGCATCCGCCATGACGTCCTCGGGCGTGCTCATCAGCTCGAGCATCATCGGCGTGAGCCACACGCCGAGCGCCGTCAGCACCACGCACATCACGAGCGACATCGCTATCGTCGTCTGCACGGTCTTATGCAGCTTCTCCTTGTCATGTGCGCCGTAAAACTGCGAGATAACGACGCCCGCACCCGCCGCCAGACCACCGAACAGGCCGAACAGCGCATTGATGACCGGCCCCGTGCAGCCAACGGCGGCCAAAGCCTGCTTGCTGACATAGTTGCCGACGACAATGGAGTCCACCGTATTGTACAGCTGCTGAAAGACATTGCCTATCATCAGCGGCAGGGCAAAATAAATAAGCAGCCGGGGGATGCTGCCTTCAGTCATATCCGTGTCCCTGCGTTTCAAAACCGAAGCCACGCTTGAACCTCCAATAATTCATAAATCCAATATAGTATAGATTTGCGCAAATCATATGTCAAGCCGCAAAAGGGAGTATTTCGTGATAATCTACAAATTATTAAGGTGTGATTCGTGCATATAGACGAAAAAGGCATGGTCCAAACACCATGCCTTTTTGTCAGCTCTCAGCCTTGGCCTGAGCGATGCAGTTGATTATGTACGGCTCGACCTCTTTGACATCCATGTCCAGCGCAACGGCAAGCTCTCCGTGCAGGATATCCTTCGCGCGCTTCATCGTTGCCTCCGCGCGGCTGCTCTTGGTCTTGCGCTCGCTCATGCGCGCGCGCAGGCCCTTCACTATCGACACCAGCGCCTCGCAGGTGTGCAGCTTGAAAAGCTCTCTGTAAAATGCGTCAACATGGTTGAAGCGGCTGTCGTTGCATACGGCCGGGGCAATGCCCGGTATGGCGTCTATCAGCGCCTCCGCCTCCGCGCGGCTCATCACCGGGCGCATGTACGCCCCCGAATCCACCGGCGCAAAATATGTGCCCGTCCCCGTGAGCGGCGTCAGGTAATAATACAGCTTCTCCGCAGACA
>OLNF01004081.1_pt1 | contig 10176 bp, 8 predicted proteins | sample 1673061 | NCBI WGS metagenome assembly OLNF01 (sample SAMEA3136751, study PRJEB25190) | human gut metagenome | reverse complement strand
GCCAGCCCTCAGCGTGCTCCATGTCATCCACACTGAACAGCTCCTGGAAGCTCATACGGCCGATACGGGCCACAGCGTCCAGGCTGGTCAGGGCCAGAGCGGAAACGCACATGGTCATGAACACGGAAGCAAAGTGCTGGTCCAGGCCAAAGCCCACAAAGAAGCTGGCCACGCCACGGCTGAAGATCTGGAAGGGGGTGCCGTCGGCAGGGGTACCGTCGGCGGCAGCGGCTGCGCCTGCCACGCACAGGGCGATGACAGCCAGCAGGCTCTCCAGCACCATGGCACCGTAACCGACCTTCAGCATATCCTTTTCATTGGAAACAGTCTTGGAGGAAGTGCCGGAAGAAACCAGGCTGTGGAAGCCGGAAACGGCACCGCAGGCCACGGTAACGAACAGGATGGGGAACATGGTGCCCAGCTTTGCGTTGTTGAAGCCGGTGAACACCGGCAGGTTCATGACGGGGTGGTTGACGATCAGGCCCAGAACGGCACCTACGATCATAGCCACGAACATGAAGGTGGTCATGTGGTCACGGGGCTGCTTCAGCAGCCACATGGGCAGCACGGCAGCGAAGAAGATGTAAACGAAGGTGATGTAGCTCCATGCAGCCTTGCCCAGGATGACAGGAGCGTTTGCGCCAACCACGAAGGACAGCACGATGAACACGATGCTGATGACGTTTTCTTTCCAGCCGGTGAAGTGGAACTTGTTCTGCAGCAGGCCAAAGACCACTGCGAACACCATGAACATGATGGAGACCATGCCGGCAGCGCCGTTGGTCTGAGCAGCTTCCACCAGAGCACCGTCGGTGCCGTAGGCGTTGAAGGTGCCTGCAACCATGTCTGCGAAGGCAGCGATGACGATGCCGCAGAACAGCCAGCAGAACAGCAGGAACAGCTTGCGGCCGGTCTTGCCGATATACTTCTCGATCAGCATGCCCATGCTCTTGCCGTCATTCTTGACGGAAGCGTACAGAGCGCCGAAGTCGGTGACGGCACCGAAGAAGATGCCGCCCAGCAGGACCCACAGCAGAACGGGCAGCCAGCCGAAAGCGGCAGCCTGGATGGCACCGGTGACAGGGCCTGCACCGGCAATGGAGCTGAACTGGTGGGCGAACACCGTCCAACCGTCGGTGGGAACATAGTCCCGGCCATCCTCATGGACAACAGCCGGGGTCTTGGCGGTGGGGTCGATGCCCCACTTGTTTGCCAGCCAGCGACCGTAGAGTGCGTAAGCACCGAACAGACACACGGCGGCGATCAATACGATGACCAGCGTATTCATTGTTTTTACCTCTTTCCTTTTTTTCATGCGGCAAACCGGCCAGGTGCACAGCGCCGTCCGGCAAGGCTGGCAGCACCGCAGGGCGTAAAAAAGCCCTCGTCCATCCGGAAGATCTTCCTTGGGCGGAAGATCTTTCCCGAAGACGAAGGCTCACACATCCACTGCACAATGTGGATGACTTGCTCCGCGGTACCACTTCGCTTGCTGTCTGTGGACAGCCACTCCCACGCATGGCACATCTGCCATGCTGCCCGGTAACGGGGGCTGGACGGCGTTGCATTACTCAGGACGGTCAAGGTCCCGTTCACACACGCTGCTTGCAGGGGAGGGTCATTTGCTCCTGACTGCCGCCGTTGCATCAAAAAGGGCGGCTCGCTGAAAGAGGGTGCTGCAAATGATCATGTCCTGTTCGTCGCATTTGCCGAATGATTGCTCCTACTTTAGGGCAGAATTCATAATTTGTCAATATATTTCCGGGAAGTTCGGAGGATGCGCCAATTCGGCAAAGAAGTTCTAAGAGAATTTTAGGTGATTTTTATTCATATGTGAAAAGAGCTAAATTGAACAGTACATTTCCTGAAAAGAGTTCACGCAGAATGCTTGACTTTCACACTTTGAAGTGCTAAAGTAATAACACGATGAACCGACCCGATGTGATCAGAAGAAGGAGAACTGTTATGGCCGAGAAAAATCCCAGAAGAAACGAAACCATCGACGCGCTGTTCGACGCGATCCTCAGCCTGGAAACGCGGGAAGAATGCTACGATTTCTTCGAGGATCTGTGTACCGTCAAGGAGATCTCGGACATGGCGCAGCGTCTGGAGGCAGCAAAGCTGCTGCTGGACGGTAGCACCTACGAGCAGATCGTAAAAACGGTGGAGATCAGCACTGCCACCATCAGCCGCATCAACCGCTGCATCCAGTACGGCACCGGCGGCTACCGGCAGACCATTGAAAAGGTGCGCGAAAAGCAGCAGTAACACCGCCACACGGCAGGGCATAGGATGGGGCGTGCAAACCCTCTTGACCGGAAAGGATGGTATTCTATGTCTGCTGAAACCTGTACCCGCTCCCAGTGCCCGGAGATGCCCAAGGTCACGCTGGACCAGGCTGTGATCGACCTGATGGAGAGCATTGCCCTGCAGGAAACGGCCCTCAGCCACATCCTGTGCGCCGAAAGCCAGAAGATGAAGGTGGCCATGGGCCTGGATGGGCTGGACCTGTGCAAGCTGCTGGAGGTCAACGACTCGGCAACCAACATGGTGCACGCCGTGGCCAACCTGGAGCTCGTGCTCAAGGATAAGCTGGAGTTCATCTCCAACAACCTCTACTATCCGCCTTCCGGCAGCGGCTGTTCTGCTGACCAGTAAGGCCCTCTGCCTGCCCGGGTGCCGGGCGGGCATTTTTGTTTACCGTCTCTTCACGGAAAGTTTGCATAAAAACCGGAAAATGCATTTGTTGGAATTGCTGAGGCGGTCAATCTGTGCTATACTATAGACTGTATCACCATGAAAGTGAGGAAACCGCAATTGCTGCATTACGATGCCATCCTGTTTGACGTGGACGGGACCCTGATCGATTCCGCTCCCGGCATTCTCCATACATTGGAAGAGGTCTTTCAGAAAATGGGCGTGGACGTCACCGGCGTCAATCTGCGCCGCTATCTGGGCCCGCCGCTGCGCAAGAGCTTCGGCGAGCACTTCACCGAGCTGGACAAGATCGAGCAGGCCACCCGCCTCTACCGCGAAAGCTACGCGGTGAAGGGCAGCCACGAATGCGCCGCGTACCCCGGTGCAGCGGGAATGCTGCAGCGCCTGAAGGACGCCGGGCTGATCCTGTGCACCGCTACTTCCAAGCCCACCGGGGTGGTCACCCCGATCCTGGAAGAAAAGGGTCTTGCACCCTTCTTTGATTTCATCGGCGGCGCGTCCATGGACGAGAGCCGCGACACCAAGACCGACGTGGTGCACTATGTGCTCAGCCAGCCCATGCTGCAGGGCAAGCGGGTGCTGATGGTCGGTGACCGCAACGACGACATGCGCGGCGCGGCAGACTGCGGTCTGGACGCTGCCGGTGCACTGTACGGCTATGGCAGCCGCGAGGAGCTTGCGCCCTTCCACCCGGTGCTGCTGGCCGAGAGCTGCGCCGACCTTGCCGACCAGCTGCTGGAGCAGCGTGCCTGAAACAACGCGCAATAAAGGGAATGGTGAAAAAACTATGAGACAGAATACACAACCGGAAAAACAGTCGCTGACGCCCATGCAGAAGCAGGCAGTGCTGGTGTGCATTGTGTGTGCACTGGCGGCGCTGCTGACCATTGGCATCACCCTTGTCCTGATCCACCGTGGCAAGGAACCGGCTGCCTCTTCGGAGCAGCCGGGCACCGAGCAGCCTGCGGATGATGCAAACATCGCCGACCATTACCAGATCAACGAACAGTCCAGTGCACTGCTCCCCGAGACGGCGGACGCGGGTGACGCCTACCAGAGTGAGACGCTGTTCATCGGCGATTCCAACACGGTGCGTCTGTATGCCAACGGCCTGATCAGCCTGCAGCAGTTCTGCGCCAAGGAGGGCATTGGCACAAGCGCTGCCCTGAACGAGGGCATCGTTACCTTTAAAAAGGACAGCAGCCGCTACACCATCGCGGAAGCTGTGGCCAAGATGAAGCCCCGCCGTGTGGTCATCATGCTGGGCACCAACGACACTGGCATGGCCGTGGAGGATTTCATCAGCAATTACAAGCAGCTGGTGCAGGCCATCCAGACCAGCTACCCCTACACCGACATCATCGTCAACACGGTGCCGCCGGTGCCTGCCGACCACTCCAACTATCCCAACATGGACCAGACCAGGATCGACGACTTCAATATGGCATTGCTGTCCATGTGTGAGGAAATGGGCCTGAAGTTCCTCAACACGGCCGAAGCCCTCAAGGATTCCACCGGCTACGGCAACGCCGACTATTACCAGAGCGGCGACATCCACCTCAAGACCTCCGGCCTGAAGGTGCTGTTGAACTACCTGCGCACCCATGCCTACGAGACCGAGGACCGCCGCCCGGACACTAACAACATTCCCAGCCGCGCCGAATATGTGCCCGACCCCAGTTCTGCTGTGGCTTCGTCCAGCAGTGAGGTGACCTCCTCTTCTTCCGAAGTGCAGGAGGACACCACCCAGTATCAGGCATCCTACCGCGTGGATAAGACCGGCGGCGGTACCCTGAGCGCCGGCAATGACAACGGCAAGACCACACTGACCTACAGCGTCGGTGCAAGCCAGTCGGTCAGCGTCACGGCGGTCCCGGCATCGGGTTATGTGTTCGTCAAGTGGAGCGACGGCGTGACCAACAAGACCCGCACGGATGCCAACTTCAAGCAGAATCTGGATGTGACCGCCGTGTTTGCTGCCGCCTCGGTGAAGATCAGCAGCAGCGGCAAGGCTGCAGTGGGCGGCAGCTGCACCTTCCACGCGAAGATCAGCGGCAAGCATCTGGAGGCAGATTCCATCCGCTGGTATGCCAACGGTGTGGAGGCTGCTTCTGCCGCAGGCCAGACCAGCGTGACGGTGCCCATTACGGCTGAGATGCAGGGCACTACCTTCAAGGTCTACGCAGTGGTGAGCTACAACGGCAGCACCGTCACCAGCAACACGCTGGAGATCACGGTGCCCGGTGCCCCGGCAGCTTCTTCGGGCTCTTCCAGCAGTTCTTCCGGCAGCTCCGGATCTTCTTCGTCCGGCAGTACTGCTTCGTCTGGTTCTTCCAGCACTTCTTCCGGGGCTTCCTCCGGAAGTACATCCGGTTCTTCTTCCTCTTCTTCGTCGGAAAAGGAATCCGTCAGCAGCTCCAACGGGGCCGAGAGCACCAGCTCCTCCCACAGCGGCAGCTCGTCTCACAGCGGTTCCTCGTCGGAAGCCGGGAGCGGCAGCACCTCGCACAGCAGCAGTGCGGCCGCCAGTTCCTCCCACAGCAGTTCCGAGAGCAGCTCTCACAGCAGTGCTTCCTCTGAGAGCCCGGCTCCCAAGGCAGAAGCCGAAAATGACACGGCCGAAGAACCGGCAGCCCGCTCCTGAGCGCAGAACCCTTTGCCCCTGCGCCGCATAGGCTGAGGGGAAGGGAGGCGGTTCGATGTTCTGGGAAGAGCCGCGGGTGCCGGGCCTGCCCGGTGCAGAAGATGTGCCCGACGGCAGCGTGGATTACTACGATACCGATTGGGAAACTGTAGAAAATGGTGCACTGGAGGAGGAAATGCAGAAATGCAATGCCACTCCCTGCACCGCCCAAACAACCTGTTCAGAAAACAAACCGGAACAAACCGACGTACAGGCGTATGAAATGATTTCGGAATGAACAGAAGCCAGCTCTGCCCACCGCAGGGCTGGCTTCTCCCTGTTGTAATGCCCGCCCTGCAAAGCGGGCCGGAAAAGGAAATGAGGGGATATTATGGCAAAATACTATTGCATCCTGTTTGATGCGGACAATACGCTGCTCAACTTTGACGCCGCCGAGAGCAAGGCACTGGCCGAAACGCTGGTGAACTACGGCATCGATCCGGACGCCGAAACAGTGCAGACCTACCGCACCATCAATGAGGAACTGTGGCGTCAGCTGGAAAAAGGCCAGATCCGCCGCGAAAAGCTGCTCAACGAGCGGTTCAGCCGCTTCCTCAAAGCCATTGACGCCGCCGGAGACGGCGCAGAGATGAACCGCTATTATCTGGAGCAGCTGTCCACCCACCCGGACCTGATGAACGCCGAGGTGCTGGACGTGCTGCGGGAGCTGTCGGAGGTGGCCACACTGGCCGTGGTGAGCAACGGCGTCCACAAGGTGCAGACCCGGAGGTTGGCCGAGAGCGGCGTGTCCAACTTCATGGAGGATGTGTTCATCTCCGAGAAGCTGGGCTGCGAGAAGCCCGGTGCACGCATCTTTGACGCCGCCCTGCGGGCACTGGGCGTGGAGAACCGCGAGCATGTGCTGATGGTGGGCGACAGCCTGACCAGCGACATCCAGGGCGGTGCAAACGCCGGGCTGGACACCTGCTGGTTCAACCCCAACCACACCGAGAACCCGGGCAAGGTGATCCCCACCTACGAGATCGCCAGCCTGGAAGAACTTTATCCGCTGGTCATGGAGCAGGACGAGCTGGCCAATGTGGGGCAGAAGAACCGCCGCCACCAGTGCTGAGCCCCTGCGGGACCGCAGCAGAACAGAATGGATTGAAACAATGCTGATACATTTAGAAAAACTTGGAAAGAGCTTTGGCGAAAAAGTCGTGCTGCACGATGTGACGGCCAGTGTCGAGCGGGAGGACCGTATCGGCATTGTGGGCCAGAACGGCGCGGGCAAGACCACGCTCCTCAAGATCCTGACTGGAGAATATCAGGACTATGACGGGGAATTCAGCGTGACCCATGGCGTGACGCTGGGCTACCTGGAACAGAACGCCAAACTGGACCCCACGCTGGACATCTACGGCGAAATGCGCGCTACCTTTGCGCCGGTGCTGGACGCCATGGCCCAGATGCAGGTTTTGGAGCGCAAGATGGCAGCCCAGCCCGACAACACCGACCTGCTGGCCCAGCACGACGCACTGCAGAACATCGTGGATGCCGCCGACGGCTACAACATGGATGTCAACATCAAGAAGGTGCTGTCCGGCATGGGCTTTGCGCAGGACACCTGGGAAAAGAACATTGCCGTGCTTTCCGGCGGTGAGCTGACCCGGCTGCGTCTGGCAAAGCTCCTGCTGGAAAAGCCGGATGTGCTGATCCTGGACGAGCCCACGAACCACCTGGACTTTGCCACCATGGAATGGCTGGAAAATTACCTCAAGGGCTACTCCGGCGCGGTGCTGGTGGTCAGCCACGACCGCTATTTCCTGGACAATGTGTGTACCAAGATCTGGGAGGTTTCCTTCCAGACCATGACCACCTACAAGGGCAACTTCTCGACTTACCTGCCGCAGAAGGAGGCCGCTGACGCCCTGCGCCAGAAGCAGCACGATGCCGACGTAGCACTTGCCGAAAAGCTGCAGGACTATGTGGACCGCAACCTTGTGCGTGCTTCCACCACCAAAATGGCCCAGAGCCGCCGCAAGCAGCTGGAAAAGCTGGAGATCACCGAAGCACCCAAGGACGAGACGAACCAGCTCAAATTCCGCTTTGAATACGATGTGGAACCCTGGAACGAGCTGGTGATGCTCAAGAATCTGACCATCAAGATCGGGGACCGCACCCTGCTGGAGCCCTTTACCTATACGGTGTGCCGCGGTCAGCGGCTGATCATTGCCGGCCCCAACGGCGCGGGCAAATCCACCCTGATGCAGGTGCTGGACGGCAAGCGCCGCCCCTCCGGCGGCATGGTGCGTCTGGGCACCGGAGCCCGGCCCAGCATTTTTGCCCAGCAGCAGAACCGTCTGGGCCAGGGCAGGGTCATCGACGTGATCTGGAACAAGTACCCCCGTATGACTGAGCTGGAGGTGCGCAGCCATCTGGCCAAGCTGGGCTTCCGGGGCGATACGGTGTTCAAGCCCTGCGAGGCACTGTCCGGCGGCGAGCTGGCCCGCCTGCGCTTTGCGGAGATCGTGCTGGAGCGGCCGAATCTGCTGTTCCTGGACGAGCCCACGAACCATCTGGATATCTACACCCGCGAGAACCTGACCGAGGCCCTCATGGCCTACACCGGCACGCTGCTGCTGGTGACCCACGACCGTCACCTGATGAACAGTCTGGCCTGCCCCATCCTGTACCTGGAAGATGGCAAGGCGGTGCTGTACCCCAGCTACGACGCCCTGATGGGCCGTGCCGCCCCGGCACCGACCGCGCAGAAGGAGGCCGCCCCGGCCAAGGCCGGGTACGGCAAGGAGCAGCGCCGCCGCCGCGCCGAGCTGCGGGCCAAGATCAAGGCCTGCGAGGATGAAATGGAGGCCTGCGGTGCCCGCGAGGTGGAGCTGGACAACGAGATCAACTCCCCGGAGGTGTACAACGACCCGGACCTGCTGCGCCAGAAGAGCGACGAGCTCAGCGACCTGCGTTTCCATCAGGAAGAGCTGTTTGCCGCATGGGAGGCCGCCATGGAAGAACAGGAACACTACGAACAGTCCCAGGCCGAAGAGTAAAGGAGCACACGCATGCCAAAAAATCCACGCAGCTATGAAAAGACGCGGCACATCGCCCTGTCGGGCCTGTTGTTCGCGCTGGCCATGGCGCTTTCGTTCATTGAAGGCTCGCTGGTCATTCCGGGCCTTCTGCCCGGCATGAAGCTGGGCCTTGCCAACATCGTGGTAATGTACGCTCTGTTCTTCATGGGTGTCAAGCAGGCGCTGGTGCTGGACGTGCTCAAGGCACTGTTCGTTTTTCTGGTGTCCGGCTTCACGGCGGGGTTCCTCTCGCTGTGCGGCGGCCTGTTGTCGCTGCTGGTCATGGCCGTGCTGTACTATGTGGTGCCGGTGCGGCCCACCTGGTTCATCCTTTCGGTTTGCGGCGCACTGGCCCACAATGTGGGGCAGCTGCTGGGGGCCGGCGTTATCATCTCGTCGTCGCTGTCACTGTACTATGCGCCGGTCATGCTGGTGCTGGGCCTGGTAATGGGCGCACTGACGTCCATTACCCTCAAGGCACTGCTGCCGGCACTGGGGCGGCTGGGGTTCAGCACCCGCGAAAAGCGGGGCGAATAACCGACGCCACTGCGGCAACGGTTGCATTTTGACCGGAAATCAGTATAATAAAGAAACAAACGATTTTGATTTTATGAGAAAACCCCAGACTGACAGGGCTGCCGGACAGAACCATCCATCGGCAGCCGGGAGGTGTTTGCATCATGTCTGAAAAAATAACGATCAAGGCAGAGCGCCGGGAACTGCATCTGCCTGCCATCGCCTTGCGCGGGCTGGTCGTATTCCCGAATAATCTGGTCCACTTTGAGGTGGGCCGCGAAAAGAGCATTGCCGCCGTGGAATGGGCCATGGCCAACAACTCCAATGTGTTCCTTGTGGCGCAGAAGGAAATGGAGCTCAGTGACCCCACCCAGGAGGATCTGTTTGCTTACGGCGTCGTGGCCGAGGTCAAGCAGGTGCTGCGCGTCTCGGATGATCTGGTCAAGGTGCTGGTGGAGGGCAAGTACCGCGCCAAGCTCACCGATCTGGACACCACCGGCGATTTCCTGCTGGCTTCCGTGCGCCCGGCCCCGGTGCGTGTCGGCAAGACCGAGGACGCCGTGGAGACCGAAGCCCTGCTGCGTGCCCTGAAGAGCAGCTTTGACGAGTATCTGGGCATGAACCCGCGTCTGGCCAAGGACGTGGTGTTTACCATCGTGTCCAGCACCGACCCGGAGTTCCTCAGCGAGTACATGCCCGCAAACCTGCTGTTCCGCTACGAGGACAAGCAGGCTGTGATGAACGAGAACACCCTCGCGGGCCGTCTGCAGCGTCTTGTGGAGATGCTGCGCCGCGAGTGCCAGGTGATGAAGATCGAGAAGGAGATCGCGGACAAGGTCAACGAGTCCATGGACAAGAACCAGCGCGACTACTACCTGCACGAGCAGCTGCACGTCATCAGCGATGAGCTGGGCGAGGGGGACGATACCCACGCCGAGGCCGACGAGTACCGCCGCAAGATCACGGCACTGCATCTGGCCGAGGACAGCGAGAAAAAGCTGCTCAAGGAAGTGGACCGCCTGTCCAAGATGCAGGGCTCCAATCAGGAAGCCACCGTCATCCGCACCTATCTGGACACCTGTCTGGACCTGCCGTGGAACAGCTATACCGAGGATGATCTGGACATCAACCGTGCCCAGCAGATCCTGGACCGCGACCACTACGGCCTGAAAAAGGTCAAGGACCGCATTCTGGAAACGCTGGCCGTGCGCAAGCTGGCTCCGGACGTCAAGG
>OLNF01004080.1_pt1 | contig 10178 bp, 1 predicted proteins | sample 1673061 | NCBI WGS metagenome assembly OLNF01 (sample SAMEA3136751, study PRJEB25190) | human gut metagenome | reverse complement strand
AGGCCTTTTAGGCGCTGATAGGTTCGAATATCATATTTATAGTGCTTCAGGACAAAAATTATCACGTATGACTTATCTTTACTCAAATGCTGTAGCTACAGGTAATGGAGTGGATAATTCATGGCTATTCTATAATAATGATTTGTTTGGAATGAAATGGAAAACAACAAATGGAACAAGTGATAATTCATATAATTATCGTATTATTCTTCAATTTAAGCTTCATGCTCATTATCCTGAGATGACAGTAAGAGAGATTCCAGATGTTATGGTTGATTATACTGGTAGTCCAATTAGTTTTGCAACGTCATTCAATAAGCAATATAGTACGAACGTTATTAATTATGTAGATGATCCTTCCTCACAATATTGTGTAATTCACTATGGTAAGAAGAATTCAACTAGTAATTTAGATTATACTTTAGATGACTATGAGCAAACAGCTCCTGGTGTATATACGGTTTACTTTATGATTTATGCCGATAATGCTCAAGATTCCTCAGGTAATTTAGTTCATTTTGAAAATTATTATGGAAGTACTAAATTTATAATTAATCCTAAATCTCGTGTTGATGATGGTTTAACTGTTTCTTCAAATCTTCTTAATAAGATATATGATGGAATAGCATATGATGAAAATACTTGGAATTCAATAAAGAATAATAATGGTGTTCAATTTGGAGAAACTCTTCCAAATCAATGGTCAATTTCTTATTTCGTTGCCCAAGAACAAATACAAGGAAGCGGAGATTGGAAGATTTCTGGTAAAGAGCTTTCTAGTGTGACAAATGCCGGTGATTATATCTATCGTTTAAAGATTCCTGCACAAGGAAATTATGCAGAAACGGTTATTGAAAACCACTTTAAGATTGATAGAAGAAAGTATCATATAAGTTCTAATAATGGCTCACCATATCAGGTTATGTATTCTGGTGTATACTGGAATTATGATCTTGTAAGTGCTTTAAATGATGGCTCATCTGATTTCTCAGTTCAAAGACAAACGGGAAATGGTGATGAAGGATTGCTTGATGGTATTTATAATCATAAGCTAATTACTGCATTACTGATAACTAATAATTCAATTGTTGGTATCTATACTCAAGCCGGAACTGATAAGGGTATTATTAATATTCGTCCAGAATTCCATGTGATACGTGATGCGAATAATGTTGATGTAACAAATAATTATGATTTCATTTTTGACTTCGAGCTTGAAATCACAAGAGGTACAATTACATTAGGAACAAATATTCCTAGTGATGGAATATTTAATTATGATGAAAATAGTGGCGTTAGATTTGAAGCCTGGATTGTAACACCTACTGGATATTCTAAGGGCTCTAATATTGAATATGCTGAATATGATTTTGCAACAGGAACATATGGTTCTTGGACAACATCAACTAATCTTAAGACTGAAGCAGGCACTTATCAGTATAAGGTAAGAGCGACTAAGGTAGCTAACTTTAATGATCTTCTTGATCAGGTATATACATTTGAAATTAAGAAGGTTAGAAATAGCTTAAGCATTGATTCGCTTGATAAGGAATATGATGGAAATCCTGTAAATCCAGTATTCCATACATATGATTTTAACGGTACTGTTTCAGCGGCTCTAAGTGCTGGAAAAGATGTTGAGGTTAAATATTACGAGAATAATAATGGTGTTAGAGGTGGAGAAATCTTAGGACCTACGCCTACAAATGCTGGTACATATTGGGTAACTATTAAATATGGTGATACAGCTAACTTTATGGGTATTCAAGAGGAAAAGCAATTTACAATTACACCTCGTGAACTTGTTGTTTCAGGATATGATACTGATTTGACTTATAATGCAGAAGAACAAGCTCCTAACTTTACAATTCTTACGAAGACTGGCAATAATAGTTTTAATTCTAATAATTATGAAATATTCTATTATAGCCAAAATGATTTGGTAAGTCCGCTATCATCTAAGACTAAAAATGTTGGCGATTACCGTTTAGTTATTAAACTAAAAGGAAGCGGAGCATCAAGTGCTGAAAATAATTATTCATTTGGTGAAGGAACTAAAGAATTCTACATTAACTATAGAATTAATAAATGTGTTGTTATATTCTCCGCTTCAATGAATTATAAATATGATGGAAATATTCCTGTAATTGGATTAAGCTATATTCAAACACTTGCATCTAACCCACTTCCAATAGGGGTTATCCTTAACTCGGCAATTAAGGCTAAGAGTCCCGATGCTAAGCTATATGCAATTAATTGTTCTTATACAGATGTTGCATTTACTAATAATTTTGAATGGAATAATACTCCATCTTCTGTACCATTATTAGTAAAGAATAGTATTGCAGAAAATCTTGACAATTATGATATTAGACTTGATCTTAATTTAAATGTTGCATATGATACTGTGCCATATGTTGTTTCTAAATATGAAGGAATTTATGATGGTAATTATCATACAATAACATTTACATTTAGTGGTGATGATAATGCGGAAATAAGATATTCAGCAAAAGCTACTAATGATATTTCAGAATATTCTACAACTATTCCTAAATTTAAGAATTACACTTCAAATCCTATTCATATTTATGTTGCAGTAAAATCCACAACATATACAAATGGTGAATGGAAGTTCTTAGGTCTTGATCAAGCAGCATCTGATTATGATGAATTTACGGTTAAGATTGATAAGGCAGATACTAGAATTACTCCTCCAAGTATTGATTTAAATAAGATTTACGATGGAAAAGTAACTCCTAATCCAACAAATATTGATTATTTATCATATGGTGGAGATAACCTAGATAGCAAGCTTACTTATACATATTACGTAAAACAAGGTAATCAATATGCAGAATGTAATAGTGTTCTTCAAAATAGAACAAATGTTGGTGAGTACTATTTGATTATTTCTCTAGAATTTGATTCAGGAGATAATTACAATAATACGGCGACAGATCCAATTTATTTTGCAATTAAGCCTCGTGATTTAGTAATTAAGATTCCAAATAAGGTTAAAACTTATGATGGAAATGCTTGGAGTGCATTGCTTGCATCATCTGCTTCAGAACAAGGAAGACTTCTAGATGCAACATTTGAAAAGGTTCCTGGAATTGAGGAATCTGGTCTTGTAAATGGACAAGCTTTTAGAGGTACTATTTTAACAAAATCTGTAAATAGTGGTCATTATTATGGTGGTATTGTTGGTTCAACCTTAACTGATCTTGTTTGGAAGAGTGGATATGGTTTCTATGTAGAAGGAGATACTAATTCAATTATTCTTTCAAATAACTATAATATAAGTATTGAAACAACAATTACGATTGATAAGGCTGATTTAGATATTGAATTCTTTGATGTAACTCATATCTATACTGGCCAAGAATATTTCATAACTCATACTTGGTATAATTATCCTATTGTATCTGGAATTACACAAAGCGCTGATTATGATAATTATATTCAATATTCAAAGGATCCTCTAGGACATGGTGCTCCACCATCATCTTGGAGTAATGTTCCAATTGGATGTAGTTTTGGTAGTTTAACTATCTATATTAAGATTGAATTACCTAACTATAATATATTCCAGGATACTAGAACAATAACAATAACTTCTATTCCATCAAAGATTATTGTTACTGACTGGGGTTCATTTAAGGCAAATCCTGAGGATATGATATATAATGGTTCACAATATACATTTAATGATATTCAAATGACATCTAGTATTGTGGGAGATACTAGAGTGCCATACATAAGATATTATGAGCTATTAGATGATGGAGCAACTTACCAAGAATTATTAGATTCTAATGGTAAACCATATGCACCAGTTAATGCTGGTAAATATGCAATAACATTATGCTTAGATGCTGATACAAATAATGGCTATGATAAGTATGAATCATTGAAGCAGCCTTTTGAAATTAGAAAGAGATCAGCAAAGGTTTATTGGGCTTCAGAAAAGTGGATAAAGGATAGTGTAACAGGAATTGTAACTCATAGAAACAATTATACTGGTAGCGTAAATCTTCCACTTGGACGAGTATATGGAATTCTAAATGATGCACAAGGACATCTTGAAATAATTCCACTGGTTGTAACACCAGCACAAGGCTATAATTGTATTAATGTTGGTGTTCAAAAGGCAATTGCTCAAATTCAAGCAGGTATAGGCCCTGGAATTGTAAATGGATTATCGCAAGCTAATTATGATCAAAATTATGTTTTAATCAATAATGAATGCGATTTCGAGATTATTAAATCTACGGATATCGGTGGAGGATCAAATTCTAATCCAACCTTCCCAGATGGTGGAGATCATCCAAATAGTGGCGATGGTAATGATGATAATAATCCAACAAAGCCAGATAACAAAAATAATCCTGATAATCCAGATAACAATTCTAAATTTGAAGGAATTAGATTTGAGCTTAAGCAATATGATCCAACTGCTCAAACAGCTAATACACCATTTAAGTATAGTGTAAACTTAAAATTATACTTTACAGTAACTTACTTATATAGTGATTCTACAACTAAAGTATATTACTATGAGGTTGAACCAATTTCATTATCAACTGCGGCAAATACTAAGTTTGTTATTAAGACAATCTACGATAGTACTTGGCAGACATTTGATACTAATCCATCTTGTCAATTTGACTTTATTCTTAAAGAAATTGTAAAGACACCAGAATTTGAGGTCGATGCAGTATTAAAGGATAATCAAAATTATGCATGGAATACAAATGGCGATACAGCTGATTGCAAAATTATGGTTCAGTTAGATCCTCTTGAAATAACAGATTATGTTAACGACATTAAGCTTACTAATCCGACATCTAGTAGCTTGTTGTTAGCTAAAAATGCTGACGGTTCTGCAGCAAAAACTGAATATGACCAGACAAGTGCTGATCAAAAAACAATTGTAACAATTAGGGGAGGATTAGTTGGCTCTCAAACTGATATAGTTCTTGACTATTCTTCTGGAGCATTTGATATATTCTATGGTAACAATATGAGACCTACAACATCAAATCCTACCGAGAATGCTTACTACGTTGTTAAGAGCAAGGCTTCATATCCTATTAGTTTTGAATTTGGTGATTACTCAACTTATAAATCTGTAATGGAATCAAATGCAAGTAATCCTGATTATATGAATCAAAATAAAATGCCTACTACAACACCTGCTTTCAACCCTGCATTCACATTTGAAATTAAAACCCCAGAACCTACATATTTACAGTTAACTAATTCATCTACAGTTAAGTTTGTAAGCTATGAACAAGACTTTAGTTTAAATACGTTAACTTATACATATGATGTTTCAAATGACGATAGATATACAGCCTTAGCTTCTAAGACTGTAGCAGAAAGAAAGAATTCAATTTATAAATTAAGCCATTTACCTCAAAGAAAGACTGTTTCTGATTTATTAACAAATAACTTTGTAAATAATTTAAAACACATTGTTGTTTGTGATTCTAATGGAAATGTAATATTTGATGGAGCAAATGGTACTGATTTATCAACCGCATCAACGGATTATATTGGAACTGGATCATATATTTCTTTATATGACAGCGATGATAGCGTATCAAGACTTTTAATTGATTGCGTAGAAATTGTTGTAGTTGGTGATTTGGATGGAAATGGAATAATAGAGACTGCTGACGTAGTTGCTATTAATACAAATATTATAACTAATGATGATTTGGATCAACAAATGTTAAGTTCTGCTAAATATTTGGCAGGATTAAGTGGAACTTTAGCTTATATTGAAACTTCAAATGTATTGACAATTAATTCATTTATTAAAAATATGGATGACTTGTCTGAATATTATTTGGAAGATGAACTACGTAATGCGCATTATCCTATTTCATCCTAATAGTTTTCGGGTGACTGTTAATTACTAATGGTCACTCAAAAATAACATAAATTTTATTCATATTATGAAAGGAGTGAATATAATATGATAAAAAATATAAAGAAAAAAATTATATTATTCTTCTTGATGATTTTATCTATATTTGGTTTAAATTCAATTATTAGTACATCAAAGATAGATAAAACGGTTAATGCTGCTGGATCAAATATTAATCAAAATATAAATATTCCAGGTACTAACACTAATGTTAGAGTATGTTATACTGAGGATATTTTCATAAGTGAAAATTATAGTAATTGTATAACGAGTGTTCCTACATCAGGGAAGTTCTACATAACAGTTATTGTTAATACAACTAGTTCATCAGTACAAGGATTTGAAATGCGTTGGAATTTTGGTGCATCACAGGTTAATAATGTATCATTATTTTTAGGAAACGATGTTAGTACGGATTATGCAAATTTACTCTCTAAAACTGGGAATCAAACCTTTGCTATGAATATGATGACGGGACCTATGGTTGGTTGGGCCGGAATGGCTGGTTTATATGGTAGAACAGCAAACTCACAATATATTGAAGGTGATGCTTCTAAGTATTATTATTCGACCAATTCAATGGCGATTAACACATATAAATTAGATAAAAATTATATGTTGTTTTCACTGGCAAAACCTGCAACTGCCTCAGCTGATGCACCAGCAGGAACATATGTTGCGTTTAAAGCGTATGTAGAATTAAATGCTGGTGTAACATCTTTTGATGCTAATTGCTATTCTATGCGTGTAACGGACAATGGAGTAACAATTGGCGAAAATCGTGTTTTAAATGGTCCTACAACTGGATTGTTTAACGCATCATTAGGTGGTGCAGCTTTAAGTGATAAGGTAGATACAACTGTTACAGCTACAAATGATTCTACAACTAAGACTGCAAACTTAACAGAATCAAATACAACTGCAAATATTAATTTTGATGCTACCGCAAGTACATCTACAACCTTTAAAGTTAAGGTAGATAATGGAAAAGGAAGTATTGATACAAGTACTATAAGTAGTAGTAGTAGTGGTATTACTCTCGACAGTCCTACCCCAACATCTGATGGATATTCATTCACATGTAGTAATACGCAAAGAGGTATTTTTTCAACTGTATCGTTTAAGGTTATTTCCGAATCGAAAAATAATTCAAAAACTTATACAATAAATGTACAAAGAATGCCTATTATTACAGGAATGACATTTACAAGTAATGGTGGTTTTGCAAATCCTATTATTACTACAAGCTCATCAAGTTCAACAACTGGAGTTGTAAGTTCATTTAATGAATTACCTAAGGGTACATATTATGTTTGGGGGTCAGCTTCTTTACAATCATTTAACGTAAACTATACATGTGATGCAAAAAGCTCATCTTACAATATTAATAATGGTGGTAATCAAACTGGAAATACTTTCACAGTTAATGCTAAAAGCTTTACAATTAGCTTAGGCTATGACGGTTCAAATAATGCTACTGAAGACTATATATTTAACTATATGACGATTGCTGATAATGTTGGACTACAAAATGTTACAGGTACTGTAGCAGGAAGTTCTACAACAGCAACAGTCACATCGACATCAGCTACAGAATATAAAGCTACATTCCCTTATAAAGATGCAAATGGACATGTAATTACTTCAGCAAACATTAATGCTACGCTTACTACACCTTCTTTAAGCTCAGTTGAATATAGTTTTAATCAATCAAACTGGACTTCTGGTAGTGTAGCACCAGTTAGCTTTGCTAGTGGAAATACAACAACTGTATATTTTAAAGTAAAAGATAATTCGACTAGTGCAACTAAGATTTACACGGTTAATGTAGAAAGAACTGTAAGAGATAATACAGATGCTTCTGTAACTGTTACAAATGGTACTTCACAAACTGGCACCTTAAATAGTTCCACATTATCTTTAAACTTTACTTTCCCTGCAACAGCTGCGTCTCAAACAACAATTAAAATTAAAGTTGATGCTGGCAATGGTGAAATTACAAATTTATCATCAAATGTAACTAATAATGGTGTAAATAATGGAGAATATACATTAGTTTTAAATTCTTCGGTAAGAGGTAAATATGATGTAGTAACCTTTGATGCAGTTGCTCAAAATGGAACAACAAAAAAATCATATACTATTAACATTCAAAGATTACCTATTATCACAAATATTCAATTTACTAAGGTTGGTTCAACTGGAGTAAATCCAATTTTGACATCTGGTTCATCAAGTCAAACTGATTCTGTTGTAACCATCCCAAGTACAGGACTTCCTAAAGGAAATTATTATGTATGGATTCCAACTGGGGTAACAAAGTTTAATGTAAGCTTTACTGCAGATGCATTAAGTGCATTATTTAATGGAAGTACTTACAATGACCCTGTTTCTGTAGCATCTACAACAATAAATGCTAATACATTTACTATCAACTTAAATTCAAGTGATGCAAATAAAACAGAGGTATATACATTTACTGTAAAGACAATGGTTGATCACACTAGTTTAAAAACAGTATCTGGTCGTGTTACACATGGTTCAAATATGGGGCAACTATCAGGAAATGCAAGTACTGGATTTAAGCTTACATTCCCATATAGTGATTCAAATGGTAATGCTATTACAAGTGTTGACGTTACACCAACTGCTACAGACCCAACCTTAAGTACTGTTTATTATAGTACAGATGGTGGTGCAAACTGGACACAAGTGCCAACAGTTGGATATTTCCCTGTTTCAATTAATACTTCAACTAATAATGCTAGTGTTAAGATTAAAGTAGAAGATAATTCTTCTCATAATTCAAAGGAATATGATGTAACAGTTGAAAGAACTGTTAGTCATGAGGTAGGCACTGTTGTTGCAATTAGCGGGGCAACTCCTTCAACTGCAACACTTTCTGCTACAACTACATCTACTAACTTCACTCTTCCTGCAACTGCTTCTTCAAGTACAACAATTAATATTACTGTTGATAGTGGAAAAGGAAAGATTGATTTATCAACGTTAAGTGGTGCAACTTATAGTTCATTGTCAAATGGAACTTACTCTTTAATTCTTGATCCGACAAATCGAGGCTCATTCTCAACAGTTACATTTACTGTAATTGCACAGGATGGTTCTACAAGCCAAGCATATACTGTAAATGTTCAAAGAAAGCCTATTATTACCAATATAACATTTACCAAGGATGATGGTCTAGTTGACCCAATTATCACTAAGGGTAGTACAAATTCAAGTTCAAACCCTGTTACTAATTTTGTTGATTTAGCAGAAGGAACTTATTATTTATGGGTATCACCAAATGTAGCTCATTATTTAGTTAATTATACAGCTGATTGCGTATCTTCAACATATAATGGTACAGCTTATGCTAATACAACCGTACAAATTGGTACAACTGATTTAATAATTGTATTACTTTCAAGTGATTCTAATGTAAAAGCTACTTACAAATTTGTGTATAAGACGATAACTGCTAATACGGGATTAAATGATCCTACAACATCTGTTACAGGTACATCAACAACAGGTACGTTAGATTCATCTACCTTAAACTCAGACAATGGTAAAGATTATGTGGTTAAAGTTCCGTATCTTGATAGCCTTGGAAATACTATTACATCTGTTTCAGTTAAAGCACCATTGACTACACCTAGTAGCTCAACCCTTGAATATTATGATGCTTCAACTGGTACATGGAATACAATTACAAGTTCAACAGGAACACCTGTTGCAATCGATGGTACAACAAATCAAGGAAGTATTAAGTATAGAGTTACTGATAAGGTAACACATGATTTTGCTATTTATAATGTTACTGTTGAAAGAGAGGCTGCAGATACTGATAATTCAATCGCAAGTGTAACTGTTTATGATGTTACAAATAATAATGTAGTAAGAGCAGGTACTTGGACCGGTGATACATATACAATAAATAGTAACTTACCATATAATTCAGCTATATTACGTTTTGTAGTTACAGCTACAAGCCAACATGCTAAGCTAACAATTGAAACTCAAACATATGGTAATACAGCTTCTCATACTCATAATATTACTACAAAGAATCAAGCTGTTAAGGTTAAGATAACTGTAACTCCTCAATCTGGTCAAACTGCAGAATACTACATTGAATATTATGTTGCAGATACAAGAAGTACTGATAGAACTTTAAATCAATTTGTGCACAGGATGCCTGGCGCAAAAGGACTTTACTGTGTTTAGCGGTAGCCCT
>OLNF01004079.1_pt1 | contig 10178 bp, 15 predicted proteins | sample 1673061 | NCBI WGS metagenome assembly OLNF01 (sample SAMEA3136751, study PRJEB25190) | human gut metagenome | reverse complement strand
GCGGGGGTGTCTTTTACGCGCTTCTCCGGTTTTTTTGATTCTGTATCCGCCGTTATCGCGCACGGCCTTTGCGTCCGCACCGCTGCCTGCTCTTCTCCGCCGCCTGTCGGCCGATTTCGACCGTCTGTCGCAAAATAGTGGACGTTTTTTCTCCGCTCCCTTATTATATGTCCATGGAAGGAAGGGGATCGGATGAAGATCGAAATCCAAATCGACGAGAGCTGTGACGAGCCGAAGATCGTCGTTATGACACGCAGGGTGACCGAGGAAATCAGCGAAATCCTGAAAAAGCTTTCGGAAGATCCGTCCGAAATGCTGGCAGGCTTCCGGGACGAGCGGGCAAGCATACTTGAGCCCAACCAGATTTATCGGGTGTTTGCCTCGGGCGGCAAGGTTTATGCTGAAGCGGATGGCGGGCCCTATCTTCTCCGGATGCGGCTGTATGAAGCGGAGCAGCGCCTTGCAGGCCGTTCCTTCGTGCGAATATCAAACGGCGAGATCGTCAATCTGAAAAAGGTTCGGGGGTTTGATCTGAGCTTTGCGGGAACCATCTGTGTTTCTCTCGCAAACGGAACGGTTTCTTATGTTTCCAGGCGGTACGTTTCAAAAATCAAACAACTATTGGGATTGTGAGGCGGTAAAAGTGAAAAAGAAAACTATACGGCGCGGGCTGTTCGGATTACCCATAGGAATTGCCATTGGATTTGTAATAACTCTGATTATTTCTGCCTGCGTTGGGGACGGATCTTTTTATCCTGTCGCGCCGGAGCTCATCGGCGCAATGGGAAACGAACTGAATGCGGTCATTTTGCAGACCGTACTGTGCGCAATTATGGGTGCGGGCTTTGCGGCGGCGTCGGTTATTTGGGAGCTTGATTCCTGGAGCCTTGCAAAGCAGAGCGGCATATACTTTCTGATCATCAGCATCATCACGCTGCCGGTCGCCTACTTTGCGAACTGGATGAAACACTCGCTTGCCGGTGTCCTCTCCTATGTGGGGATCTTCACGGCGATCTTTGTTGTTGTCTGGATCTCCCAGTACCTTCTCTGGAAGCGGAATATAAAGAAGATGAACGCCTTCGTCAGCGAGGAGGCCAAGCATCGCCGGAAATGAGCGCCTCCGCAAAAAGCTGTGGGAAGCCATCCCTTCACGGATGAGCCTCCCACAGCTTTCTATTGGAATCGATATTAAGCAAAGGTCATTCGCCGTTGCCGCGCACGGCCTTGAGCGCCTGCGCGAGCTGATCCGGGCAGGACGTCGGCTTCATGCCGCAGCGGATGCCCTCGAGCCGGTCGATGACTTCGTTCACATCCATGCCCTCGCAGAGCTTCGCAACGCCCTGCGTGTTGCCGCTGCAGCCGCTGATGAACTGCACATTGTGCACCTTTCCGTCTTCCACCTCGAAGAGGATCTTGCGGGAGCAGGTGCCCCGCGTCGTATATTCGTGTGTCATGTCCTTATCTCCTTATCGAAAAACTAATATGCCTCGCAGAGTTTGTGCCCGCAGGCACAAATGAGTTCCCAATCATTTTCTCCGGCGGCGTGTACGTCGGAGAAAATTCCTCTCGGCTCGCAAGCGTGCGAGCGTAAGCGAGTGCGCTGCGGCGAGCCGCAGCCTTTTCAAACGAACCCCTCAACGAAGTGGGGTTCGTTTGAGAGCGAAGCTCAAAGCAAGGTGCTGCCGTTGTAGCTGACGATGTTGACATCGGAAACGCCTTCGTTATCGAGCAGCGCTTCGAGCGAATCCATCTGCTTCTGGCTGAGCTTTGCCTCCACGACGAGCTCGGTCTCGGCGAGGTTCATCGTGCGGCTCTTGAGCTTATATTTGCCGAGCGTGCCGAGCTTGGAGCGCACCGCGCTCTCCCCCTCCGGCGTATAGCGCATAACGACAAGATACGAGTTGGTGTGCAGCTTCCCGGAGAGCAGATTGAGCGCCAGGAAGAGCGCGCCGAGCAGCAGCGCCGCGAGAATGGCAACCGTGATGTACCCCGCGCCGGTGATGATGCCGATAACGATGCTCCAGAACATGAACACCGTGTCCATCGGGTCCTTGATCGCCGTGCGGAAGCGGACGATGGAGAGCGCGCCGACCATGCCGAGCGAGAGCACGACGTTGGAGCGCACCGTCAAAATGGCGAGCGCCGTGACCATCGAGAGCATCACGAGCGAGAGCGCAAAGCTCTTGCTGAAGCTGACGCCGCCGTAGGTCACGCGGTAGATCACCAGCACGAACAGACCCAGCGCAAAGCTCAGCAGGAGCGTCGTGAGCAGCGTGCCGACGGAGATCGCGGTGAATTCCTCAACGAATTTGTTTTTGATGAGATCGGAAATGCTCATTGGTTTTTACCCCTCTTTATTCCAGAATGTCTAAGCATTTGGTGTACTTGGAAACGGCGCAGCGCTGCTTTGTCACGCCCTCGAGCAGCGCGCGGACCGGCGCGGGAAGGAACGCGTCGTACTTGACCTCCAGCACCGCCTCGCCCTCATCGAGCACCGGCACAGTGAGAGCGCGGTCGTCGAAAAGGTTGGTTTTGAACGGCGCGGTGCGAAGCTCCGTGTCGATCGTGACGCGGACGTTGCCCGTCGGATAGACGAACGGATACCGGACGTAATCGACCAGCACCGCAGGCTTCCAGCCGTTCTGCCGCAGCCGGGCAAGCTCTCGTGCGAGCTCTTCGGTATCGCGCAGCTCCTCGCCGCCGGCGAGGAACGCCTCCGCAAGCTCGCGGGAGATACGCACCGATTCCTTGCCGGAGAAGTCGCCGTCCTTGCTCTTCTTTTCGAGCGTGATGCGCGAATCGTCCATGTTGTAAAACCGGATGCGGTACTTGGTGCGTTCCTTCACGCCCGCGATCTTCTCGTGATAGGCGCGGTAGTCGGTATCGTCAAAATAGAGACTGCGGATAAAGTAGCTGCCGTCGGCTCGGACGTGCGGGTCGGGCCGGAGCAGGGCGCGCAGCCGGTATTTCAAAAGCTCCGCCTCCCGCAGGGAGATGATGTATTTGATCTCGTGGCGTTTGATCTCTGCCATGGCTCTCCCCCCTTACCCGTTGGCCTTCCCCGGCGTGGGGGAAGCGCATTCGCGCCAGTCGGAGCCGATGCGCGCGAGTGAGGCGTCCGGCTCGGTCTGCGTGAGCTCCACGCGGTCGGCGGTGCTGCCGATCGGCGTTGTCAAAATCACGCTCTCGCCCGCGGAGAGGGCAAAGTCCGTGTGCAGCTCGCCCTGCGTCCGGTTTTTGCCGGAGGCGAAAATGATGTAATGTCCGGGATCCGCCAGCGTGCCGGCTCCTCCGGATCGTCGGAGAGATACCAGCCGTCGAGCGATACGCTCTCCGTTCCGGCGTTATAAAGCTCGATCCAGTCCGGCGAATCGCCGTCGGCGTCCCGCAGACCGGCTTCGCTGCGAAGGCAGACCTCGGTGATCTGCACCGCAACGTCCCCGAAGCCGCGCGAGGCGGCAAAGGCGGCGTAGCCCTCTTCGGTGTTCGCAAAGCCCGGCGTCGGCCGGTTCGTGACGCACCACTCGCCCGAAACGCGGGCATACGCCGTGTCGTCCGCGAGGAACGGCGTCTGGATGCGGTCAAGCGCATTGCCGTCGGCGTCGGTCAGAATGACACTCTCTCCGGCCTTGGCGAGCCGGATGGCGGCGTAGTCTGCGCCCTCCGTCCCGTCGCCGGAGCACCAGACGACCGTGAACGCGCCCGGCGCGAGCAGCGAGCTGCCGCCGTTGGACGCCTGGATTCCGTCGAAGTTGCTGATTGCCTTCATGGGCTACTCCTTGTCGCTTGCCGCGAGCGGGGCCATGCCCCAGTACTCGCGTATCTTCCCGTCCACTGCCCTGAGGTCGTTGTCCATGACCTCGGGCAGCATGTCCATGGGCGCCTTGGCCAGGTTCGTGCCGTCGTTCTTGGCGACGAACACGTGCCGCCCGTCAACCACGCGGCAGTCCAGCACGATGGGGCAGGCGCCCTCGATGCAGTACTTCTCGTCGAGCATCCTGCCGACCGTCTTGGGAAACAGAAAAATTAAAGCTGGTATCTGAATGGGATAAAACTTTTCCACAGAGTGAAAAAGTAGACCATAAGAAAGTGACATTTGTAAATCGTTATGGAATCACACTTGCTGCAGATTTGTATAAACCGAAAAATGCATCTGGGAAATATCCTGCGATTGCCGTAAGCGGACCATTTGGGGCAGTCAAAGAACAGTGTTCCGGATTATATGCACAGACAATGGCTGAAAGAGGATATTTAACAATTGCATTTGACCCTTCTTTTACGGGGGAAAGTGGAGGCTATCCAAGATTTATGGCTTCTCCAGATATTAATACAGAAGATTTTATGGCTGCTGTTGATTTCCTTTCTGTTCGGGAAGATGTGGATCCGGATAAAATAGGAATCATTGGAATCTGCGGCTGGGGTGGAATGGCTCTTAACGCAGCAGCGTTGGATACAAGAATAAAAGCAACCGTTGCTTCTACCATGTATGATATGACAAGAGTAAATGCGAATGGATACTTTGATTCTGAGGACAGTGAAGAAGCACGTTATGCAAAGAAACAGTCACTGAATACCCTCAGGACAGAAGAATACCGTAAAGGCGAATATTCAAGAGGCGGTGGTTGTGTTCCCCTTCCGGTTCCGGAAGATGCACCTTTCTTCGTAAAAGATTACAGTGAGTATTATAAAGGCAGATGTTATCATAAAAGGAGCCTGAATTCAAATGATGGCTGGAACAGTATTGGATGTATGTCATTTATGAATCAGCCAATATTAAAGTACAGTAATGAAATCAGAAGTGCAGTCCTTATCGTTCATGGAGAAAAAGCACACAGCTATTATTTTGGAAAAGATGCTTATGAAAATATGATCAAGAACAGCAAGTACACATCCAATAAAGAACTGCTGACAATTCCGGGAGCTGTTCATACAGATCTATACGATAATCCGGATGTGATCCCATTTGACAAAATTCAGAAATTTTTTAAAGAAAACGGAGTTGGTTAATTATGACGTGTGAAGAATATTTGAGTAATATGAAGCCCGGATATATCGTAGATGGTGGAAGTGAAGAACATCTGGTTATGCATGAGCTGTCTCAAAGGGCATTAAAGATAACGATGGAGCTGAATAACAAATATCATACAAAAGAAGAAATTATACAGCTTATGTCGGAACTTACCGGACAAAAAATAGATGAAAGTTTTGGAATGTTTCCTCCGTTTTATACAGACTGCGGGCGAAATATCCATATAGGTAAAAATGTTTTTATTAATGCAGGATGTAAGTTTCAGGATCAGGGTGGTATTTATATAGAGGATGGAGTCCTGATTGGACATAATGCAGTATTGGCAACGATCAATCATATGGAAGATCCCGAGAAAAGAGCAGGTATGATATTTCAGCCGATTCACATCGAAAAAAAAGTGTGGCTTGGAGCAAATGTAACGGTTCTTCCGGGGGTTACGATTGGTGAAGGTTCGGTCATTGCAGCCGGAGCAGTTGTAACAAAAGATGTTCCAGCTAATATAATTGCGGCAGGAGTGCCTGCGAAAGTTATACGGAAGGTTAAAAAAGACACTGAAAAAGGAGAAATTTAATCATGGCAAAAAAGTATTGATCATATCGACAAGTCTTCGAGGAGGCAGCAATTCTGATATACTTGCAAATGAGTGTGCAAAGGGAGCAAAAGAAGTCGGGCATGATGTGGAACTTCTTTCTTTGAAAGGAAAAGATATAAAATATTGTATCGGTTGTCTATCCTGTCAGAGGAATGGGATGTGTGTACTGAAGGATGATGTTGCAGATATTATGGCAAAAGTAAAGGATGCGGAGGTTATTGTCTATGCAACACCAATTTATTACTATGAGATGTGTGGCCAGATGAAAACACTTCTTGATAGATTGAATCCTTTATATTCGACAGATTATTCATTCAGAGATATTTATATGATTGCAACTGCCGCTGAGAATGATGAAAGTGCATTTGAAAAAGCTACAATGGTCTGCAAGGCTGGGTAGACTGTTTTGAAAAGGCTTCCTTGAAAGGCATGGTCGGTGGCGGTGGAATTGATGCTGCAAATATAGCTGCAAGCCATGTTGATGTGATGAAAAAAGCATATGAACTTGGAAAGAAATTATGAGTTTGAAAAGAGTACTGTTATTTAGTCTGTGTATATTAGTTTTATCTGGGCTTGTAGGATGTAGAGAAACAGAAATTACCGTCAAATCGGAATTGTGCGCCCAGATAAGGGCGAGTAGTCTAGCAGGTGGAATGCCTGTCTGGTAAGGTCTAACCAACCGCCAGTAGCGAGTCCTGGGTGACTGCCAGTAATGGTAGTTGCTAAGCGTAGACAGCGAGAAAATAGAGAGTGTGATTGAGCCTCGAAATTTTGATATCTGGAAGGCTGACGTTTTAATTTCGACGGAAAGCAATACAAATCAATTCGCATTGGTGAGAAATGGTTTGCTTCTGCGGGGTCAAAGAGCACTTTATGTTTTACATTGTGACTATTCAGTCAACTGGGGAGAGCCTGTTGTTTCTTGTCATTGCAAGTATGGCAAACAACTGCAAAACGGGAGAATGCCAAAAGAACAACAGGCAGTCGGATAGCTTCATAGTACTGAAGAAGTTGGGTAATGCCAATGGAGGGAAGGGAGCTACATAATAATGGTCTTTCTGAGGACACATCAACCGTACTCAGGGACGGAGGTATTGATGGAAACGAAATTAGAAAGAATAGCAGAAATATCGGCAAATTCGCCGAGACCAGAGTTCACATCGTTGTATCATCTAATCAATAAAGAAATGCTTCTGCAATGTCACAAAGAATTAGACGGAAGTAAGGCAGTTGGTATGGATGAGATTACGAAGAGAGAATACGAGAGGAATCTGGAACAAAACATAGATGACTTGGTAGAAAGATTGAAAAGAAAATCATACAAACCACAGCCATCAATTAGGGTATATATCCCTAAAAGCAATGGAAAACTTCGACCATTGTCTTTTTCGTGTTTGAACCCCCAAAGCATGATCTGATAAAAAATCGGCATCAGGTCACGGCCCCGCTCGGTGAACGAATACTCTACATGAGGCGGGATTTCATTGAACTGTACCCGGTTGATGAAACCGTCCCGTTCCAGTTCCCGCAGGGAGTTGGTCAGCATGGTATTGGTGATGCCCGGAAGTTCCTTTTTTAAGGTGCCGAAGCGGGCCGTATCATGGATGCACAGCTCATAGAGAATCTGTGTTTTCCACTTTCCCTGAAGCATCAGAAGCAGCGGCGTGACCGGGCTGTTGCCCAGATCGGTGACGATTCCCTTCTTGACATCGCGCAGATATTCCTCATATGTCATGATATGATCCATCTTGATTCCTCCTGTTTATAGCCTTGGTCAGTAGTTTGATACTATGTACGAACTTTCTGCGTACTTGCTTTCGTTTTCGGATACCGTACAATATTTATACAATGAATCGTCAAGAGAGGAGGCAACAAGGTGACTTCTTTAACCATAGAACAAAAAAGAGTGGACATATACCCAAGCGCAAAGCCGGGCAGCCCAGTTATCTATCTCAACACCTTTTCCAATGCCGTTAACAGTGTGTATAAAAACCTGATGGCGCTCGGCTGCCCAGATTTCTGTCTGGTGGCGGTCAGTAAGCTGAAATGGGATCATGACATGACACCGTGGTATATGGGGCCGATCTCTAAACACGATACGCCCTGCACCGGGGGTGCGGATGATTACCTGAAACTGCTTCTGGATGAAATTATGCCGGAAGCGGAAGCGCTCCTTCCCGGTGCGCCCGCCTGGCGGGGCCTCGCCGGTTACTCGCTGGCTGGGCTGTTCGCCCTCTACGCTCTCTACCAAACGGATGTGTTTGCCCGCGCAGCGAGTATGTCAGGTTCCTTCTGGTTTGAGGGCATCATGGAATATGTGTGCTCCCATGAGATGAAGCGCAAACCTGACTGTCTGTATTTTTCTCTCGGAGACAAGGAGAGCTCCACCGATAATCCGATTTTGAACGTTGTGCAGCAGAATACGCAGGAGATAGAAACACTGTGCCACGGGAAAGGCATCGAAACCACCTTCGTACTGAACAGTGGCAGCCACTATCAGGCGTGCAACAAGCGCACAGCGGCTGGCATTCACTGGATATTAAATAGATAAACCGACAAGGAGATAAAACGATGGATACGATTTATTCGCTTTTTCAGAAAGTAGTTAAAGAACATGAAAATGCCCCGGCTATCATTGAAAACGACCGCGCCATGACTTTTGGAGAGCTGTCCAACATGGTAGATATGATCACGTGCAGCTTTCCGCAGGAAGTACACAGCATCGGCATCGTCATGCGTCACCGAACCGAGATGATTGCCTCGATTCTGGCGGTACTCAAATGCGGCGGCCGATATGTCCCAGCCGAGCCGGATTTTCCCACCGGGCGCATCCATGACATGATGACCGAGGCACAGGTGGATTTTGTGCTGACGGAACACGCCTTTGCGCCCAAACTGAGCAGTTTCCCCATCCGCTATACAGATTGTGAGATCTGCGGCGTGGAGACGCCCTCCTGGAAGCGCAACGCCATCGAAGACCCGGAACGCCCCGCCTATGTGCTGTATACGTCAGGTACCACCGGGCGGCCCAAAGGTGTCTGTGTCACCAACCGCAATGTTTGCCATTATGTCCGTGCCTTTGCCAACGAGTTCCATCCCGGCCCCGGTGATGTCATGCTGCAATATTCCGTCTGTTCTTTTGACATCTTTGTGGAGGAAGTGTTCACCAGTCTGCTGAATGGTGCCGCTCTGGCCATCCCCGCTGACGAGGATAAGGCCGACATCCATGCGTTGATGGCTTTTGTGGAACGCCACCATGTGACTATGATCAGCGGCTTTCCGTATCTGCTGGCAGAAATGAACCACCTGTCTGTCATTCCGTCCTCTCTGCGGCTGCTTATCAGCGGCGGCGATGTGTTGCGGGGCGTTTATGTGGATCACCTGCTGAACAAAGCAGAGGTTTACAACACCTACGGCCCCTCCGAGACAACGGTCTGCGCCTCCTATTACCGTTGTAATAGTGGAACTGTGCTGGAGGACGGTACCTATCCCATCGGTCATCCTGTACTAGGTGCGCAAATAAGGATTCTGGATCAGTCTGGCAACGAGGTTGCCAAAGGGCAGACGGGTGAGATTTGCATTTATGGCGGCGGTGTATCTCTGGGCTACATTGGCGACCATGCCGAGGAAAACAGAGCTTTTGAGCGGCAGCCGGACGGTAGCACCATGTACCGCAGCGGCGATTTGGGCTATATCCTGCCGGATGGCAACATTGCATTCCTGCACCGCAAGGACGACCAGATCATGATTTACGGCAAGCGGGTGGAACTTGCCGAGGTGGAGTCCCGGCTCTATCGGTGCAAGGATGTGCAGCAGGCTATTGTCCGGGCTTTTACAGACGAGGATGGACTGTCCTATATGACCGCCTATGTGGTGCCTTCCGACAATAAGCTGAAAGTCTCGGAAGTAAAAAAAGAACTGTCTGAAAATTTGACTTCCTTTATGATCCCAGAGTTCTTTGTGAAGATGAAGCAGATTCCTTTGAATGTCAACGGTAAGCCGGATGTGTCGAAACTGCCGGTGGTAATGAAAGCGGGGGCATTATAATGGAGATTCAGATCCGGCAGGCCACGATCCAGGACCTGAATGTATTGATGCAATGGCGAATGGAAGTCTTGCATGAGGTATTCTCCATCCCCTCGGAGCGGTCTGTAACAGAGCTGGAATCGGAAAATCGCCGCTACTATCAAACAGAACTGCCGCAGGGCGGACATATTGCCTGCTTTGCCTACGTAGGGGAGGAAATCGTCGGCTGCGGCGGGATATGCCTCTATCATGAGATGCCCTCACCGGACAATCTAAACGGGAAATGTGCCTACCTGATGAACATTTATACCCGGCCGCAGTTTCGCGGACACGGCATAGGGAACAGAATCGTCAGGTGGCTTGTAGAGCAGGCTCGTCAGCGGCATATTTCAAAAATTTATCTTGAAACCTCAAACAAAGGCAGGCCGCTGTATCAAACAATCGGTTTTGCCGATATGAAGGATATGATGAAACTGTCCCGTGAAAAATAAGCAAAATCAAAGGAGCATACATACAATGGAGCCAATCATC